>Ga0209718_1004417_pt1 | contig 11743 bp, 7 predicted proteins | sample AD_JPNAS1_MetaG_FD_184420 | JGI IMG/M metagenome (GOLD analysis project Ga0209718, IMG submission 184420) | Active sludge microbial communities of municipal wastewater-treating anaerobic digesters from Japan - AD_JPNAS1_MetaG (SPAdes) (version 2) | ecosystem: Engineered > Bioreactor > Anaerobic >... | reverse complement strand
GCAGCGCTTCCAAGCGCGTATCGTTCATCACATAGTAGCGGGCGGCCTCTTCATCGCTCAGTTGCGGGAAATAACTGAAGGGGCCCATCTCCAGCCCCTCCGGCACGCGCATGCCCGCCTCGACCGCCAGATAGGTGTCTTGGGTCAGGAGCAGGTCGTCCGTTCCGGCTAATGCGCGTACGTCGCGCGCCGTTTGGCGTAGCACGGCCAGATCCGGCGCTGTTTTGCGCACCGCCCAGAAGCGGTCTTGGCGTGCGACGAACCACGACTGCGCCATCGGCGACCCAAAGCTCGCCAACAGGCTGGCGACCACCCAGAGGAGGCAGACACAGCCGCGCAGCGAACCCGACGAGGTACTGTTTGCGGCCCAACCCGCGACCGCTGCGGCCAGCAATCCCATGACCGGAACCTGATAGTCGTCGTACGGATACGGACTGGCAAGCTGCACCCCGAAGACCGCAAGAAATGCCAGCAGCCAGATCCACGGCCAGAATTGACCGCAGTAGAGAACGCCCGTCGGCTCTTCCTGCGCGACGGAGTCCGCGACGCCGCTGCCGCGGAACAACCGGAAAATGACCAGAGCCGCCAGCAGCATTACCGCAGGCAGATAGGCTCGCACCGTGCGCGCCAGCGAACCGGCCATGAAAAAGAGGTCACGGCCGCCGCGCGCCACATGGAACGACTGGCTGAACAGGAACGGCTCAAGCGCTTCTGTTAATGTGGGGCCGAACGCCAGTGCCAGCCCCACGCCGCCGCCGAGTGCGAACCAGAAGAAGGCCGCACCAGTTTTGCGGAAGGTCAGCAGCAGCGCCAGCGCAGTAATCGGCAGCATCGCCCCCAGCGACAGACGCACACCCGCCGCGAAGGCTATCAGCATGCCGGCCGGCAGCGCCCACATGCAGGAGAGGGTCGAGCGCGTCTGGCTACGGCGCGACAGACTCAACGTGAGCAATAGAAAACCACCCAGTACTAGACACGAGGCCAGCGCGTAGGTTTTCGGGATCGTCGTGAAATAAACGTGGTAGAGGTTACAGGCAGTCAGCGCAAAGGCGATCAGGCCGGCCTCTGCCGCGCGCGACGAAGGCACGGCACGCCGCGCCAGTCCTGCGGCCAACAGTCCGCTCAAGAGACCGAGTGCGGCGGTGAAGACCCGCCCGCCCAGCACGCCATGTGGCGACCACAGCGGTGCGAACAGGCCGTAGAGATACGGCATTAGCGGCCCCTGCGTGAAGAAAAAGTCGCGGTACGGCATACGTCCGTCAGCCACGGCGCGCGCGGCGTACAGATACCAGCCCTCATCTTGATTCAGATTGCCGAACCAGACCGCCGCTGTGTACAACGTCACCGACGCGGCGGCTACACATACAGCCGCCAGCCAGATACACACCAGATGTCCCCTTGATCGACGCAACTTAGCTCCTTGCTATAACTTGAGAGTTGAACGTTAAAAGTTGAGCGTTGAACGTTTTTTAACTCAGAACGCTGAACGTCGAACTCTGAACTCTGAAGGTGAAAAATCCTAAATCCTAAATCCTAACTCCTAACTTTCAGGAGCAGGTCCATCAGCGCCGATCCTTTGAGAGCACCAAGCGTGCCACGTCGTGCGGCAGACTCGTCAAAGGTCTCCACGTCGTCAGGTTCGATGCCCGGCTGGTAGACGGCCACCGGCACCGGGGTACGCGTGTGTTTGCCGGTCGCCAATGGCACCGGATGATCTGGCAGCACGCAGTAGGCGACCGACGGACCGCCGCCGTCCATCACACGTTTGACGAGACGGTGGTCGAAGTCTTCGAGCGCCTTCAGTTTGAGCGCCAAGTCCTGCGCGTGAGAGACTTCATCGATCGCCTCGACGTGCACATAGACAAAATCATAGCCGTCGGCGAGTGCCTTCAAGGCAGCGTCAGCCTTGGCCTCGTAATCGGTGTCGATGTAACCGGTCGCGCCCGGCACCCTGATGACATCCATGCCCATGCAGCGGCCGAGTCCGTTGATCACGTCGACGGCGGAGATCACCGCTGCGCGGATGCCGTAGCGCTGGCTGATATTGTGGATGGCGCCGGCCTTGCCGCCGCTCCACGGCCAGATGCCGTTGGCCTCGCGCCCTTTGAGCACGTCGGCGGCGCGCGCGATGAGATCGCGCAAGACCTCTGCGGTGTGTATGCCTTCGGTTGACTTGGTGCGCGGCAGGTGCTTCGCCACCAATTGACCGTGGCAGTCATCGGGTTTGTCGTACGAGATCTCCGCGCTGTACTCCGGGCCGGAGAGTATGAGCAGGTTACGATAGCTAACACCGGGATAGAAACGGATCGTATCGGTGCCGAGCGCGTCATTGAGCAGGCGGATCGCCTCTTCGGCATCAGCCTGCGCGATGTGTCCGCCCGAGAAGTCGCGTAGGATACCGTCAGCATCCACGGTGACCAGATTCATGCGAAAGGCGATGTCGTTCGGGCCGAGCGGGATGCCTTGGCTGGCGGCTTCGAGCGGGCCGCGGCCACACATTTCAGTGGCAAGGTCGCAGCCGAGCACCGACATATTGGCGATGTCGCTGGAGGTCGGGTAGCCCTCGGGCAGGGTCAGCATGGTGCCACTGCGGCCGCAGCGGGCGATCGCATCCATGTGTGGGGTATTGGCCGCCTGAAGCGGGGTACGGTGTCCGAGTTCGGCGATCGGTTCGTCAGCCATCCCGTCACCAAGAAAAAGAACAGTCTTATGCGGTTTCATGATGTAGCGATAGTCTCGCAGACCTGTGCGATTGTGTCAATGTTGACAGTGCGTGTAAAAGCACTGCTCGGGTTTTCACGCAAGGCGCAGTCGCGCTGCGCGCGGAGTTTGCAGTTAAGATTGAGGATTTAGGAGTTTTGCTTGAGCGTTCATCCTGAAACCTCTTGCGTTGCATGCGCGGGGCGTTACAATCTTGTCCACACTGAAAGGCAGGTTTTTTCTGTGACAGCATCGATGGAAATTAATTGCACCGCATGCCAGAAGCTCACTTTGGTGCGTAGAGAACCCGTCTATGAGGGGTTCAAAAAGGTCGGCGAGGCTTATGTCTGCACCGGCTGCGGAGCGCGTTACGCGTCGGCCGCAGAAACACCGTTTGTGCGCGGCCAACGGCGTCCCCAGGTTTTTACGGAATCTGATAAACCCCAGACGCCCTGCATCTTTGATGAGAGTGAACGACAGCACTCATGCGGCTGGTGCCGCCACTTCGTGGTCAATCCGTTTGCCCAGCGATGCGGCCTGACGAACAAGGAAACGCAGGCCACCGATCTTTGCGTGCGCTTTGAAAAACGTGAGCCGCAGGACTAGCGGAGCTTGCGCGCCGCAATCCAGAAGCCAGCGGCGACCACCAACAACGCTGTGCCGATGCAGACGCTGAGGAAGCCCTCCGCCAGGCCGCAGGTCAACAACACTGCCGCGATCAGAATCACGCCGACCGCCGCGATCCCGGCTGCGATGATCGGCAGGAACGAGGTGTCCGCGCTCTTCTTCTCCACACCGTCTGCACCCGGATCGTCCTTTTCGAAGCGCTTGAAAAAGGTCAGCACCTGCTCACGCCGCTCGCCGGTGTCCGGCATGCGGGCGGAGACAACGGTCATTACCAGCAGTGTCACGCCCGCCGTCCAGAAGGTCAGGAACTCCGCCCGGCGTAGCACTGGATGCCAGGCGCCGAGCACAAACGCGGCGAGGCCCGCTATGATGCCGGCGAAGAGGCCGGCCTGTGCGCCGCGCGCTGAGATGCGCGGCGTCAGCATGCCCAGCAGCATCGGTATCGCGACCGGCGGCAGGAAGAGCCCGAACACCTTGGCCATGGTGTTGAAAAGATCACCGGAGCCTTGCAAGGTGCGCATCACCAGCGTGATGCCCAACACGATCAATCCGACGATGACGGTGTTGATGCGTCCCACCACCAGCAGATGTTTCTCGGAGAGATCACGTTTGTGCAGCCGCTTGTAGAGGTCGTTGGTCAACACGGAAGAGACCGCGTTGTAGTCGCCTGCGAGCGTGGACATCGTGGCGGAGAACATTGCGGCGATCACCATGCCCAGCATGCCGACCGGCAGCACCGTCCTGCAGATCAGCGGATAGACATCCTTGGTGTTGGCAATGTCCGGCAGGAACACCAGTGCCGCGAATGCGGGCAGGTAAAAAATCGGTGTTCCGATCAAATACAACACGGCCACCAAGTATCCGACCTTACGCGCGTTGCGGTCATTCTCAGATGAGTAGTAGCGCTGGGCCAACGCCCACGAGGTGGAGTAGTTCAAGAACAGGAGTACGAAGTAGCAGAGCAGATACACAAACGGATAGTCCGCGTCCGGACACGTCGGGTTAAAGAAGTTCTCCGACATTGCGTTCAACACGTTCCCGACCCCGCCCGCGCGCGAGAACGAGAGGAAGGGCAGGACGATCACCGCCGCGACCAACACTGCGAACTGCACGAAGTCCGCGACCAGCGCGGCCCACAGCCCGCCCATGAACGTGTAGCACAGAATGATGACCGCGCAAAGGATGATCGCGGTCTCGAAGGGGAAGCCGAGTCCGGCCGATACCACCGTGCCGATAGCGAAGAGTTTGAGCGAGTCATCCAGCAACCGCGTCGGCAGACCCAGCCAGGCCAGTCCCTGGCGCATGCCGCTGCCATAACGCACCTCGATGTATTCGATCGGACTGGTTTCAGCTACACGCCGCCAACGGCGTGCGAACAGGTAGGCGCTCAATGCTGCGGCCGGCACGGCCAGCCAGCTCAGGACCAGCGACACCATGCCGTACTTGTAGACCATCTCGGAGTGCATCACGAAGGCCAGCGCGCTGAAGCTGACCATGTAGAATGAAACTCCGCCCAGCCACCACGGCACCTGCTTGCCGCCGCCGAAGAATTGCGACATGCTCTTCATGCGGCCGCTGAAATAAAAGCCGATACCGAGCATGACGGCAAAAAAACCCGCAATGATCGCATAATCCGCTACTGCCAACCCGTTCGTCATGCCGACTCCTCTCCGTTGATGTTTAGACCTCTACATTAAGCCATAATCCGGCGGGGATGTGAATCCGAAAGTATTGCACACCGCGATCGCTCGGTTAGCGACAGGGGGTGCGCAGACAATGCGTTTCTGGTGAAAGGGGGAGCAGTGGCAGCCGCGCTGTGCGCGGATTTGCATCCCGCGTCATTTGCGGTTTGAAAAAGCAGAGCCATGCCTTTCCGTGTTCTGTGTTAGTGGTTAAACAATCGATCCCGATAGCGATCCCGATTCCGATTTGGATGAAACCATGAAACCAGAAACCTTGAAACCAAGCTTTCGCGCAACGCACGGAAGCTACTTGCCGGCTGGCGTGCGTCGCATCTGCCAAAGTGTCATGGCGGCGACCGCCAGATAACCGAACCAGATCAGGTGGAGCAGCGGCCGCATGCCGACACGTTCTGCGACCGGCCCGATGATCCAGAGCGTCACGGCGGCGATGCCCCATGTGCCGCCGCTGATCAGCCCCATCCGCTGGCTCATGCGCAGCGAAGAGTCGGCATAACGCGCCAAGGCAATGCAAAGCGGGAATCCCGTATAGACGATGAACCCCGTAAAGCCCAACACCGCCGCTGCGCTTTGGGTTTGCGGTGCCAGCCACAGGTAGAGCATCGTGAGCGGCGCGCCGACCAGCACGGTGCCCAGCAGTACGCGCAGATGGCCCAGTCGCGGTGCCAATGCGCCCCAGAAAACCGCCCCGACCATGCCGCCCACACCGAACAAGGTGACCGACAGGCCGCTGAACGACAACGAGTAGCCCGCTTCATCGTGAAGATAAGAGGGGAGCAATGTACTCTGGACTTGTGAGCAAGTCGCCAGAACCGACGCCATGACGAAAAGCGTGGCGAACGGCATGATCGGTGTATGTTCACGGTCAACGCTCGGCGGCTCTTGCGACTGGGGCTTGGTGGATTCGACCGGTAGTCTCACGCCGCTCAACAGCAACGGGATGATGGACAACGGTGCCAGCAGATAGAGCACTATCAGCGAATCCAGCCCGAAGCGCTCGGTGAGCGTCGCCGACAGCAGGGCACCGCCCGAAAAGCCCATAAACCCTGCCACCATGAAGATGGCCGTGGACAGGGATGACGAGATCGCGTCGAGTCCGTGTACCGCCCGCAACCCCTCGGGATGGACTGCCGCCACACCTATTCCCGCCAACATTGCCAGCACGCCCATCCCTATCACGCTGCCCGGGCCGACAGGCAGGCAGGGGATGAAAACCGACACGCCCGCCAACAGCACACCGCCCCAGATCAACCAAGGGCGCGTCCACGTTGCCCGCAGATATCCGATCGGAATCTGAAACACATTTGCTGAAAAAGCCAGCAGGGAGGTGATCACGATCAGCGCTGTCAGCGAAACATCATAACGATCCCGCATCGGGATCAAGACAGGCGCGATCAGGCCGACATAGACATCGGCGATCAAGTGCGCGAAGGTCAGCGCAAGCAACTGACGCCACTGGCGCGACCGGACTGCGTGATTACTCATCCGCTCCGTCCGCACCTAGAATTTTTTATGGAAGGTGCGGTGGATCACGTCAAGCTGCTGTTCACGCGTGAGCTTGACGAAGTTCACCGCATAACCTGAGACGCGGATCGTGAGCTGCGGATACTTTTCCGGGTGTTCCATCGCATCAAGCAGCGTCTCGCGATTGAAGACGTTGACATTGATGTGGTGTCCTTTTTCCTTGAAGTAGCCGTCCATCAGATCAACCAGATTCTGCACGCGGTCGTCATCGGTGCGTCCCAGTGCGTCCGGCACGATCGAGAAAGTGTAGGAGATACCGTCTTCGCTGTGGTCGTACGGCAGACGCGCGACGGATTTCATCGATGCGATGCAGCCGTGCGAGTCGCGTCCGTGCATCGGGTTCGCGCCGGGCGCGAAGGGCTCGCCCGCCTTGCGGCCGTCGGGTGTGGCGCCGGTCTTCTTGCCGTACACCACGTTCGAGGTGATCGTGAGGATCGAGAGCGTCGGCTTGGCGTGGCGATAGGTGCGGTGTTTGGAGAGGCGTCCCATGAAAGTCTTCACCACTTCGACCGCGATGTCGTCCACACGCGGGTCGTTGTTGCCGAACTTGGGATAATCGCCCTCAATCTCGAAATCCACCGCCAAGCCGCGTTCGTCGCGGATCGGCTTGACGCGCGCGTACTTGATGGCCGAGAAGGCATCCGCCACTACAGAGAGCCCCGCGATGCCGCATGCGGCGGTGCGGAAGACATCCTCGTCGTGCAACGCCATTTGCAACCGCTCGTAGCAGTACTTGTCGTGCATGTAGTGGATGACGTTGAGCGTGTTGATATAGAGGCGCGAGAGCCAGCGACAGATTTGATCGAACTTGCGCGTAACCTCGTCGTAGTCCAGATATTCAGAGGTGACCAGCGCCATTTCGGGACCGACCTGCTGTCCGGTGATTTCATCCTTGCCGCCATTGATGCAGTAGAGCAGCGCCTTGGCAAGGTTGGCGCGCGCGCCGAAGAACTGCATCTGCTTGCCGATGCGCATGGCCGAGACACAGCAGGCGATGCCGTAGTCGTCGCCGAATTTCTCGCGCATGAGTTCGTCGTTCTCGTATTGAATTGACGATGTCGTGATTGAGAGTCGTGCACAATAGCGCTTGAAGGCTTCCGGCAGGCGCGCGCTCCACAGCACGGTCATATTGGGCTCGGGAGCCGGGCCGAGATTGACCAGCGTGTGCAGGAAGCGAAAGCTCATCTTGGTGACCATGTGGCGGCCGTCCACGCCGATGCCGCCCAGCGATTCAGTGACCCAGGTGGGGTCGCCCGAAAAGAGCGCGTCGTAGCCCGGCGTGCGCAGGAAGCGCACCATGCGCAGCTTCATCACGAAGTGGTCGACGAACTCTTGGATCTGCTCTTCGGTGTAGCGGCCGGCGGCCAGGTCGCGCTCGGCGTAGATATCGAGGAAGGTCGAGATGCGGCCGATCGACATCGCCGCGCCGTTCTGCTCCTTCACGGCGGCGAGATAGGCGAAGTAGAGCCACTGGATTGCCTCTTTTGTGTCTTGCGCCGGTTGCGAGATGTCGAACCCGTAGGAGGCGGCCATGGCTTTGAGTTCCTGCAGCGCGCGGATTTGCTCGGAGATCTCCTCGCGCAACTGGATCGCCTCCAGGTCCATAGCGTCGAACACATGACGCGCTTTGGCGGCTTCCTTATGGGCGATCAGGAAGTCGATGCCATAGAGCGGCAGGCGGCGGTAGTCGCCGATGATACGGCCGCGGCCGTAAGCATCGGGCAGGCCGGTGATGATGCCGTTGTGGCGGGCGAGCTTCATCTCATCGCTATAGGCATCGAACACACCGTCGTTGTGGGTCTTGCGGTACTTGAAGACATTTTCGATGTCTTCAGGCAGTTCGCGCTGGTAAGCCGTTAACGACGATTGCACCGTGCGGATACCGCCGAAGGGCATGATCGCGCGCTTGAGCGGGGTGTCGGTCTGGATGCCGACGATCAGTTCGAGGTCGCGGTCGATAAAGCCCGGCGCGTGCGACGTGATGGTCGAGATGCGTGTGTTGTCGATGTCATAGACACCACCGCGCGTCCGCTCCTCCTTCATCAGTGCCTTGACCTTTTCCCACAGCGCCAACGTACGGGGCGTCGGCGGCGCGAGGAAGGAGTCATCGCCGTCGTAGGGCGTGTAGTGGGAGACCAAATACTCGCGCACGTTGATGTTGATTCGCCAGATATCTTGAGTGAGAGACATACCGCACCGCCTTTCTTAAAACCCCACGTAGTATACTGACTGCGGCCGTTTAACTCAATGGCAAAAGATTTTGGTCTAATTTCCGCGCAGTGTGCCGGCGGCGAGTTCGGCGCGATATTCGGCGACCGTTCTCTTCAGGCCGTCGGGTAGCGGAATCTCGGGACGCCAACCCAGACTGCGGATGAGCGTGGTGTCGCACAGCTTGCGTGGTGGCCCGTCGGGCATGGAGGTGTCGAAGCGCAGAGCACACTGTGTGCCGACCGCAGTTTGCACTTGTTCGGCCAGTTCCCGGATGGTGAGGTCTTCGCCGGAGCCGACGTTGACCCAGTCCGGCGGGTCGTCGAGCTGCAGCAGGAAGAGCAGGGCGCGCGCGAGGTCGTCCACATGCAGGAACTCGCGGCGTGGTTTGCCGCTGCCCCAGAGCGTGACTTCCTGCGCGCCGGTAGTACGGGCCTCCTCGAATTTACGGATCAACGCGGGAAGGACGTGCGAATGCTCCGGATGGTAGTTGTCGCCGGTGCCGTAGAGGTTGGTCGGCATGGCGGAGTGGTAGAGTACGCCGTACTGCTGGCGGTAGTGTTGGCAGAGTTTCAACCCCGCGATCTTGGCCAATGCGTAACCCTCGTTGGTGGGCTCCAGCGGGCCGCTCAGCAACGCATCCTCCGGAATCGGCTGCGGCGCGAGACGCGGATAGATGCAGGAACTGCCGAGGAAAAGCAGGCGCGGCACACCGGCCTTGAAAGCGCCGTGGATCACGTTTGCGGCGATCATCAGGTTCTCGTAAAGGAACGTGCCAAGCGCTGAACGGTTGGCCTCGATACCGCCCACGCGTGCGGCCGCTACGATCACGCAGTCCGGCCGATGGTGCGCCAGAAAGGCGTGTGTCGCGGCTTGGTCGATCAGGTCCAGTTCCGCATGCGTAGCAGTGAGGGGCGGACGCAGACCTAGCCGAGCCATTTCCCGGACCACGGCGGCACCGACCATACCGCCGTGGCCGGCGACGAAGATAAGGGAAGATGGTTTCAGGGTTTCGGGTTTCATGGTTTCATTCAAATCGCTATCGCTATCGGTATCGGGATCGGTATCGGTATCGGTATCGCTATGGTGGACATCGTGGACATCGTGGACTTGGTGGACATCGAGGACACTCGCCACTCACCACTCTCTCCGCGCTGTGAGCAGAGCTTGGTTTATTCCGCATTCGCCAGCACGCCGCCGGCCTCTTTCACGGCGAGTTCTTGACGCGCCACGCACATATCGGCTTCAACCATGATGCGCACCAGCTCTTTGAAGGTGACCTTGGGCTGCCAACCCAGCACGCGACGCGCCTTGGAGGCGTCGCCGAGCAGCAGGTCCACCTCGCTGGGGCGTTCGTAACGCGGGTCGTGTTTGACAAATTCGCGCCAGTCGAGATCCAGCAGACCGAAGGCCTCCTCGCAGAATTCACCCACGCTGTGCGTTTCGCCGGTGGCGAGCACATAGTCACCTGGCTCGTCGCACTGCATGATGCGCCACATGCCCTCGACGTAGTCGCCGGCGTATCCCCAGTCGCGCTTGGCATCGAGGTTACCGAGGTAGAGCGCTTTTTGCAGACCGTGCTTGATGCGGGCGGCGGCCATCGTGATCTTGCGCGTCACAAAGGTCGGGCCGCGCCGCGGCGACTCGTGGTTAAACAGGATGCCGTTGCTGGCGTGCATGCCGTACGCTTCGCGATAGTTGATCGTGGCCCAGTAGCCGTAGAGCTTCGCCACGGCATACGGCGAGCGCGGATGGAACGGCGTGTTCTCATTCTGCGGTGTCTCACGCACCTTGCCGAAGAGTTCCGAGGAGGAAGCCTGATAGAAGCGCGCCTTCTTGGCGATGCCGCTCTCACGCAGCGCTTCAAGCAATCGGATCGTGCCGAGCGCCACCACGTCGGCGGTGTATTCCGGGATGTCGAACGAGACGCGGACGTGGCTCTGGGCGCCGAGGTGGTAGACCTCGTCTGGCTTGATTTCGTACATCATTTTGGCGAGCCGCACGGCATCGGTCAGGTCGCCGTAATGCAGGAAGAGACGTCTGTCTATCAGGTGGGGGTCTTGGTACAGATGGTCGATCCGCTGTGTGTTGAAGCTCGATGATCGGCGGATCATGCCGTGAACTTCATACCCTTTGTCAAGCAGCAGCTCAGTCAAGTAGGAGCCGTCCTGGCCCGTGATTCCTGTGATAAATGCGCGTTTCATAGTAGTTCAAGCGTTGTGTATGCGTGTTGTCCTTTTGGTTTTAGAGTAAACCAGTTCACGCCGCTAATCATAGCACACACAGGAGTGCTGTCCATTGCGTAAAAGTAAAAATTAAAAACTGGCCTGCAGCGCGAGTTCAAACGTGCGCGGGTCGCCGGGAAAACACTGGTAGTAGTGGCGGCTGGACTCGATGTAGCGCTCGTCGAAGATGTTCTTGACGGCGAGGGAGAGGATGACGTTTTTCGAACCGCCGAATTTGCTCAGCGGAATGTCCAGCGAGCAGTCGAAGACGTGCGAGTCGTCGATGTAGAAGTCATCGCCGATATAGTTGCCGAGCATCGTGGTGAAGTATTTGTGGCGGTAGCGGTAGCCGAATCCGGCCACGATGTCATTCAGCACGCCGTAGGTGAGGCGGTATGAGGTGGAGGCGGTGAGCGAGTGCGGGGGGAAGCGGTCAAACTTGAGCCCGGTGGCCTTGTTTTCGTATTCGTTGTAGGCGTAGGCGGCATAGACGGACCAGTTCTCTGTGAGGTTCCCGGACATGGAAAGCTCGACGCCTCGCGCCTCGTTCTCGCCCTCTGTTTCGTAGGTGATGCCGTTGTCGTACGAAACGGGAAGGTTCTCTTGCTGGATCACATAGTACGAGGTCGTGATCCAAAGGTCTTTGACCGGGGCGACGCGCACGCCGCCCTCGTACTGCGTGGCACGCCAGGACGAGGTCAATTCCGTGGCTTTCGTTGTCGCGACGGCCCGCCCCCGTTTACCAAGGTTTGAGGCTTC
>Ga0209718_1004416_pt1 | contig 11756 bp, 10 predicted proteins | sample AD_JPNAS1_MetaG_FD_184420 | JGI IMG/M metagenome (GOLD analysis project Ga0209718, IMG submission 184420) | Active sludge microbial communities of municipal wastewater-treating anaerobic digesters from Japan - AD_JPNAS1_MetaG (SPAdes) (version 2) | ecosystem: Engineered > Bioreactor > Anaerobic... | reverse complement strand
AGCGTACCCAATACAAACTGTTTAAAGTCCCATCCATCTACCGAGCCTCGGACTTCGTTGGCTATTTTCCATATTTTTGCTTGCAATTCTTGTCGTTGTATTATGCTTGTCATTTTATCTCTTTTAATAATTCTTGTGGTTTCACTCCTAATATTTTGGCAATTTCAAAAAGCACTTCAAGTCTTGGTTGTTGTCTGTTTTGCACATAGCCGTTCACCATGTTGTAACTTTTGCCCAGTTGTTCAGCCAACCAAGTCTGTTTTACTCCTTTTTCTTTCAACACTTCTTTTATTCTGTTCATGTCATTTTGAAATGTGTCCGCAAAGATTGTTTTAATATTTTGACTATCTCGTTTTTCAATATAAAAACTGTTTGAATTATTGTCAGTCTGTTTGTCGGTGCGCTGGCAAAAAATGGCTCTTTTGGTTTTTTGAGCGTTGGCTTGTGTGTCGGCAAAAACCAAATGTGCCATTTGTGCGTGGGCTTTTTTACACTGGCCGGTAACGTATGTTTTACACACCAAATATCCGAATTCATATATTATTATCTTATAATTCATTTACAAAACTAATTAAAATTTTTTGCATTTGCGAATGATTTGTAGAATTTTTTAAAAAATGCATGTTTTTTTATATTGTGTTGTAGCTTGTCTTTTTATCTTAAAAATATGTTCCAACAGCAAATTCAAATTGATCTATAAAAATATTCTTCAAATTAGAAATATTGTTTTGTTCATAAAATAGTAACATTGCTTTTTTATAATCAATAGAATCCACTGTTCTAAATGATAAAGGACAATAGCCATAATTCATTAAGATAGCATTACTAACAAGACGTGCCGTTCTTTTATTTCCGTCCATAAAAGGTTGAATGTAAGAAATCAATACTAAAGCAAGTAAAGCTTTTTCGAATACACTTTCCTTTCTATTTATCACATCGCATGCTTTTTTCAAAGCTTCTAAAATTTGAAACTCATTATCTAAGGGTTTATAATTCGTTCCAGATATACCTACTCTTCTTTTTCTTAAATTCTTTTCAATTGCTAATTCCTTTATTAAAATACTGTGAATATCCTCTATTTTTGAAACTGTTAATGGACTTAAATAATCTTTATGTTCTATTATAAAATCAAGTGCATCTTTATGATTTAATAGCATTACTGCTTCTTCTTTTGTTTTACCATAAGCTGTTTCCTTTTCCTTTAGCAATCTTTCGGTTTCTAAAAGAGTATATGTGTTTCCTTCTATTTGTGATGATTTCCAACTTAAATCAATAGCAAGTCTTTCTAATTCCTTCTTATACTCATTTTCTGATAGTTGAGATATGTTTTCTTGATATTCCTTTTGTAATGTTGCTAATTTTTTCAATTCTCCTTCAGTAAATAAATTGTATTTATCGAGGACTTCTGTAATTATATTAATATTGAAATTTTTAATTATTATTCGCTCGTCAATTTCTTTTTCGAAATACTTTTCTATATCAATCGGGCAAATAAGTTCATAAGCTGGAGATAAAAGATACTTTGTTCCTTTTCCCTGTCCTTTTGTCAATAAATAATTATCAGTTATTAAATCTGTTAGGATTCTCTTTAATGTTGAATAACTAAAAGAATCTCCAATGCTATCGTAAATTTCTTTAGATGAACATTGTTTCTTTTCTTTTACAATATCTATGATTTGTTGTTTTCTATTGTCAATCATTTTTTATTTTTAAGCTCACAAATATACTGTTTTTAGTTCAATATTTGATATTTTTGAGCTGTATATTTCATTCAAATGAGCCACAACGACAAATTTACCTAAGAAATATACAACATTCGTCCTATAAATCAATTATATACAGTTACAAAATTAATTACAAATATTTGCAATTGCGAATGATTTGTTGAATTTTTTAAAAATGGTTGTTTTTCATTTTTAATGGTATGGGCTATGTGGAGTGTGGATTTTAAAGTACTTTACTTTCAATTTATTGCTAAATTTTATACTGGAAATCTTTCTATTTATTACTGTCGCCAGCTTTACGTATAGCTTTTGTTGTAGCCAGTTCTATTTCTTCAATTGTTGGTAATTCAGTTTTTATTTCTTTCGGAATTGCATTGCTAATTTCATATTCTGCTATTCCAATAGGTTGTGTCATTCCTCTTAGTGCATATTCTGCAATTATTTTAGATTTAGATTTACATAACAGTAATCCAATAGTTGGGTTTTCTGCTTCCGTTTTTAAACTATCATCTATTGCCGACAAATACAAATTCATTTTGCCAGCAAATTCCGCTTTAAATTCAATTGCTTTTAATTCGACCACAACATAGCACTTTAGCTTAATATGATAAAAAAGTAAGTCAATATAGAAATCTTGATTATCAATTTTTACAGGAACTTGTTGTCCGACAAATGAAAATCCAGTTCCTAATTCAAGTAAAAAGGAAGTTATATGTTTAACTAATTGTTTTTCTATGTCTTTTTCAAGTGCTTTTTCTTGTAATGTTAAAAAGTCAAATTTGTATGGGTCTTTCAGAGTTTCTGTTGCTAATTCAGAATGTGGGGAGGGTAGTGTTTCTGTGAAATTTGTAATTGCTTTTCCATGTCTTTCGTAAAAATTCAATTCTATTTGATGCAACAAAACTGAACGTGACCAATTGTTTTCATCGTTTTGTTTGAATAAAAAATAGCTTCTTCAATGGTTTTTTGACTTTGAAATTATCACGACATTATGTCCCCATGGAATTTGTCCAACAAGTTGTTGGATTTTTTCAGTATCTATATCTGATTGTGAATAAAATTCAAACCATTTTTTCATTGAAAACAAATTGCTTCTTGAAAAACCTTTTTGATTTGGGAACTCCTCTTTTAAATCTTTTGACAACTTTTCAACAACCGAACTCCCCCAATTTGCAGTATTTACTTTTTCAGAAATCGACTTGCCAATTGTCCAATACAAACTCATTAGTTCCCTATTAACCAAAATAGATGCTTTTATTTGAGTTCTTTGAATTAAGGTTTTTAGTTCATTTACCCAGTTAATGTATTCTGTATGTTTTTTTGTCAAACTCATAATTACAAAAATATATCAATTTTTTCAATTTTTCTAAAAAATAATGGTTTCAATATTAGGAGTCGGTTTTCTTGAATTGGCTACAACATATATTTTACGCACCAAATATTCAGCATTCGTAAATTATTTTTATAATTTAATTTAATCACAAAGCTAATTAAAATTTTTTGCATTTGCAAAATTATTTGCTAACTTTTTTTGACCTGCAGTTTGAGCGAGGTAGCTTGTCCTTAGGACAACACAATTAATTATCAATTGTTCAATTATCAATTATCAATTGTCTTTGACAGTTTTCTAAAACTAACTCCAATTCCAGATTCTATAAAGTGTGCTTTAAAGCCAAAAGCTCTAAGAGTTAAGTTTATAAAAAGATAATCCGAAAGATAATATCTTGCACCAATTCTTGTGTAAAAATTCTCTGTTTTTTTCACTTGCTGGTAATAGTAAAACCCTGCAAAAGTTGTCAATTCTAATCTGTTGAAAATTAGCTGATGCCCAAAGCTAATGCCATATTTTAAAATTTCGCTAAATTTATCTGTTCGCATCATTAAGCTATCTCTCTCACTATCATAATAATAGTACAGATTTTCATTATAAAAAATATCGTGAGAAACCCCAACTTTTCCTATTGGCGAATATTGGTAATTATAAGCAAGTGAGTGAGAACTGCATAAAAAACCGCCACCTCTGCTTTCGGGAATTTCTTTATATTCATCAGATGTGCAAAAACTTATAAATGTGTAAATCTCATGCGGACTAAGTTTTTCCCGTGAATATTCCGAATACTTAAATTCTGATTTTTCAAGCAATAAATGACTGTATGATAAAGATAGAAAAACTTGATTTACTCCTAAATTTGGTTTTCTTGTCGAACCATTTGAATTGTGCATAAAATCAGCACCTAATCTTAATACAGAATAATTTCCTAATTGATATGAAGTGTTAAATCCTAAAATAAATAAATAATTTATATTTGTTCCTATTGCAACATTGTAGGGGTTTTTAACTTCATCGTATTTTTCCGTTAGGTAAGATAAACCTGATGCACATCTAATATTAAATTCAAAATTTGGAATTTTTGCTAAATTAAATTCCATAAGTCCGTAGGCAGAGAATGAATAGCCAAAGACTTCGGGATTTCCTAAGTTGTAAAAACTTAGCCCAAAGCCTTTGTATGGGAAATTGTATTTTTTATTATAGCATTTATCACTATAATTTTTAGTTAAATAATTGACCTCAAAGCCAAAGCTGGTTTTGTCTATCAATTCATTCATTATTCTGTGATGAGGCACAAATTTTCCTATAGAAGTTTTGCCTTCAATAAAAGAATATTTTTGCGAAAATGTAAAAAATGATAAGAAAATTAATATGACAAATAATAATATTCTTTTCATTTATTTTTTATTTAGATTTATTTGGAAAATCTGGAATTGCTGGTTTTGTTTTTCCAAATTTTTCAATTTCTTGAAGAATTATTTTAATTGCTTCGTTTAGTTGTTGGTCGTTTCCTAAAAACTCTTGATATGGGTCGTTTTCTACAACTACGTCAGGGTCAACGCCATAGCCTTCAATTATCCAACCATTTTCGTCGAAGTGTGCAAATTCTGGTTTAGAAAGTGTTGCTCCGTCAATAAATGGTAAACTTCCTCTAATTCCTACAACGCCGCCCCAAGAGCGTTGACCTACCGTTACGCCAAGTTCGTGTCTTTTAAATTGATAAGGGAACAAATCGCCGTCAGAAGCAGAGTAATTATCTAATAACAAGACTTTTGGACCAAATAACATGCCTCTCGGTTTCATGTTTGTAAGTGGCACATCTCTTTGCATTCCCATAATAGAAAGTTCTCGCCTTAATCTTTCTATCAACATTGGACTTACATTTCCACCGCCATTTCCTCTGTCGTCAATAATTAAGGCTTGTTTTGATAATTGTGGATAATAATATTTCATAAATTCATTCAATCCCGCAACCGACATGTCAGGCACATGAATATATCCAACTTTGCCGTCTGTTGCTTCGTTTACTTTTCTTATGTTTTCTCTAACCCAATTAAAATAAATTAAGTCAGCTTCGTCAGAAATTGGTTTTACAAAATATTTCTTAGCATTTTTTCCATTTGAGCTTGTGCTTACTTCTATTTCAATCATTTTGTCGGCTTGGTCAATTAAAACAGAAAAAATATTGTCAACTTCTTTTAAATCTTGTCCATTTATGCTTGTAATATAGTCGTTTTCGTTAATGTCTAATCCAATTCCAGTTAAAGGCGAAGTTAAATTATTACGCCAGTTTTCGCCTTGATAAATTTTTGTAATTTTAAAATAACCTGATTTATCTTTTTCAAATTCAGCACCTAATAAGCCTGTTTTAATTCTTTGAATTTCTTTTCTGTCGCCACCGCCAACGTAAGCATGACCAACATTTAGTTCGCCAATAAGTTCTCCAATAATATAATTCAAATCATTTCTCGAGTTAACATAAGGCAACAGTTCTGCATATTTATTTTTTTGTTTTTCCCAATCAACTTGATGTAAATTTGGGTCGTATAAAAAATCACGCATTTGTCGCCATGCTTCAAAATAAATTTGTTGCCATTCGGCTTTTAGGTCTATGTTTATTTTTAAATCAGAAAAAGATACAGACTCTTTTAAACTTAAACTGCCTGTTGGTAAATTGCTAATATACCAATTGCCATTATTATATACCAAAACATTTTTTCTGTCTGCAGAAATTTGATAATTCCAATAATCGCCAATTTCCTGTTCTTTTTTCTCATTCAAATCGTAATATTTGAATTTTGAACTTTGTCCTCTACGACTTTCAACAAAATACAGTTTTCCATTTACATAATTCAAATTTCTAAAATTACCTGCAAGCATTGGTAAAACAGCTATTCTATTTTCAATATTTTTAATTTCTAAATTAAAAGCTTTGTCATCTTTTTTTGCAGTGTCTTTACCAAAAACTTCTATATTTTCGTTTGCAAAAGGCGATTTAATATCAGAATTTAAGGTCAAGAAATAAATTCTACTCATATCTTGGTAAGCGATATTCCATTCCACAGCTGAATAAATAGGATTAAAATCGCGATTAGAAATAAAGAATAAATATTTTCCATCGTGGCTAAAATGTGGCGAGTAAGAGTTATACCATTGAGATGTAACTTTATATTCTTTTTTATCTTTAATATTGTATAAATAAATTTGCAGAACTCGGTTTTCGTCTTCGTCAGAAAAAGCCACCCAATTATTGTCTGGCGACCAAGTATAATCATAAATTTCTCTTGCAATAGATTTGTGAATAGTGGTAATTGCTTTGGTTTCGATATTTATACAATTTAATTCTAAAGATTTTGTATTCCACAGCAAATTTTTACTGTCAGGCGACCAAACTAATTTATAGATATATCCTTTTTCAAAATTTGTAAGTTGTTTTTCGCTATTTACTTTGTCGGGTTCTTGAATATAAATTTGATATTCGCCTGATTTGTCAGAAAGGTAAGCAATATATTTTCCATCTGGCGACCAAACAGGATTTCTATCGTGAGCATTTGAAGATTGAGTTAAGTTTTTAGTAATTCCATTTTTTGCAGGAACAGAAAAAATATCGCCCCTTGCCGAAAGAGTTAAACGGCTGCCATCAGGAGATATATGAACGTTTGTAGCCGATTTTGAAACATCTTTAATTATGTTTCTGCTATTAGCAAAATCTTCTTGAATTTGAATTTGTAACTTAGTTAATTTGTTGTCGTTTAGGTTAAATTTATAAATATATCCACCATTTTCAAAAACAATATATCCTTTACCTAAACTTGGAAATTTTATGTCAAAATCTGTGAAGTTTGTAAGTTTTTCAATGTTTTTATTATTCAAATCATATACAAATAAATTCATTGTTCTGTCTCTGTCTGAGAGGAAATAAATTTTATTTTCGTGCCACATTGGGAAAATATCTTGGGCAACATTATTTGTAATATTTTCGATTTTTTTAGTTTTGAAATCAAAAATCCATATGTCGTCAGCCATTCCGCCTTTGTAATATTTCCAAGTTCTAAACTCTCTAAACACTTGATTTAGAGCCAATTTGTTTCCGTCAGGCGAATACGAACACCACGAAGCATAGGCTAATGGAAGTTGTTCGCTCATTCCGCCATCGACAGGAGCTAAAAAAAGCTGACCTTTAAAATCGTTAAAAGATTTTCCGCGAGTTCTGTAAACCACGTTTTTACTGTCATTAGTCCATGTCATTACAATATTGTTTGGACCCATTCTATCAGAAATATCATCACGGTTTAAACAAGCGGTGTAAGTAATTCTTTTAGGAATTCCACCTTCGGCAGGCATTATATAAACTTCTGAATTTCCATCGTATTGAGCTGTAAACGCAATATGTTTCCCGTCAGGCGAAAATCTTGGAAAAATCTCCAAACCTTCATGCGAAGTCAAGCGTCTGGCTAAACCACCTTGGTCAGAAACTAAATACAAGTCGCCAGCATAGCTAAACACAATTTTATCTCCATAAATATCTGGAAAACGCATTAAACGTGTTTCGGCGTTTTGAGAAAATAAACTAAAACTTAAAAATGAAATAAAACAAAAAACCAAAAATTTCTTCATAATCTTTAATATTTAAAATGTCTATACTTTTGAGTTCGTGAAAATAATAAAATTTAGGGAAATTAGAAAATTAATTTTGAATTTAAAAAGTGTTGAGTTTTTAGTGTTGAGTTTTTAGTGTTGAGTTTTTAGTTTTTAGTGTTTAGTTTTTAGTTTTTAGTTTTTAGTTGGAGAGAGTTGAGTTTTTAGTTTTAAATCACGAAAGACACAAAAGTAAGCTCGTAAAGTTTATAAAGAAAAGCCAATCACGCAAGCCACTTTTAACACTTCAACTACGCTCAGTGCATCGCTTTTAACTGATTACGCGTCAGCCACTTTTAACACTTCAACTATGTTCAGTGAATCGCTTTTAACTTTTAACTGAAATTGTATTTGATTCTAATTTCTGACCTAATGCCCAAGTTTAGAAGTTGAGTGGCTTTGCCATCGCGTATTGCTATTTCTAACAAGCCCAAAGAATTAAAAATGCAAACAATTTCTCCACTATCAACTTCTTTATAAGATTGTTTTATTTCTGAAACTGTAATATTATTTGTATTTATTAAAATTTCAAATTTTTTATCGCCAACATAGTCTTTAAAAATTTCGCGACTAATATTAGTAATTGCATTTTGGTAAGAGTCTATATAAATAACTTCTCCGTTAATGAAATCAGTCTCTATTTGGCAATTTACACTGAGTTTACGTTTAATCTTATTTATAGGTTCTCCTAATTCTGTAATATCTCCGTCTCTAACAATAAATGCAGCTATATGAGAAAATAAATTTAACTCAATAAACGAAGCTCCTTCAAATGCAAATCCTGTTTCTACTAAGACGGCAATTTCGGGTTCTTTTTCAAAAATAAAACCTGTGCATCCGTTGTTAGAGCTTATAAAATATTGAGAATCGTATTTTGAAACAAGAATATAACCGTCTTTATCGGGTTCGCTGTCAACTCCAATAATATGAATACTGCCTTTAGGAAAATTTTTATAAACAGATTTTAAAACAAAACCAGCCTGAAAAACCGAGAAATGCTCAATATTATGGCTAATATCAATAAAGCTAACATCGCTACATTTCGAAATTATCGCAGCTTTTACAGCACCAATGTAGTAATCGCTACTCGACCAATCAGTTGTAAATGTAATAATTCTTGCCAATTTGTTGTAAAAACTATTTAAAACTAAGTAAAATTAATTTGGGTTTAAAGTTACAAATTTGTTTTGGTTTAGTAATAAAAAATTAAAATTAATTGAAAATCTGTTATCCCATAACGAATATTTCTAAAAAGTTTTAATTGCTTGCACAAATTCATCAATACCGTTTACAGCCGATTTTTGAATATGTTTAAAATTATTAATCCCATAAAAATCATCGCTTGGGTCAATTATGAAATTTTGAGATTTTTTAGGTAAAAAATTTATAAGTCCTGCAGCGGGGTAAACTGTAAGTCCTGTTCCAATTACTAAAAAAATATCAGCAGTTTTTACAATATCAATTGCGTGAGAAATATTTGGCACAGCCTCACCAAACCAAACTATATGTGGTCTAAGTTGAGAACCCAAAGGGCATAAATCGCCAAGATTTAATTCGCTTCCTTGAATATCAACAACAATATTTTCATCTTTAGTGCTTCTGGCTTTGCGAATTTCGCCATGTAAATGTAAAACATCTGTAGAGCCTGCACGTTCATGCAAATCGTCAACATTTTGAGTGATTATTTTTACATCAAAATTTTTCTCCAATTCTTTTAAAGTCAAATGTGCTTTATTTGGTTTGGAATCAAGAACTACCTTACGTCTAAAGTTGTAAAAATCTAAAACAAGTTGTGGATTTGCTTTCCATGCTTCTGGTGATGCTATTTCTTCAAATCTATATTTGTTCCACAAACCGTCAGAATCTCTAAAAGTAGGAATACCGCTTTCTTTACTAATTCCAGCACCAGAAAGAACAACTATTTTTTCCATTAAATTAATCTTTATATGATTTGATATACTCGTTTAAAGAATTTTTAGAATTTATTGAAGTAAAAAAACTTGAAACAACAGAATAATTATCTCTGTCGTTGCAATATTTATATGCAAATTTTGCAAAATCTAACTTGTCGTTTTCTAAAGAAAATAAATTTAGCATAGACTTAATTTGTTGTGCTGAAATACATTCATATTGTGGAATTAGATTTTTTGCTTTTTCAAGTTTTTGAGTAGAACTCATTTCTTTTCTAACATCAGATTTAATTTTTTCGTAATCGTTATCACTCAATGTGCAAGGAGCAGGAATGCCAACAGCATAAGGTTTTTCAGGTTTTGGCACTTGGTAAATTGAGTTAATTTCATGTATATAAGATTGTGTTATTAGTAATTGTTTGACATGCAAGTAGTTGTCTCTGTCGTAAACTTTTTCGTAAGCAGTTTTTAGAAATACAAATCTCATTTTTTCGTTTTTAATCAATTCTGCTAATTGCATAACTTGAGCGGTAGAGAAGCAATATGTATAAACATATTCCATACATATTTTTGTTTTTTCTTCATCAGTTTCATATCTGGATAGTGCATTTTTAAAAGCTAAAAACTGAGTTTCGTTTAAATAAGATTCGCAACCTTTGCTACCAGTATAGCCTTCAGCTTTTGGATAAACAATGGAATTTGTAGAACTTGGTTCTGTTGGTTTTGTTTCTTCTTTATCGGTTTGCACAGGAGTTTCGGGTTTTTCAACAACTTGAGGTTCTTGTGATTTTACGGGTTCTGTTTTATCTTTAGGTTTGTCTTTATTTTCGTTTTTGGCAATTTCGTCCCTTTGCTTGTCTTTTTTCTTTTCTTTTAAGCTCAAGTACTTTGTATAGCTCTCCAAATCCATTGGTGCAATTCCAAGTTGCTCGTTGTTTTTTTCAATGAACTCCCACAATAATTGCACGTGTAGATATTTTTCAAAAGCATTTGTAAGCATTAAAGCATTTGATTTATCAGTAATTTTTGGATAAGCTTCTTTTACATACACAAGTCTTTGTCCTTCATCTTGAATTATTAAAGATGCTTTATACAATTGATTTGATGAAATATGTTTCCATCTCAAGAGCTTAACTGCTTTTATTCGTCTTTTTTCTTCAGTTTTTCTGGGTTTTGAAATACGTTTTGTGTATATCTTATAGCTAAACTTTGACATTGGCTTATGTGATTTTACATCTTGAGCCGAAATGCCTGAAGCTAAAATTGCAAATGAGAGTAAGAATAAAAATTTTTTCATATCATTAATTTTTTACGAAGATAATTAAATATTTACAAAAAAAGTGCCTAAGTTTAGATTTTTGGAAAAAATGTTTTTAACATTAACTTTTACCTTTTAACTGAAGAGTCCTTGCGGGCAAGGCGTAATTGTTTGGCATGGGTGCTGCAATGCTGAAAACAGGAGATTTTTGGAAATTATCTTTTATTTAGATTAAGACCTTCGTATGGGCAGGTATTATAAAAACTTTGATAGATAAATTTTGAATGAATGTCATTCCCTGAAATAGGTTGACCGTTTTCAAAAACAAATTATTATGTTAAAAACAGGAAAACGTGTACGACATTTTCGTAAATTTTCAGAAGATTTTAAGTTAAAAATAGTTCATGACTATGAATCTGGTCAATATTCTATTGCAGAATTGGGAAAGATTTACGATATTGCAAAGCCAGTTATTTATAGATGGATTTATAAATATTCTGAGTATAATAAAAAATCGATACAAGTAGTAGAAATGAAAGACAGTCAGTTTGAAAAAATTAAACGTATGGAAGCTCGCATAAAAGAGTTAGAGCGTGCAGTTGGTCAGAAGCAAATGAATATTGATTATTTGGAAAAAATGATTGAGTTAGCCAACGAGCATTATGATATTGATATAAAAAAAAACTCAAACACCCTACTTTATGGTGGTTTCAAGACAACCGAGAGAAGTTAAATTATAGTTTAAATAGTCTTTATAAAATGTTGAATATAAGCAAGCAATCAGTACATCAAAGCAGGAAGCGACAACATGCTTTTGACATGGAGTTACGAGATTTGGTATGTCAAGTAGATATTATCAGGTCAGAACATCCTGGTTGTGGATTAGAGAAATTATA
>Ga0209718_1004412_pt1 | contig 11765 bp, 12 predicted proteins | sample AD_JPNAS1_MetaG_FD_184420 | JGI IMG/M metagenome (GOLD analysis project Ga0209718, IMG submission 184420) | Active sludge microbial communities of municipal wastewater-treating anaerobic digesters from Japan - AD_JPNAS1_MetaG (SPAdes) (version 2) | ecosystem: Engineered > Bioreactor > Anaerobic... | reverse complement strand
TAGCCTTTTATTATCAAAAATGGTAAGAAAAAAAACAAAAAGTATAGCCCAGAAAGTAACCAATTATATCATTTGCGAAAGAATCATAATATTTGTTTTTTGAAATCTCTTTGTAGAATTAATACCATAAACAATGCAATTAATATTGCTGGTAAATATACGACAAATCAATCATTTTTAACATAGGATAATATAAATCCCGATAATAATCAAAGCGATATGTAGTCACAATCTTTTCTTTCCAAGTAATTTCGAAAAGCTCGAATTGTTATTATGCTATATGCTGCTGATGCTAGTTCCATATATCATTCTCCAGCGTGGAAAAATACTAATGGTAAAGATATTGTTAGTCATATAGGAAGTATAGAGTAAAAAATATTTTTAGTTTTTTGAAATGTTATACTGAATACAAATAACAATGTCCCCAAAAACACTAACCATTGTCGCATATTTATATATATATCATTGAATCATCACACAAAATTTGTTATCATAGCCTTGTATATAGGTATGTATATCGGATATCATAATCTTCATCTACCTAATATCTCATCTTCTGATCAAAATATTTTCACTCCACCATCTTGATATATGTGGTATGTAGGTCTATTTCGATTTCCGAAACTATCATCTGCATAGGTCGGGAAATGCGTGGTAGGAATAAATGTTGTTACAATAAATCCTAAGCTGAAAATAGAAATTATTATTGTAAATATTTTTTCTGTTTTTAAAAGCGAGTTAAATGAAAGTTTGATATCAGGATATATGCTTTTTATAATTAATGTCTTTAGATAGTCTTTTATTGATGTTTTTGTGATAAGTAATTTTATAATAAAGGCTAAGATTAGCACTCACAAGATGATGAAATACTCTTTTACCCCAACACCAAAATGGATAAACTGTAGATTAAACATTGAGAAGGCTACGACACCAACTCCTATAAACCATCCTAAAATATATAATAAAAATCATTGAATTTTTTTACCAAAGCATAATCGCAAAAAGATGATTCCAGGGATTAAGGGGAGAAGGATGTTTGCCAGAATGGTCTGTAGGCATAATAAAAATCAAGTCTCAAACATTGGATTATTTATTTTGTAAAAGATAACTTCCGTTGAAATCTAGAAGAACTAGTTTTTGACTATCTTCTTCATTTATTGGTTTCTTGTAGTAGAGTATATAGTCTGCTTGTGATCATGTAGCAACACTTATACAAGGTTTTATATAAAGATTTTCTCGATGGGCTTTAAATGGTCGATCTTGAAAACTGTATATTTTTATAGTACAGACCTTGTTTTTATCATTTAGATGTAATTGTTTTCTGACTTTGTCGGTGAGTGCTATATAATCTCCCAAATCAAAAAATGTTTTATTATCAGCTGTTTGTTGAGAAAAGTTTTTGATTCATTGATCTACAATCCATGTATAGGTAATAAAATTTCTTATTCCTATGAAAAGAAATATTCCTATACCGCAAAAGAAAATTTTTTGGTATTTTTGTTGTTTATGTCATTTAGAAAATATTAGTATATAAGCAGCTATTAATATAAAAATTCGATATCAATATTGTAATATAGATGTTCATAAAATTTTAACTCAATATCTGAGATTTATGCTATATGGAGTCATGGTTTCCATTGTCCAAAAATCCTTCCAAGCTATTGAAATTTTTTCTCAAAGACTTAAAAAATCTAATTCTAGATCTATTTTCCCTTTCAATCCTCCTTCCATAATCAAAACAATTTGTGAATTTTCTGGAATTTGAGAAAATATTTGTGATTTAGAAAAAATAAATTTTTGATTTATGGTCACATTTCAATTAATTTTAATTACTTCTCCAGGGACTATTTGTTGTCATACCAAAAATCAATAACCTAAAATTCATTGACCATTTATTTGCCCATTTATATTTAACATATCATATTCATCTGTTGCTCACATTATTGCAAAACATTGTGACTCACAAAGAAAGTCTGTTGATCAAAAGTTTTCCTGAAATTGTGAAAATCATTGTTGTTGATAGGCAAGTCCAAAAACAGGGAACAAAAGAAGTCATAAAATAAAAAATTTTTTCATATGCTTTATTTTTAATAAAAACAAATAAGACTGAATTAAACTAAATAAATCTAACAATAAATCAATACTAATTAATTTTTCCCACACAATCGTTGCTACTACGATTTTTTATATCTAATCCATATATTATTTCAATCCCAAGTTCCTTGCATACTGCGACTTCTGGAATATTTCAAACAAATCTATCTCCTCCTTTCCCAAAAATAAACTGCACTTCATTACCATATTTTTCTACAGCCTTTTTATGAAGAGCTCTAATACTTTCACATACTGATCAGTCTTTATCAACAGCTAGGAAGACTTGATCTACTCCTTTAATAGCTCAAACGACTCTCATTCTAAAATTTTCATCTTGAAAAACTTCTTGTTTCCCTGTTTTAGCCCTGGCTTGTTCATCATTATTTACTATTACCCAAAGTTCATCTCCCAATTCTTTACAAAGTTCTATGCACTCAATATGTCAGGGATGAATAGGATTATAATATCAAGAAGTGATTACGACTGTTTTCATTGATTTTATTTAAGAGACAAAAACTTACTTCTTTTTAGGTGGTAAAAAATTCTGATCACTTATCACAGATTTCCCTGTTTGGTCTTCAAGTTTTTTTCTTGCTTGTTTGGCGATAGTACCTCATTTTTTACTTGCTACTCTATTTTCTTTCATGCCTGTAGCTTGTGTCGTTTCTGCAATTTGACGTGTAGAAAGCTCAGCCAACGCAGTAAAAATCAGTTCAGCTTCGGACATATGATCTCTCAAATTTTGCGTTTTGAGATTTTTCATTTTTTTATGCTCCTGAACTGTCATTCAAGTCCATTCTTGATGGATGATATTTGTCAAAATAGCATATTCATCTCATTTTTTAATTCCATGTTCGTGTCGATAATCAGTCAATTTGTTCCTCGTTTCTTGTCCCATCATTCTTTGCTGGATCCACTTTTCACTTCTTCCATGTTTTTTCCGATTCTCTCTTGCCCTTTCCAAACTAAGTGCTGGATCAACTGTTTCTTGCATTCTTTCATAACCGACCTTTGCAAGCCAGACTTTAAAAGGTTCTGCATTAGGACTAGGAATAGACTGAACAAGACGAAGAATAGTCTCCACATCTGCTACATCGGTCAAATATTTCTTCCCATCAGAAGCTACTAATTTCAGTTGGTTACAATTTGTAACCAACTCACTTCACTCTTTAGTAAGCCTGTTTTTCAATACTTTCCAATAATTTCTTGGATCTTTACTTTCTGATAAAACTCCTACAATATCTACTACTGAAAAATATCGTTTTTCTTGTTTTGCGTCCCAATGACGACGGATTTCTTTTTCTTGAAATAATGCTAAATTGCTCATCTTTACTTATCATGTTATGGCAAAATAAATATTACTTGAAGTATACTATTTAGAAAAACTTATGCAAGATATTTCTACAAATTTTCAGAGGGAGTTAATTTTTTTCTATTGCAATTTATCAACAAATATATATTGCTACAATATTAATCGTTAATGATAGTCAAATGAAAACAGCCATTCTTATCCATCCTGGTGAAATTCTAGCTGATGAATTAGAAGCGAGAGGATGGACTCAAAAACAACTAGCAGAATTAATACAAAAAAGCCCACAAGAGGTGAGTTTTATCATTACTTGAAAAAGAAACTTGAACGCAGATTGGGCATTAAGATTAGAATCTGCAATGGGTATATCTGCACAATCTCGACTTAATATGCAAAATTTTTATGATTTACAACTGCAAGAGCAAGAAAAAGCTAGCATACTTTCTGGTATAAGGATTTTGGCTGAAAAAAAGACAACTAATTTTGCTATTGCATCATAGAATAAGTGATTATTATATTCAAACAGCATATAAACCATTTATATTATATTTGAATATAATATAAATCTAAATACTTATCTCTAGAACCGTGATAAATCGTCACAATTAGATTTTCTGTTGTCTTGAGCCATCAATTTTAACTGGCTACAATTTGTAACCAGATCAGTTTCTTCTAAATTTATCTCATAATACTTTTTCATTCTTAATGTACAAGCAAAAATTTGGTTTGTTAGTTTTTACTAGTCTGAAATAATCAATTTCAAGTACTCACAAGTTTCTTGTACTAATAAATTTTTGATAAAATATTTTTGTTTTTGATCAACTAGTTCACCTAAGCCAGCTAAAAGTGTTTTTTCTGTAAAATTTTTTGTTATAAAATCTATTACATATTTTAGATAAGACTTTAAAGATTTGCCAGTTCTTTCTTTTATTATATTTTCGTTTATTTCAAATCATTTTTTTAGAAAAAAATGCACATCAAACAAATCTCTACTTGCTATATTTTTTCTTTGAGTTAATGCTACAAGCTTGTTTGCGAATAGAGATTCCGCCTCCATACACAAAACCTGATATCACAATATAGATTTATATTCATATTTGCTATGAATAGATCTTTTTTTATTTATTTCAATCTTTATTTTCATTTCATAAGGCTCATAATCTACTAATAAAAATAAAGTTTTTTCTTTATTGTACATATCTTTTACTTTACCATGTTTACTACAAATTTTTGCTAGATCTAAAAGCATTTTTTCTTCATTTATTGATCATTTGTTCAATAAGTCAAAATCTAAGTCAGTAGAAAATCTATCTAAATTGTACAAAAGATACAATAATGTACCTCATTTAAATCCTAAGTGTTTTCAGTAGACAGAACCAACAATATCTTTTAAAATATTGATCATTATTATTCTGTGTTTTTTAATATTCAATGCCATTTTTTATTTTTTCTAAATCTAAAATTAATCTCTTATTATTATAAATTTTAGCTATTTCAAAAACTTTCTCCCGATTAATAGCTCTAAGATTATCAAAATAGTAAGATGGATTTAAGTATAACATATCACATAAAGCTCTTTCTACCGTAGCAATAGCATAATTATCTTTATAAACAATTCACAATTGGTCGTAGAATGTTTCTTTTTTTATTGTTTTGTAAGAATATGTTATATTTCATATATTTATATTGCGAGTTTTCAATCATACAGAGGAAATTGTGCTAGAATAGTTTTGAAAAATTACTCATTTCTGGTACAAAACTGTTTCCAAACTAATATAAGATGGCCTTTGAAGGATGTTAGCTAGTTCGTACTTATTATAGTTTGGCAAACACCAAACTCAATAAAAAACATTTTTTAGTAATCATTTTTTATTTCGTCTAGTAATTAAATTTCTTAGAGAAAATTTATTTTCCAATCATAAAATTTGATAAAAGTCATCAATTTTAAATACTGTTTTTTTTGTTTTCAATAATGATGTGATTTTCATGCTTTGTGTTTAGAATATAATCATATATGATTATATATTAAACATATTTCAAAAAAAAGCAAATAATTTTACTGTTTTTGTATTCCAACTCATTTGCTAAGTTCTCAACTTTTTTATTTCTCACTTTAATACAAGTGCTTTTTGGAAATTAAACAATCCAAATACAACAAAAAATCCTAGTCCTATTAAAATCAGCCTCCATAAATTAAACAATCTCATTGAATCATCATTAACGAATATCTTTGACTTTATCATCCATAAAATTATTCACAACAATAATCCTATACATATATTTTTAATTATAAATCTCCAGTTTACTCCAAATTTTATGTCTTTATAAACCAATTTAAAACTTAAAATAAAGAGTATCGTTTCTCCTATTCATAATGTGAGAACGGCCCCATAAACTCATAAACTATACATTCATATAACCGATAATACGACCGTTATTAATACCGTTGTGAAAAGTATTTCTACTCTTTCTTTGATCTTTCACAATCATGCTAAAACAGAAAAATTGAAACCCACAAACACATTTGCGATTGTAAAAAGTGCTCACAAGATCACCATTTTTCATGATAGAATGAATTTTTTCCCAAACAAAACTAAAGCTACTTCTGGTCATAATGCCATTAAAAATATAGCTAAAAAAAATGCAAATACTGAAAAATAGGTATAAAAAAAGTTAAATAATGTTTGTAATTTTTTTGTATCTTTTTTGGTGATTAGTTCTGAAACCATAGGAAACACGAGTCATATTATTGGTCAGATTATTACAGCTGATATTCAATATAAGCTCAAAAAGTTGGTATAAAATCAAGCAGCTTCTGGTCACAGAATTAGAATCACCAGTTGCTGTATAATTTGTCAAAATAAGTATAGAGCATTTAATCCCAAAAAACACCAAAAAGCATATTTGATATACTCTTTGAGCATGTTTTTTTCAAAGACTATTTTTCATTGAAAAAGGTTTTTTTTGTATTTTACAAAAAAGATTATTAGTCCAGCTATTATTCATATAGCTAAGCCTAATATCCAGTTTAGACTGTACCGTTCTATGCTAGTCCTACCTGAAAAAAAGAAAAATAAAGTAAATCAAACAACACTTACCATTCTAATAAATTCAATAGATTTTTGCGCTAAAGTATTTTGAAATGCATAAAAAATACTTATTAAAATATCAAATACATTTATTCATAAGAAATAGAAACAAAAATACCTTAAAATTACTACAGCATTGGGACTTTGAAAATAATTAGTAGCCAGCCATGGTGCTCAAAACCACAGTATTCCAGCAATAATTAGTCAGGTAAACATTTGAACACCTAGACTCAAAAATATTGATGTTTTGATATAATTATATTGTTTTTTTATCCAGTATCTAGGTAGGAAATATTGTAAACTTTCTGTGAGACCTAGATCATTATACACATTTATGATTGTTATCAGTCAAATGATACTATATAGTACTCCAACATCAGCTATCGATACCGTGTTTGAGATTATTACTTTGATAATATATCCTGTAGGTGCGATCAAGAACGAAAAAAAATATAACCAAAATCATTTTTTGATTAGTTTTTCTCCTAATGTTTGGTCTGGTAATAGTTCTTTATATCAGCTTTTTTTCATGCGTTTTTAGCTTTCAAAAAAATAATAATGCTATTTTGTGAGCATATATTATATACTAATCATTAATCCAAAATCAAACCTAAAAGTTTGGAAAGTTTGCCTCACAGTATTGTGGGGTTTGTAAAGTTTTTGAGTACCCCTTTACTTGTTACGGAGAACTCCGTAAGCAAGGGGGGATTTAGGCCATAGGTGGGAAAAAGTTGTTGGGAATAAGTAGGAAATCCTTCCCCAACGGGGAAGTTGTTCTATCGTAGTTGGGGGTAAAACCCCCACCTAGTCCCTCATAAATTCGGGACATTCATCCTCCCCAAGGGGAGGAATTTTATCCCCGTCATTTCCCAAATCCACCTATACAGCCCCCTTTCTTAAGGGGGGGTAGGGGGATGATTTAAGATAAGCAAGGGGGTTGGGGGATTTGTCCACAAGTGGGAAAAGTTGTTGGAAATAAGTAGAAATCCTTCCCTCGCGAAGCAAAGCGGAGTCCCGACTCGTCGGGAGAGGGAAGTTGGGCCCCCGCAGTACTGCGGGGTAGTTGGGGGTAAAACCCCCACCTAGTCCCTCATAAATTCGGGACATTCATCCTCCCCAAGGGGAGGAATTTTATCCCCGTCATTTCCCAAATCCACCTATACAGCCCCCCTTCGAACGAAGTGAAGCCCTCTCCCGATAGATCGGGATCTCACTTTGTTCGAGATCTATCGGGGAGCAAGGGGGGAAGGGGGGATTTTATGATAAATGAGAGTTTTTACCTTAATCCCCCTTAATCTCCCTTAAGAAGGGGGATCCGCTAACTTTCAACTTGTAACTTTATTTATTATTTTGATTTAATAATCTTTTAATTTCTTCTAATAAAATAGGTATATCTTTTTGAATTGTGTCCCATACGATATTTGTATCTATTCTGTGATAAGCATGTACTAAGAAATTTCTCATAGCTTTTAATGCTTTTATATGTGATAAATCATTTTTAGGATAATGATGTTCTATCTGGAATGCGACTTCTCATAATTGTATTAACATCATTAGTACAGCATCTATAGTCTTTTGATCTTGGACAAAGTGATCGTAATCATATCATTTTGTATATAAAAAAATTTTTGTAATGATTTCTTCTATCCACAAAAAATATACTTACATTCTTCTTTTTTCATTTTTTACCATATTGCTATTTTTTTTGATAAAAGAGAGTCTTTTATATGTTTATCTACTGAATCTTTTATAATAATATCAACAGATTTTCACATTTTTTCTTCTAAAAATGCTTTTGCTCAAAAAATTCACCAAGACTTTCTTGGTAGTTTTTTGTCTATTTTTACTAGAAGATCTATATCGCTGTCTTTGTTGGCTGTACCATCAGCATAAGATCAAACAAGCCAAATATGTTTTATTTGGTGATTGTTTAATTCTTGTTGTATTTCTTTTATTTTTAATGATTTAATAATCTCATTCATTTGCCTTTTTTACTTTATATAAACTTTTATCAGTATAAATAATATTAATCCAAAATCAAACCTAAAAGTTTGGAAAGCCTGCCCACAGTATTGTGGGGTTTGTAAAGTTCTAGCCCCCTTACTTGTTCCAGAGAACTCCGTAAGCTAAGGGGGGGATTTAGGCCATAGGTGGGAAAAAGTTGTTGGGAATAAGTAGGAAATCCTTCCCCAACGGGGAAGTTGTTCTATCGTAGTTGGGGGTAAAACCCCCACCTAGTCCCTCATAAATTCGGGACATTCATCCTCCCCAAGGGGAGGAATTTTATCCCCGCCATTTCCCAAATCCACCCTAACCCCTTTACTTGTTACGGAGAACTCCGTAAGCTAAGGGGAACAACTTTCAACTTTCAAGTTGCAACTTGATAAATTCTTGTAATTTTCAGCTTTATAAACTTGTTGCTTGCAACTGATATTAAAAAAAATATATTAATTCAAATTGATTTTAATTTTTATTGATTCTATTATGAAAACAACAAGTATTAAAACTATTTATAATGATTACGAAACTTTTATTGGACAGGAGCTTTTAGTAAAAGGGCGAATTAGAAGCCTTAGAGATTCCAAAACTTTCGGTTTTATTGAACTAAATGATGGTTCTTACCTAAAAAATCTGCAAATTGTTTTTGATTCAGCATTAAAAAACTTTGATGAGATCTGCAAATATACGACAGGAAGTAGTATAGAAGTTCATTGAACACTTGTAAAATCAGAGTGAGCAAAACAGGCTTTTGAATTAAAAGCGACAGAAGTAATACTCGTAGGAAAGGCTGATGAGAGCTTTCCACTCCAGAAAAAAAGACATTCTTTTGAATATCTTAGAACAATTGCTCATCTCAGGCCAAGGACCAATACTTTTTCAGCGGTTTTCAGGGTAAGAAGTTTGCTTTCTTTCGCAATTCATGATTTCTTCAATAAAAATGGTTTCATTCGAGCTCATACCCCTATTATTACTTCAAGTGATTGTGAAGGAGCAGGGGAGATGTTCCAAGTAACTACGCTTGATTTAGCAAATCCTCCAAAAAAAGAAGACTGATCTATTGATTTTAGCAAAGACTTTTTTTGAAAGCATGCTTCACTTACAGTAAGTGGACAGCTTGAGGGAGAGACTTTTGCTACTGCTTTTGGAAAGATTTATACATTCGGGCCAACTTTTCGTGCAGAAAATTCCAACACCACCAGACACCTTTCAGAATTCCGAATGATTGAGCCAGAAATCGCTTTCGCAGATCTAAACGATAATATGCAACTTGCTGAAGATTTGTTGAAATATTCTTTCAAATATGTTTTGGAACAAGCACCAGCTGAGATGGAATTCTTTGATAAATTCATCATGCCATGAGTAAAAGCCAGACTTGAAGCACTTGTAAACTCATCATTTGGTAGAGTGACTTATACCGAAGCAATAGAACTTTTGAAAAAAGCTAATCATAAATTTGAATACCAACCAGAATGGGGAATTGATTTGCAGACTGAACACGAAAGATATTTATCAGAACAAATATTCAAAGGACCTGTTTTCGTAACTGATTATCCAAAAGAAATCAAAGCCTTTTATATGAAGCAGAATGATGATGGGAAGACCGTAAGAGCAATGGATTTACTTGTTCCAGGAGTATGAGAATTAATAGGTGGAAGCCAAAGGGAAGATGACTTTGATAAACTTAAAACGAGAATGGAAGAGATGCAGCTTGATACTGAGGAATACAGCTGGTTTCTTGATCTGAGAAAATATGGGACTGTTCCACATGCTGGATTTGGAGTTGGATTTGAGAGGTTGGTGATGTATGTCAGTTGAATGGAAAATATCCGTGATGTAATTCCTTTCCCTAGAGCTCCCAAAACTTGTGAGTTTTAGTCTAAATATTTGTGAATATAAGAAACTAGTTTTTTAATTTCTTAGCAAATACTTATGAGAAATATACTTAAAATCTCGTTTGGAATGTCAATTCTCGCACTCCTTTTTTGAGTCTTTTATAGAGAATATACAAAATATATTGGATTTGATGGGACAACAACTCTTTCTCTTTTGCATACACATACTTTTCTGTTAGCAGTAATTTTCCCATTGATATTTACTTTAATTACGCAACAACTAAAACATACGACGAAAGAACTTAAATCTGCTTTTTGGACCTATTATATTGGGCGAAGTATTACTATAATTATGATGTTTTTTAGAGGAATAGTTCAAGCTCAGGAGTTAGTACTTTCAAGTGGCATCAATCATATGATTTCAGGAATTGCTGGAATTTGACATAGTGTTTTAGCAATAGGATTTATTTGGATATTTATTAAACTTATTAGACGAAGCAAGTAATTTTATTGCTTTATTTATACTTATGAAACAAATAATAATTATTCACTGATGAGATCGTTTTGCAGATAATGAGCAATTTTATGAGGCTCTTAAAAAGTGGGAATACAATCCTTTTCAGAAACAAAAGAAATGGAGAGATTGGCTAGAAGAACAACTCAAAGAAGAGTATCAAGTTTTTCTTCCAGAAATGCCATGTAAACATAATGCAGATTATGTTGCTTGGAAAATTTGGTTTGAAAAACATTTTGAATTCTTAAATAACGAAGATTTGATATTAATTTGATATTCATTGGGATGAAATTTTTTAGCAAAATATCTCGCTGAAAACATTTTTCCAAAACAAATAAAACAACTACACTTGGTAGCACCTTCGTTTGATCAAGAAGGGTTTATAGTTTGAGATATTTGAAACTTTTCATTTGATCCAAATATATTAAAAAACTTATCTACACAAGTAGAAGAAATATTTCTTTATCAGTCAGAAGATGATCCTCTTGTACCTTTTTCACAAAGCCAAAAATATCTGCAGTATTTACCGCAAATTAAGTTTTTTAAATTCCAAGACAAAGGTCATTTTTTTGTTTCAGAATTCCCAGAGTTATTAGATGCAATAAAAGGAGATTAGCAAAAAATTTCTGATAAAAGTGACTTTTCATCAAAAAAACATATACTAATAAATAATTTGCAATTGGATATAAAATACTTATAATAATATTGTAATCATTTAAATTCAATCACAAAATGATGGCAAAACTTAGATCATATCAATTAAATAATAATAATCTACGGATACCGTAGATGATTTGTTATTGATTAAAATAATAAAAAATCTCCACGGTATCTAAAAAAACCGCTGGAGATTTTTTTTAATCTTGTATTGTTAATTAAACTTTATATATTACCCAATATATCATGAAAACAAAAGACTTATCTAA
>Ga0209718_1004407_pt1 | contig 11775 bp, 10 predicted proteins | sample AD_JPNAS1_MetaG_FD_184420 | JGI IMG/M metagenome (GOLD analysis project Ga0209718, IMG submission 184420) | Active sludge microbial communities of municipal wastewater-treating anaerobic digesters from Japan - AD_JPNAS1_MetaG (SPAdes) (version 2) | ecosystem: Engineered > Bioreactor > Anaerobic... | reverse complement strand
TTTGTACAGACGTTACAAAGGTGGTTACAAATCGTATCGCTTTTTATATAAGGACGAAAAAACAGCATCAAAAATGTCCATTAGGACGAAACGTCTAAAAAATAGCATCAATTTTGTCCATTACTCCTAAAATTTATACTCGTTATCCTCAATCAGCCTGTCGGCAATCCTTCTGCGAGCGGCCATGGTGTTAACCCCCTCAACGTGGGTAAGATTCTTGATGGCTTTTATCAGAGCATCAGCCTCCTTGCCTTCGGTGATGGAGTAGATTGCATCACGCGCATTTTTGCGGATAAGGTATGCCGTATCGTATGTAAATACGTTTAGCATATCGCGGTACACATCGCGGGTGCCATTGATACTCTCCAGTTTTTCAATCCTCAGCGCCATTGATTCAACCATGTATAGTTCCATAATCATGTTGGCCAGATTATTTACCACCTCCTGCTCGGCCATGTACTTCTTGCCAAGTTTTTCCATGGTGGCATGGATCATTATCATTATGGCTTTTTTGAAGTTTTTCATATACCTTTTCTTCTGGTCAAAGTAGCTTTCACCCGCCACCTGACCATCGGTAATGTTATCCAGGTTTTCGTACAGCTCTTTGGCAGGGCCAAACAGGTCGTACTCGCCTTTCATGGCGCGCTTGGTGGCCGATTCAACCACAAGGAGGCGGTTGATTTCGTTGGTTCCTTCAAAAATCCTGTTGATACGCGAATCGCGGTATCCCCTGTCGATGTTCATTTCGGCCGAGTAACCCATGCCTCCGTGTATTTGCACTCCCTCGTCCACCACGAAATCTAACATTTCCGAGCCCCACACCTTGAGGATGGCATCCTCTACTGCATAGTGGCTAATGCCGTCGATACCGGCACGGCCATGGTCGCAACCTTCGCTCTTGTACTGGTTGATGAGATTATCCACATCCTTGCTCACGCGATAGATGGCCGATTCCTGAGCATAAGCTTTGATAACCATTTGAGCCAGCTTGTGTTTGATGGCACCGAATGTTGAGATGAGAACACCAAACTGCTTGCGCTCGTTGGCATAGCGAACGGCATCGGTGATGGTTTGCTTGGCTGCGCCAATCACATTGGCTCCCAACTTCATGCGCCCCATGTGCAGGATGCTTAGCGCAATTCTGAACCCTTCGCCGCGGGCACCCAGCATGTTCTCAACGGGCACCTTAACATCGTTGTAGTATATCTGTGTGGTGGACGAGCCCTTGATTCCCATTTTATGCTCATCGGGGCCTATCACCACGCCGGGCCAGTTGCTCTCAACAATGAAAGCGCTTAGAATGCGGTCGTTGTCAATCTTGGCAAATACAACCTGTGTGTCGGCAAAGCCTCCGTTGGTAATCCACATTTTCTGCCCGTTGAGAATGTAGTGCTTGCCATCCTCACTTAACCGGGCGTTGGTTTTTCCGGAGTTGGCATCGCTGCCGGCACCCGGCTCGGTGAGGCAGTATGATCCGATCAGCTCGCCTGTGGCAAGCCTTGAGACATATCTAAGGCGTTGTTCATTGTTGCCGTAGTACAGAATGGGCATGGTGCCTATACCGCAGTGGCACATGTATGCAACCGAGAATGAGTAGCCTGCGCCCGTGGTTTCGGCCACCAGCATTTGGGTTACAAAATCCTGCCCAAACCCGTTGTACTCCTCGGGAACGGCAATTCCCAGCATCCCCAGTTCGGCAGCCTTATGCAGGATTCCCTTCATAAGTTCCCTGTCGCCCTTATCAATCTTATCGAGATTGGGGAAAACCTCGGCATCCATAAAATCGCGGCAGGTTTGCGCAATCATGCGCTGCTCCTCGTTGAACTCCTCGGGAATGAATATCTCCTTGGCATCAATATCCTTTACGAGAAATTCACCGCTTTTCATCTTTACAGTTTCCATAATGTTTATAGGGTTTTAGTTAGTTTGTCGATAATGTTAAAGTCCCAATGAAAGGGCAACAAGTTCTGCAATGTCGTAGTTCTTAATCTCTTCCTCCTTATTCTTGTACTTAATACCGTCGGTCATCATGGTCATGCAGAAGGGACATGAGGTGGCGATAATCTGAGGGTTGATCTTCAGGGCATCCTCGGTGCGCTCAATGAATACCTCTTTTTCACCCTTTTCTGCCTCCTTGAACATTTGACCGCCACCGGCTCCGCAGCAGAGGGCGAAACTTCTGTTTCTGTCCATTTCTATGAGATTGGTTGTCAGAGCTCTAAGTACTCGCCTTGGGTCATCGTAAATACCATTGGCACGTCCCAGGTAGCACGGGTCGTGATAGGTAATACGATCATTGGCAAATTTACTCAGGTTCAGTTTCAGCTTACCGTTTGCAATCTGCTTGTCGAGAAACTCCACGTAGCTGATCACCTCGTAGTGGCCACCCAGATCGGGGTACTCATTTTTAAAGATATTGTAGCAATGAGGGCAGATGGTGATAATCTTTTCAACCTCATACATTTTGAAGATTTCGATGTTCTGAAATGCCTGCATCTGATACAGCATCTCATTGCCTGCCCTGCGGGCAGGGTCGCCCGTACATGTTTCCTCCTTGCCAAGTACAGCGAAGCTGACCTTCAGGTGGGTAAGGATTTTTGCAAAGGCTCCTGCCACCTTCTTGTACCTGTCATCGTATGCGCCGGCACAGCCCACCCAAAACAGGTATTCGGGTTTTTCGCCCCTGGCGAATAGATCGGCCATTACGGGTATTTCAATTTTTACGGTTTCCATAGTTTAGTAAATATTTCTGTCGCCATCAACGCTTTCTATTCCATTGCAAAACAGATTTATCTGTTTCCTTGGCTATCTCTGTGGCGATTAAACCTTGTTCATTTCCAGATTTTCGGCCCAAATAAGCCTGTCCTCAGGTGAGTATTGCCAGGGGGCACCATTGTTCTCAATGTTGCTAAACACGGCTTTCAGCTCGCCCGGTGCCGACCCCTCTTCCATTACCAGATATCGGCGCATATCCACAATCAGCTTAGGATGGTCGATATTGATCGGGCACTCCTGAGCGCAGGCATTGCAAGTGGTACATGCCCACAGCTCTTCCTCGCTGATATAGTCGCGCAGCAGCGATTTGCCATCGCTGTACTCCTTGCCCTGAGCGATGAGCCCGTTGCGCTTCTCCTTCATTCTGGCCCTTAAGTCCATCATCACCTTACGCGGCGAGAGCTTCTTCCCTGTGATATTTGCAGGGCAAACGGAGGTGCATCGTCCGCACTCGGTACACGAGAGGGAGTCTAAGTAACTCTTCCACGAGGCATCCTCGGCATCGCGAACACCAAAACGCTCTATGGGAGCATTGGCCGGAGCAGCAGCATAGGCCGTTTCCGGGTTCATCATGATTTTCACCTCACGGGTTACGTTTTCCATGTTGGGCAGCTTGCCCAAAGGCTCCAACCGCGATAGGAAAACATTGGGAACCGACATGAAAACGTGGAAGTGTTTGGAGTATGGAAGGAGGTTGGCAAATACGAATATCAGCAGGATGTGCGACCACCAGTACACCTGATGGTGTGTATGGATGACGGCAAGCGACATGTTGCCGAACAACCCGGCCAGATAGTTGCCAATGGGGAAATAACCATGGATGGTCCCGTTGGTAGCCGTTTGGTATGCCACGTAGCTGGCATTCAGGCCCAGAAGCGAAATCATGAGCAGCAGGATGATGGTGAGAGCTACATTGGCATCGACGTGCGAAATGCGTTTCATCTCAATTCCCTCAAATCGCTTAACGTGCATGAAAAGCCTGCGCGACAGGAAGATGGCGATGGCCACAACGATAATAATGGCAAACACATCGCCTGAAGCAATGATAAAATTGTAAAACCAACCCAACACGCTGAGCGAACGCTCAAGCCCGGCAAGCCCATCGATTACCATTTCAATGCTTCCTATCAGGATAACCAGAAAACCCCAAAAAACCAGAGCATGGATAAGTCCAAGAATGGGGCGGCGGAACATCTTGGTTTGGCCTATGGCCACCTTCATCATCAACCCGAAACGCTTGCCAAAGTTGCGAACCCGAAATGCAGGTTGCGTAAGCATGAATAGCCTTACGTATCGCCACGTGGTGAACGCGAAGATGCTCAGGGTGATGAGAAGTGCAATGGCAAAAATTATTTGTGAAACCATAGTGTATCAGTTATTTAAAAAAATCAGCGCCATACGAGCGAAATTGGCATCAGTTTCTTGATTTGGCCCAATGCATTGTGCTCGTGGATTTACTTGGCCTTTACCTCTTTTACAGCATTTACAAGCTGAGGAAGAATTTTGGCGGCATCGCCCACGATGCCGTACTGTGCTGCCTCGAAAATGGGAGCATCCTTATCGCTGTTGATGGCAACAATATACTTGGATGCGCTCACACCTGCCAGATGCTGAGTGGCCCCCGAGATGCCTACGGCAATGTAAAGGTTTGGTGCCACAATCTTTCCGGTTTGGCCGGTATGCTCCTCGTGCGGACGCCATCCCTCGTCGGATACCGGGCGAGAGCATGCTGTGGCTGCTCCCAGGAGGTCGGCCAGTTCAACCAGCGGACCCCAGTTGTCGGGCGATTTCATTCCCCTTCCTCCAGATACAACAATCTCGGCATCGGTTAGCAGCAGCTTGCCGGTTTGCTTCTGCACATCTTTCACCTGTGTTTTAACCATTGCACCATCGATGCTAACCTCCCTATTTTCAATGGAGGCCTCATTGGCTGTTTCAACAGGGTCAAACGAGTTTTGCATCAGCGTTAAAATCTTAATCTCCGTGTTGAGTTTCAGATGGGCAAAGGCATTGCCCGAATATACCTTTCTGTAAACCACAAAGGGGTCGGTACTCAGGGGAAGTTTATTTGTGCCCGAACCGATGGCAGCCTTAAGCCTCACCGACAATCTGGGGGCAATGGATTTGCCCATGTTGTTGTTGGCCAATACGATGATTTTTGCACCCTCGTTTTGGGCTATTTCGGCAATGGCGGCGGTATATGCCTGACTGTCGAGGTTCTTAAGCAGGTCGCTTTTCAGGCTGATGATTTTCTTGGCACCGTAGTTCCCCAACTTTTTCAACTCGTCGTCACTCACCTGACCTATGGATAGTGCGGTTGCAGTGGTTCCTGTCATCTCGGCAACCTTTGCAGCGTATGATACAAGCTCGAATGAGAGCTTCTTGAAATTTCCGTCCCAGTTTTCAGTGAATACTAATACTGACATGTTATTGTATTTTAGATTAGGTTAAGAAATAGGTTAGATTACTTTAGCCTCGTTTTGCAGCAGCTCAATCAGCTGTTTGGGATTCTCGGCATCAACAAAAATGCACTTGGCACGAGGTTTTGGAGGCTCAAACTCAATCAGCTCGGTTAGAGGGGAAACGCTAACAGGTTCAACTACCTTGATTTGCTTGGTGCGTGCCTGCATAATTCCACGCATGGCTGCAATACGGGGTTCTTTGGCAATGCCCTTTTGTACAATGGCTACAAACGGCTTCGGAACGGAAACGGTCTCCTTCCCGCCATCAATATCGCGGGTGATGGTGGCTTCGCCATTCTCCACATTTAAACCCGAAACGGCAGATACCGAGGGAGCGTTTAGGAATTCGGCCAGCATGCTGCCCACCGTTGACCCGTTGTAATCGCTGGACTCAATTCCGCAGAGAATTATGTCAAACGGTTCGTTCTTAATCACTTCGGCCAGCTGTGCAGCCACCTGGTAAGCCTCGGTGGGCTCGAAATTGACCCGAATGGCATCGTCGGCACCGATGGCCAAAGCCTTGCGAATGGTGGGCTCCGATGTTGCCGGGCCAACATGGGCCACGGTTACTCCCTTAACCCCCGAAGCGGGGTTGTCTTTCAGCTCTAAGGCACGGGTAAGAGCCAACTCATCCCAGGGGTTGATTACCCACTGAACACCCGTGGAGTCGAACTTGGTGTTGTTGTCGGTAAATTTTACCTTGGTTGTTGTGTCAGGTACATTGCTGATACAAACTAAAATCTTCATTGCGTAGAATTTTTATAATAGTTGGTTAGTAATAGTTTCAAAAACTAAGGTAAATATGAGTGATACCAAGCGTTACGTTAAAAAATCCCTTTGTCAAATAAGCGTACAAATATAAAAAAAATGGGTTAAAGTAGGGTTTTGTTCCACTTTTACCCCTTCGTTCTTTAGTTTTACTGTATTAACATTCAGATTAACAGTGATATATTATTTGTGCAAATGTTTTATTATTTTTAAAACCGAAATAACATAATGTTTTCTGTTTGGTGTACTCAGTTTTATCTTTGCGAAAATGTTCTCCGTAAGGAGGAGAAGCGATAAAAGCGTTTTTTATTCTAAAGCATGTTTCAATCGGTTATTGAGCGATTAAAAATAAACCACTATATTAGTCATCTCTTAATTAGCCCAAACCATGCCCCCAAAAAACTCTAAGAATCTTGATATAGTGATAATTGGAAGTGGCAATGTTGCTTTTCACCTTTCGAGAGAGTTGAAAAGAAACGGCCATCGAATTGTTCAAATCTTAGGCCGCACCAAGGAGAATGCGGCCGGGTTGGCAAAAATTCTGCAATGCGAATATGTGCTTAATGCATCGGAAATTAACAGGGATGCGCAGCTATATATGCTTTGTATTCCCGATTCGTCCATAACACTTTTGTCAGGAGAATTGCCCAAACTCAAAGGAACGGTTGTGCACACCAGTGGAAGTACAGCATTAAATGTACTGTCAAAAGTGTCAGATAGTTACGGTGTGTTCTATCCGTTCCAAACATTTTCCAAAATCAGAGAATTGAATTTCAGCGGTACGCCTTTTTGTATTGAATCCTCCTCGCAGGAGGTGCAGAATTTGCTTTTTGATGTTGCACAATCCATTGGAGGCAAACCGCTGAACATGGATTCGGAAACCAGGCGGTGGTTGCACATAGCGGGTGTTTTTGGCTGCAATTTTGTTAACCATATGCTGGCAATCAGCTATTTAATCGTTCAGGAAAAGGGCATCCCTTTTGAAACCCTCAAACCCTTGGTAATGGAAACTATCGCCAAAGCGTTTGATGTCAATCCTGTTGAAACCCAGACAGGTCCAGCCATCAGGGGCGACTCGGATTTAATCAAGAATCATGTGGCATTGCTCACCTCCCTGGATGAGGATATCCGTGATATATACATGGCGATGAGCACCAGCATTTTAAATTTTAAGCAGGATAGGTAGCACAGATGTTAACAGCCAATGAAAAATTTTAAGGAACAGCTGCACCATGTGAAAGCTTTTGCATTCGATGTTGACGGTGTTTTTACCGATGGCACCGTGCTGATTCACCCTTCGGGTGAGCTGCTACGCACTTCCAATACACGCGACGGGTATGCCGTGCACAAGGCCATTAGGCAAGGCTTTCCTGTGGCCATCATTTCGGGTGGCACCAGCGAGTCGGTTCGCGAGCGCTTCAAGGGCCTTGGAGTTGCCGATATCTATCTGGGCGCATCCGATAAGGTGGAAGCATTGAATGATTTTTGCCTGAAGCATGGAATTGAGCTTTCGCAAATCCTGTACATGGGCGACGACCTGCCCGATTATGAGGTGATGCAGAGGGTGGGGTTTCCCACTTGCCCTGCCGATGCTGCTCCCGAAATTGTGGAGATATCAACTTACATCTCATCATTTGGCGGGGGTAAAGGCTGCGTTCGCGATGTGATTGAGCAGGTGCTCAAGCTAAAGGGGCTGTGGTTGATGGATAAAAACTATATGCAGTAAAGCGATGTTTAAAAGTGTGCTAAGGGTAGTAAGGTTTAAAAATTTGCTCATCGTTGCAGCAACCATGTACCTTATGCGTTTTTTCATTATTCAGCCCTTACTGCATCGCAAGGGAATGGATTTACAACTTGGCGAGTGGACCTTCCTTGCCCTTTGCCTGGCCACGGTTTTCATCACCGCAGCGGGTTATGCCATCAACGATTATTTTGATACCAAAACCGATCTGGTGAATCGCCCTCATACGGTAATCGTTGGGCGCGACCTGTCGCATAGGCTGGTGATTATTATTCACTGGATATTGAGTATTTTGGGCATCATTTTGGGCTTTATTGCTTCCATAGGCGTTGGAAAACCCCTCTTTACCCTTTTCTTTATCCTTATCGTTGGGCTGCTCTGGTTCTATTCAACCCTCTATAAACGTCAGTTTCTCATAGGAAACCTGATCGTAGCGGCACTCACGGCTCTTGTACCTTTGTTGGCATTGCTTGCTGAGCTAACCAGGCTACACGTGGCATACTGGGATAGGATAATTTTAAACAACTCAATATTCAACGATGTGGTTTACTGGGTGGGCGGGTATTCACTATTTGCTTTCCTGCTCACGCTTTTTAGGGAGATAGTGAAGGATATTGAAGATTTTCAGGGCGATATTGAGTATGGACGTAACACCCTGCCTGTTGTCATGGGGGTTAGGAAAAGCCAAATAGCGGCATCGGGAATTCTCCTGTTTACAATCGTTTCACTTGCCTACCTGTTTGGAGCATACCTTAACTTCCTTCCCGATGGTCAATTCGATTATTTTACGTTCATATACCTTATCGCGGGATTGATTGTTCCAATCTTCGTGCTTCTGGTGAAATTGCTTTTTGCAGAGGAAAAGAAGCATTTTCATACTGTAAGCACCCTGTCGAAGTTTGTCATGCTCATTGGGTTAATCTATTCAATTTTTTTCCGATTTATGGTGGCTTAGCCAAACGATTATATAGCAGTATATTGACCTAAACCCTGTTTGTGAGATGATTCTGAAGGATAAACTAAATGGGAAAAAAATCGTTCTTGGCTCCAAGTCGCCACGTAGGCAACAGCTGATAAACCAGCTGGATATCCCGTTTGAGGTCAGGGTAACCAACGATGAAGATGAGACCCATCCTGAAGGTTTGCTATATACAGAAGTCCCCGAATATCTGGCTAAAAAGAAATCCGACAGATTGTTGAATAGCCTTAAGGATAACGAAATACTTATTACATCCGATACCATTGTTTGGTGTAAAAACCGAATCTTGGGTAAACCTGAGAGCAGGGAGGATGCCATTGAAATACTGGGGCAACTATCCAACGACCGGCATGAGGTAGTTACAGGGATTTGTTTGGCAGGTCTTGGTAAAACGAGAGTATTCCATGTGTCCACCACCATCTTTTTTCGCAAGCTTAGCCAGAGTGAAATAGAGTATTACGTTGATAATTACCGCCCCTACGATAAGGCCGGGGCATACGGTATTCAGGAGTGGATTGGCTGCATTGGGGTTGAGCGGATTGAGGGTTCGTTTTACAACGTCATGGGGTTGCCGTTGCAGACATTGTATGCCGAATTGCTGGCTTTTGTCGATGGTTGAGTTATTTAAAACTTTTGTAAAGTTTTATTGGTTAAACTAATTTATTGTCAATATAAAAAACATTAAGAATGAAGCGTTTATCATTTATTGTAGCGTTTAGCCTACTCCTATTCCCTTCCGTTTACGCTGACGAGGGTATGTGGATTCCGCTGCTGGTAGGAAAGTATAATCTGGATGCCATGAAGGCAAAGGGATTTAAACTTACGGCTGAGGATATATACAGCATCAATCAGCCCAGTATGAAGGATGCCATTGTAATGTTTGGCAGGGGATGTACGGGCGAGTTGATTTCGCCCAACGGGCTGTTGATAACCAATCACCATTGCGGGTACGGAATGATTCAGTACCACTCTTCGGTTGAACACGATTACCTTAGCCAGGGGTTTTGGGCCATGAGCTTGGAAGAGGAGTTACCCTGTCCGGGACTGACGGTTACTTTTTTAAATCGCATTGAAGACGTTACCCAAAGGGTATTGCAGGGTGTTGAATCGGATATGGACGAGGCAATCCGCCAATCTATGATCCAGGCCAATTCTAAAACCATTGCCGATTCGGCCATTGCCAATAGCAACCTTACCGCAAGCGTGGAGCCCTTTTACTATGGCAACCAGTACTTCCTCTTTGTTTACGAAGTCTATTCCGATGTGCGCCTGGTGGGCGCACCGCCGTCATCCATCGGGAAGTTTGGCGGCGATACCGACAACTGGACCTGGCCCCGCCATACCGGCGATTTTTCCCTTTTCAGGGTTTACGCCGATAAGGATAACCAACCCGCGCCATACTCGGCTGAAAATGTTCCCTACAAGCCAAAGCGATATTTTCCCATATCTACTAAAGGCATCAGTGCAGGCGATTTCACCATGGTGTACGGTTATCCTGCTCGAACCGAGCAGTACATTACTTCACAGGCAGTTCATCAGGTGGCCAACGTTTCAAATCCGGTTAAAATATCATTAAGGCAAACCCGCCTGGATATTATGAAAAATTATATGATGAGCAATGATACCGTTAGAATTAAGTATGCCAGTAAACACGCCGGAGTTGCCAACGCATGGAAAAAGTGGATAGGCGAGCGAAACGGCTTGATTAGGTTGAATGCCATAGAAAAAAAGGAAGCGTTGGAACAGCAGTTTTCCCAATGGGTCAATGAAACACAGGAAAGAGTTGAGGAGTACGGGTACCTGCTACCCCGATTCAGCGAGTTATATGGTCAGCGGGAGCATTACCTCAAAGCTGACGACCTGAGAAGAGAAGCATTTGCTGCGGTTGAAATCAACCGTTTTGCACTACAATTTACCCGGCTGGTTGAGGAATATTATACCGGTAGCGAACCCGACTTGGCACTGATAGAGAAGCAGAGTAAGGGTTTAATTGCCAGCACCCGAAGGTTCTACAAGGATTACTATTCGCCCATCGATAGGGAAATCTTTCAAATGATGATGAGATACCTGTCTGAGCATCTTTCCGATAGTTTACAACCAAAGGCACTTAAGGGCCTTATTCAGCAATACAATGCCGACTGGCAGAAGATTACGGCCAAATACTTTGATGAAAGCCTGTTTGCCGATAGTACCAAGTTGATATACTACCTTTCCAATTTCGACAGGAAGGCTGCCAATTACATGAAAACGGATTTGGTATATACGCTAAACGCACAGTTTGACAGCCTCTTCAATGAAAAGGTGGTAACCCCATTCCAAATGGTAAACGATGAACTGACAGTGCTGTATAGGACATACATGAAGGGGCTGATGGAGATGCAACCCAATAGGATTTTTTATCCCGATGCCAATTTCACTCTAAGGGTTGCCTACGGCAATGTTGAAGGGTATTCTCCATGCGATGCCGTTGATTATCTTTACTATACAACACTTGAAGGGGTTGTTGAAAAATCGCAAATGGGTGTTTACGATTATGAAGTGCCCGCCAAACTATTGGAATTGCACAAAGCGAAAGACTATGGCAGATGGGCGGTGAACGGTACCGTTCCTGTGTCCTTCAGTGCCACCAATCATACTTCGGGGGGCAATTCGGGTAGCCCGGTAGTCAATGCCCAAGGGCATCTGGTGGGAGTAAATTTCGATCGGGTGTGGGAGGGAACCATGAGCGATATTATGTTCGACCCTGCCATGTGCCGCAACATATCCATCGATATTCGCTATGCCCTTTTCATCATCGAGAAATACGCCGGGGCAACCCATTTGATAAGTGAAATGACTCTTATCCAGTGATATACAAATAATCATTGTAGAATACGGTAAGCAGATGTATGGGAATCAGGGTTTTAATTAAGTGTGATAAAGCGGAGTAATGGACAAAATTGATGCTATTTTTTAGACGTTTCGTCCTAATGGACATTTTTGATGCTGTTTTTTCGTCCTTATATAAAAAGCGATACGATTTGTAACCACCTTTGTAACGTCTGTACAAA
>Ga0209718_1004395_pt1 | contig 11791 bp, 8 predicted proteins | sample AD_JPNAS1_MetaG_FD_184420 | JGI IMG/M metagenome (GOLD analysis project Ga0209718, IMG submission 184420) | Active sludge microbial communities of municipal wastewater-treating anaerobic digesters from Japan - AD_JPNAS1_MetaG (SPAdes) (version 2) | ecosystem: Engineered > Bioreactor > Anaerobic >... | reverse complement strand
ATGCCTGAGCAGACACCGCCAACCCAGCGGTTGTCGGAGCGGGTGAGGGGGCTGCGGCGCAGGGCGCCGAAGAAGGCGTCCATCGCGTGTCCGGAGGCGGTGGGGCTGGAGGGCTGGGTCGTCGTCATGGCTCCACTCTGCGCCCGGCTGGCCAGTGGTCGTCACTGGGTTAGGCCCTGAGCCAGCCCTGACCCGACCCTGACCGCTCCCAGGAGGAGTCGGTCAGGATCGGCGCCGGAGATAGCGCTCGCACGGTCATCTTTGGGGGGTGCGTCCGGGGTTTCGACCCGGAGATAGCGCTCGCATGGTCATCTTTGGGGGATGACCCCGGGGTTTCGACCCGGAGATAGCGCTCGCACGGTCATCTTTGGGGGATGACCCCGGGGTTTCGACCCGGAGATAGCGCTCGCACGGTCATCTTTGGGGGATGACCCCGGGGTTTCGACCCGGAGATAGCGCTCGCATGGTCATCTTTGGGGGGTGCGTCCGGGGTTTCGACCCGGAGATAGCGCTCGCATGGTCATCTTTGGGGGATGACCCCGGGGTTTCGACCCGGAGATAGCGCTCGCATGGTCATCTTTGCGGGCGCCTGGGAGGTGAGTGTTCGACGGAGTGCGATCGAGGGGGTGATCACCCCGACAAGCGCACTCCGTGGCGCACGCCGAGCCGGCGGGTGCGGCATACCCCCCACTGCACGGGGTATGCCGCGGGGCCGGCTAGGCGACCAGGACGAGCGAGGTGGCGAGCGACGCGACGAGAGCGGAGGACAGGACGCCGAGCAGCAGCTCACGGGCACCGAGTTTGCGCAGCGCGCGCACGTCGACGCCGGCGCCAAGGGCGAACATCGCCGCGGCCAACGAGAACTCCTGGACGAGTCCCACTCCCGACCGGATGGGTGTGGGGACGGTGAGGACGCTACCGAGGACGACCAGCACGGCGAACGCGATCACGAAGAAGGGGACGAGTGGAGGTCGCGTGCCCGAGATCTTGAGGTGCCCGCGGCGGGCCCTGATGGAAAGGGCGACGAGCACCGGCCCGAGCATGAGAACACGGGTCAACTTGACGAGGACGGCGACCTCCAGGGCGACCCCGCCGACGATCCCGCCGGCCACAACCACTTGGCCGACCTCGTGGATGCTGCCCCCCATCCATGCGCCGGCGTCGCGCGCCTCGAGGCCGAACACGGCTGCCAGCGCAGGCAGCAGGAGCATCGCCACGCTGCCGAAGGCGACGACGAGGCCGATGGCAGTGGCGACGTCCTCCTCGTCCGACTCGACGACGCCGTCGACCGCTGCCACGGCTGTCGCACCGCAGATCGAGAAGCCGCAGGCGATGAGCAGTCGGCGCCCGGTCGGGACCCCGAGGGCGGCGCCGATGAGCATGGTCCCGACGATCCCCCCGGCCACGATGAGCGCGACGCCCACCAGGGTTTGCCAGCCAAGGGCGAGCGCCTGTCCGGCGACCAACTGGAACCCGAGCAGGGCCACCCCGAATCGCAGGACCCGCCGCGACCCGAACTCCAAGCCGGGGGCGAGGTGCGGTTGTGAACGCAGAGTGCTGGCCGCCGCCAGGCCCGCAGCGAGGGCGATGAGGACTCCGCTCAGGGCCGGGATGACGCTGTGGACGGCGAGGCCGAGCCCGCCACCGCCGGCAGCCAGGGCTAGACCTGGGGCGAGGGCAGGGCGTCGGTCGATGGGCAGGTGGCTTGGTGGTGCCTTGTGGGCGGGGCGATTCAGGACGGTGTTGGTCACATTCGTCAGGTTCGCCGAGCGGGGCGGGTGCCGCTAGAGACCACTTCGACCTGACCTTATGCGCTGGTGATATACCCTGCCGCGCTACTGTGCTGGGGTGTCGATGCGCCCGGACCTCCGCTCGCTCGAGTTGCTCGTTGCGTTGGCGGAGGCGGGCTCGTTGAGTGGCGCTGGGCGGGTGATGGGCATGGCCCAGCCGAATGTCAGCCGAGCGCTATCGCGCCTGGAGCGGCAGTTGGCCGTCCAGTTGGTCACGCGGACTCCGAGCGGTTCGTCGCTCACCCCTGAAGGAGTGGTCGTCCTTGAGTGGGCTCGGGCTGCGCTCGATGCCGTCGATCGTGTCACTATCGGAGCGAAAAGCCTTGCTGTGCAACAGGAGACGAGCCTTCGCGTTGCGGCAAGCCTGACCGTCGCCGAGTACCTGGCCCCCTCATGGCTCGCTCGGCTCCGGCGGGCTCGGCCCGACGTTCGGGTGAGTCTCGCGGTGTCCAACTCGGATCTGGTGCTCGAGCAGGTCATCAGTGGAGAGGTCGACCTGGGCTTCGTCGAGGCCCCCACCGTGCCGCGGACCGTCTCATCCCGCGTCGTGGCCCGCGACGAGTTGGTCGTGGTTGTCGGCCCTGCCCACCCTTGGGTGTCGCGTCTCGATCCCGTCGGGCCCACTCAGCTGGCCACCACCGATCTGGTCATGCGCGAGAGCGGGTCGGGCACCAGGCAGACCCTTGAGCGGGCTCTCCGTGTCGCCGGGGTCCGGCTGGGGGACACCCATCTTGAGCTGGCGAGCACGGCGGCGGTGAAGTCGGCTGCCGCCGCGGGTGACAACCCGGCGGTTCTCAGTCAGCTTGCGGTCGCCTCCGAGCTCGGCACCGGGTCGTTGATCCGAGTGCCTGTTGAGGGGCTTCGGCTGGGACGCCGGTTGCGGGCGGTGTGGCCGGCAGGTGTGCCGTTGGGCGGTATTGCCGCCGATTTGGTCCAACTCGCCGCCGAGTGACCGCCGCGGCAGCCGGAGATAGCGCTCGCACGGTCATCTTTGCCGGGGGCCACGGGTGAGTGTGCGACGGAGTGCGATTGAGGGGGCGATCACCCCAACGAACGCACACCATGGCGCACACGAAGAGCCAGTGGGCGGCATACTCCTCACGCTCAGGTATGCCGCGCACAGGGGTCAGCGGGGGCGGCATACTCCTCGCTCTCAGGTATGCCGCGCAGTTCGTCGCGTCACAGGCGAGCGGTCACGGCATACCCCTTGAGGTCGGTGAGCAGCTCACCCACCCGGGTGCGGTACTTCTCGACGTTGGCCAGTTTGATGTCCTCGTACCCGCGGACGATGTCGGGAGCCTGGGCGATCTCCTTCACCGTGCCCGCAGTCTCGTCACTGAGGTGTCCCATGGCCTGTCGGACGCTGTCGAGGTATTCGTTGGGGAGGGCGCGCTCGACCCGACGCACGGCGGCGCGGCCGAACGGGTCCATGGCTGTGCCCCGCAGGCCCTTCATCGTCTTCAGCGCGCGGAACGCGGGCACGAACCATGGTCCGAGCGAGATCTTGCGACTCATGCCCATCGACCGGAGGGTCGGGGGGTGCAGGCGGTATGTGAAGGTGGCATCGGGGCCGAACTCGGCCCGCACTGCATCGGTCAGCGCAGGGTCGACCGACAGTCTGGCGACTTCGTACTCATCCTTGTAGGCCATGAGCTTGTGCAGGTTGATCGCGACCGCGCGGGTCACCTCGGGGGCGGCGTCGATGCGGGTTGCCTCGTGTTGGCGGATCTCCTCGACGTGCTCGGCATACCGGCGGGCGTAGTCGGCGTTCTGGTAGCCGATGAGTTCGCCGACCCGCACAGTGACGACATCCCGGAGGTCGGGGTCCGTGGTGTGAACCAGTGCCGCGATCTCCTCAGCCAAGGGGGTTGGCGTGGGTGCTGCGCTGCGCGGCTGGGGAAGTGCGGCCAGAACGGCTGCGGCGTCTGCTACCTGCAGGCGACCCCATCGGAACGCCTGGACATTTCGCTCGACCGCGACGCCATTGAGTTCGATGGCAGCTTCGATGGCCCCTGCAGACACCGGCAGCGCACCGGCCTGCAGCGCCATACCGATGAGGAAGACATTCGCGTACTGATCGTCTCCGAACAGTTTCCGACAGGTTGCCCGCACGTCGGCGGACACCACGCGGCGGGCCCGAGCGGAGATGGCTCCCATGGTCCGCGAGGACGGTGGGAAGGCGACGTCGGTGCGGGTGACCATGGATCCGGTGGGCACTTCGCCACCGTCGATGACGGCCACCGTGCGCTCCGGACTCATCGTGGCGAGGTTGGCGTCGCTGGCGCCGACCAGGAGGTCGCAGGCGAGGTAGAGGTCGCACAGGGACGAACCGACCTTGTTGGTCTGCACCGTTGGCTCAGAGGTGATGCGCAGGTCGGAGACGACGGCGCCACCCTTCTGTGCCAGGCCGAGCTGGTCAAGACCCCGGACGAAGAAGCCATCGATCACGGCGGCGTTGGCCAAGACCTGGGAGGTGGTCACGACCCCCGTGCCACCCACGCCGGTGAGGCGAATGTTGACTGCCGTGTCAGACACGACGAGCTGGGGCGCGGGCAGATCGGTGACGTCCAGACGTGGTGGCGTCAGGGTGACTCCGCCACGACCCGGCTCAACCGTGAGGAACGCCGGGCAGTCACCGTCCAGGCAGGAGTAGTCCTTGTTGCATGAGGCTTGATGGATGCGAGTCTTGCGGCCGAACGCCGTCTGGACCGGTTGGACCGACAGGCAGTTCGACTTCTTGCCGCAGTCGCCGCAGCCCTCGCAGACCCGCTCGTTGATGAACACCCGTTGAGTCGGATCCGCCACCAACCCACGCTTGCGCTTGCGCCTGAGCTCCGTCGCGCACTCCTGATCGTGGATCAGCACGGTGACACCGGGGGTGGCGGCGAGTTCCTCCTGAGTTGCCACGAGCCGGTCGCGGTGGCGAACGTCGACCCCTGCTGGGAGCTTGACTCGGCGATACCGGGTGAGGTCCTCCGTCGTGATGACCACTCGAGCGACGCCCTCGGCCAGGAGCTCCGCGGCGATGTTCGGCACGCGCATCTTGCCGATCGCGTCCTGGCCGCCCGTCATGGCGACGGTGTCGTTGTAGAGGAGCTTGTAGGTGATGTTGACGCCGGCCGCGACTGCGGCTCGGACCGCGAGGCTGCCGGAGTGGTGGTAGGTCCCGTCCCCGAGGTTCTGGAAGACGTGCTTCTCAGCCACAAAGGGCGACATTCCCACCCAGGCAGCGCCCTCGCCGCCCATCTGGCAGAGCCCGATGATGTCGCCAACTCGTTCCTTGTCCACGAAGGACGCGAGCGCTGAACAGCCGATGCCCGCTCCGACGAGGGAGCCGGCGGGTGCCTGGGTCGAGCGGTTGTGGGGGCAGCCGGAACAGAAATACGGCGTTCGATAGAGCAGCGGCAGCATCGTCAGCGCTGACGGCCCCGTCGGCGCTGTCGGTCGCGGGCTGACCGGCGGTGGGTTGGTGTGCACGCCGAACCGGTCAAGCACCGGGGCCACCGCGGCCGCGATCACCTCGGGTGGAAGATCATTGTCGGGTCGCAAGAACGGTCCGTTGTCGAGTCCACGCCGGCCGACAACACGTGGGGCGTTCGCGAGCCCGTAGAGAGCGTCCTTGACGCCGAGCTCGATGAAGGCCCGCTTCTCTTCGACCACCACGATGACGTCGAGCCCGGCCGCGAACGAGCGGATTTCGTCGTGATCCAAGGGGGAAACCATCCCCAGCTTGAGGACCCGGACTCCGCAGTTCGCGTCGGCAGGGTCGACACCGCACCGTCGCAACGCCTCGATGGTGTCGAGCCAGGTGGCCCCAGCAGCGATGAAGCCGACGGATGCGTTGGCGTCCCCGCTGGTGCGGTTCAACCGGTTCGCGCGAGCGTAGCGAAGGGCGAGTTCGGGGCGGGTCACCAGAGCGCTGCGTTCCAGGCGACCCAGGGTCGGCTGCACGAACTGCGCCGTGACCTCGTGGATATACGGGCTGCCGTCGACGGTGTTGTCCGGGACGACCGGCTCGATCAGCGGGTCCGTGACCGACACGGTCATTCCACCGTCGGCCACGTTCGTCGCCACCTTGAGGCCTGTCCACAGGCCACAGAACCGGGACAGTTCGATGCCGTGCAGGCCAAGCTCCAAGACATCTTGGGGATCGGCGGGCGCGAGAACGGTCATGCCGACCTCGGCCATCGCCGCTTCCGAGCTTGACGGCACGGTCGACGACTTGGCGACGGAGTCGTCGCCGACCAGCGCCAGGACGCCTCCCGTGGGGGACGCGCCGCCGAGGTTTGCGTGTCGGATCGCGTCGGTCGAGCGGTCCAGGCCGGGTGCCTTGCCGTACCAGACGCCGACGACGCCATCAGAGGTCGCCGTGCCGATGACCGACGCGAGCTGTGAGCCTTGCACCGCGTTAACCGCCAACTCCTCGTTAACGCTGGGTCGGAACACGATGTGGTGCTGCTCGAGGAGACGACGCTGCCGCTGCAACTCAAGGTCATAGCCGGCGAGGGGTGAGCCCTCGTAGCCGGAGACCAGCGTGCGAGTGTCCAACCCGCGACGACGGTCCAGGCGGTCATGCTCGAAGAGAATCCTCACCAGAGCCTGGAGACCCGTCAGGTACGACTCGCCCCCGAACTTTTCGTAGCGGTCACTGATCGCGGTCGTGCGCGGTGTGAGTCGATCCGGGAGGGTCGCGTTGTCAGGAGCGGCGGCGGTGTCAGTCATGGGAATTTCCTCTCGACTGAATCATTGTTCCTGTTGGAATAGACAATGTCACGAGGTGATTCCACAGACTTTGACAGCTACAGCCGGTGCCTTACTGTGGAATCCATGAGGGACGACGACTGGCAGCTGGTGCGTGATCTGTGTCAGCGGGTCGACCTGCGTGCCCTGGTCGACGACTCCCTCCTGCGGATCCGTGCGGAACTTCCCGATTACGACGGCATCCCGCGCGCGGATCACCGCGCGGCCGTGGAGCTGCAACAGACGAACATGGTCGAGGTCCTCAGCCGCCGAGGCAGCTACGCGAGCTGGCAGCTCGCGCAGGCGGCGGATCTCGCTCGAGCCAGGGCCCACCAAGGCGTCGGCATCGACACTCTGCTCTCGGCATACCATCTCGGGCACATCGTGCTGTGGGAGAAGCTGACCCAGGGACTGAACGGGACCGAGGCACTTCGCGTGGTTCCGGAACTCGGCACCCTGCTCCTGCGCTCGCTGCACGACGTGTCGATCGCGTTGAGTGTGGCCCACGGGGAAGTCTCGCTGGCGACCCAGGCGTCTCGCATCACCGCGAGTCAGCGGCTGGTCCAGCTGCTGGCCGCGGGGGACGCCGGCCCGGAGGCGCTCGTGCAGGCAAGGGTTCTGGGCCTGGACCCTGAGGACGCGATGTTCGTCGCGGTCGTCTGGCGGGTTGACGGTCAGCACGCCGACCGCGGGCGGCAGATTGTCGCGGCATACGAGTCCTTGGGCTGTTCGTCGGTCACCGCCCACGTCGGTGACGGGTCCGCGACCCTGCTGCAGACCGACGATCCAGGTCGCGTGCGAGCGTTGTTGCAGGGTCCGCTGACGCCGGGCAGCGCCGGGATCGGTGTGGCGCGGCGGGGGTTGGAGGGTGCGGCGGCATCCCTGGCCGACGCGCTGCTGGCCCGCGGGGTGACGGACGATCTCCACCCGGTCCGCAGCTTCGATGAGGTGTGGCATGAGGTGTGCGGGGTGAGGGACGCGGCACGACTGCGACCTCTCGTGGACACCGCGCTCGGTGTCGTCGTCACGCATCCCCATCTCGCCGATGCTGTGAGCGCGTATGCCGCGCATGGGATGCAACTTGCCGCGGCCGCCGACGTGCTGCACCTGCACCCGAACACGGTGACCTATCGCCTCGCCCGGTGGCACCACCTGACCGGGTGGAATCCGAGGAGCTTCGACGAACTGAGAAGGTCCCTGATGGCGATCCAGATCCACGAGCTGGGAACCCGCGCCTGACGCCGGCTGGCGTGCTCGGTCCAGTTGTCGTCCGGTCCCCAACCGTCGGGCGTATGCCGCGCACGACCGCACCTCGCCGACGCGCCGCTGCAACACCCGGTATGAGAACCTGCTAACCGTGGCAGGGCACCGCCGGAGGCGCGTGATTGGCTGACCCGGCGTCCTCCCTGCGAAGGAGCAAGCCCGTGAGCAAAGGAGAAGCCATGATCTTTGATCACCCGGAATTCGACGACCACGAGCAGGTCGCGTTCGTTCGCGACAGCGCAAGCGGACTGCGGGCAGTCATCGCGATCCACCTGGTCCGGGGTAAGACCGCTGGAGGCGGGGTCCGCTTTCGCCCCTACCCGACCGACGACGCCGCACTCACGGACGTCCTGCGGCTCTCTGCCGCGATGACCTACAAGATGGCGCTGGCCGGAATGACCGTCGGCGGCGCGAAGTCCGTCATCATCGGTGACCCGAGGCGGGACAAGACCCCTGAGCTGCTCGCCGCCTTCGGGCGGGCCGTCGACCGGCTCGGCGGTCGCTATACCTGTGGCCCCGACGTCGGCACCGACGGGAGCGACATGGACCAGATTGCGCAGGTCACCTCACACGTCGCGGGTCGGGACAGTGGGGCCGGCAGCACGGCGCCCCCCACAGCGCTGGGGGTGTTCCACGGTCTCGAGGCCACCGCGCGGGCGGCCTTTGGTCGCAGCGAGTCGATCGCTGCAGATGCGGCATACCCGGCGACCGATCTCTCCGGACTGACCGTGGCTGTTCAGGGCATCGGTGGAGTGGGCGGCCACCTCGTCGACCACCTGGTCGCGGCCGGCGCCACGGTCTCGGTCGCCGACGTGGACCAGGGCGCCGTTGCCGCGGTTCGGGCCCGTCACCCCCAGGTCACTGTGGTGGACCCGTCCGAGATCTTGTTCGCTGACGTCGATCTCATCTCCCCCAACGCCGTCGGTGGAGTCCTCGACGCCCAGAGCGTCCCGCGGATCCGGGCCCGGGCCATCTGCGGAAGCGCGAACAACCAGCTCGCGCACCCCGAGATCGGCGAGTTGCTCGCGACGAGCGGCATCACGTGGGCCCCGGACTACGTCGTCAGCTCCGGTGGCGCCATCGCAGGTGTCTGTGAGATCGGCGGCATCACCCCCGCCGAACGCGACGCCAAGATCGCGGGCATCGGAGTGACGACCTTCGCCATTCTTGAGGAGGCCCGCACGACCGGTGAGAGTGCTGAGGTCGTCGCCCGACGCCACGGCCGTGCCCTCTTGGGACTGTCTCTCTGACCCCGCGACTACCGCCGGCCGCCGCTAGGGCGGGCCGCGTCGCAACGGAGCCCGCGCGGGTCAGTGGGCTTCGGGGCTCCACGAGGAGAGGACGTTGACGAGCGCGTGGGAGAAGGCGCGGACCTGGCGCAGGTCGACCCATTCGTCGTCGGCGTGCAGCCCACCGCCGGAGGGTCCGCAGATCAGCGTCGGGCAAACGGCCTGCCAGAGTGGGGCTTCCATCCAGTAGGGGGCGTCGAAGGTCGCGTTGGTTGTGAGTGCTGCGCCGAGGCGAGTGGCGAGGTCGGCTGCCGGTCCCGTGTCGTCCAGGCGCCAGCCGTCGCGTGCGGCGACGAGCGTGACGGTGGCGCCCCAGGCAGGGTGGAGGAGGGCGTCGATTTCCTCGAGCACAGATGCGCCGCGGCCGCCGGGGCTGGTGCGGATCTCGACGAGGCACTCGGCGGAGTCGGGAATGACGAACGCCGAGGAGCCGCCGCGAGCGACGGTCACCATGAGGTCACTGCCCTCGGTGTGCAGGTGTGGGGCGCGCTCGTCCACGGCGTGCAGGAACCGCCCGAGGTGAGTGAGCGCGTTGACGCCCAGGTGGGGCTGCGAGCTGTGCGCCGCGCGGCCTGGGAAGCTGACGCGGGCGACGCCGAATCCGCGCAGCGTGCGGCACGGGGCGAGGTCGGTGGGCTCGCCGATGAGGCAGACGTCCGGTTGGACGCTGAGGGCGGCGAGCGCCGCGATGACCGCTTCGCTGCCCAGGCTCGCGTCCTCCTCGTCGGCGACGAGCGCCAGGACGGGTCGTATGCCGCGGCTGCCGGTTGATCGCTCGGCGCTCGGGTGGGAAGTGGCCAGGTGGGCGGTGGTCAGGTGATCGGCGGCGAGCCGCTCGGCGGCCACGACCATCGCGGCGACGCCGCCCTTCATGTCCGCCGCGCCTCGGCCGAAAAGTTGGTGGCCTTCAACGCGCGGGGTGAACGGAGACGGCATACCGGAAACACCCACCGTGTCGAGGTGGCCGTTGAGCACCACGGTCGGGGCGTCCGACGGCCCGGGGCCGACTGCCAGAAGGCTGGGGCGGTTGGCGCGGCCTTCGGCGTTGATGATGGTGACGGTGAAACCGTTGGCGCGCAGCCGGTTCGCGAGGAAGGCGACGATCGCGGACTCTCCCGCAGCGCCCTCGACCAGGCCAGGGTTCACGCTGTCGATCGCGACGAGGTCGGGCAGGAGCGCGACCGCTGCGTCGCCGAGATGATCCATCCGCGAAGCGTAAGGGGAGTCGTGAGCCGGGGCAGTCCGCTGGCGTCGGCGCGCGTGGGCCGGCTCATGACGCGGTCAGCACGTCGACCGCGGACCAGACCGGTCCGGCCACATCGAGCAAGTGAGCTAGATCGACGAGCTCACCCACTCGGGCGTCGCGGCGGGCTAGGTATCGCTGCAGGGCGATGTGGGCGACCGGCTCTCCAATCCGGGCGCGTAGGCGCATGAGGTCGACTACGGTGCGTGCAGCGTTGTAGACGCGCACGGGTTCTCCCGGAGCTACCGCGACCGTACTAAGGCCGAGATCGAATGTTGATCACCCGTCAGCCGCGATTGGCCCCAGCGGGCGTGGCTCGTCGGGACGCCCGCGGATCCCCATTAGGAACGCGCGCCGGTCGCCTCCGCCTCGATTCGCTTGCGCAACAACGGCACGGTGTATGCCGCCCGCTTGCGTCGGTGCTCTTGGACCGGTCCCAGCCCGGGCGGGTCCGGCAGGCGCGCGGCATCGACAAAGAACGAGACGAAGGCACTGAGGACGTCGGTGCCGACCTGCGGGGCCAGGCCGTGCTCGGCCAGGACCAGATCGACACGGGCATCGATGTCGGCCAGGTTGGTGTGGTCGACCGCGGAGGCGAGCAACAACAGCGCGTCTACCCACGCCGTCCCCGCGGCAGGCCCATGGCCAGTCGATCACCCAGACCCGCCCATCCCTGTCGATGAGCAGGTTGTCAGCACGAATGTCCTTGTTCACCAAGGTGTTTCCCGCGAGAGCAATGACACCAGCAGCGGCTCGGGCGGTGAGCTCGGGCAGGTGGGCAGACAACCAGGGGTCGACTTCGGCTGGCGGATCGGCCGCGACCCGAGTCCACCCGTCGAAGTCGTCGCGGATGACCGCAGGCAGTTCAGGCAGGTTCGGCAGCGGTGGCGGCGTGATCGCGGCGGCGCACTCAGCCAACGAGCGCAGGGTCGCCTCGAGTTCGTCGGCGTCCCAAGGGATTTGAGGGTGCCGCCCGTCACTGTCCGCGAACGCCAGCGCCACCCAGCCGTCCTGGTCGAGGCAACCCAACAATGTCGGGGCCGGGAATCCCGGAGGGAAGGCCGCCGCAACTCGGGACTCCACCCGGTGCATGTCCGTCGTGAAGGCGTTCTGGTCGACGTGGACCGCCTTCACGAACGCACGTTGTCCGTTGGCGGCGACGACTAGGTCCGCGCTTGCCGGCGAGAAGCCGCCGGCCTGCCCGACGGCCGTGATCACCGGCGCGCCAAGCAACTCCTCGATCCACCTGTGGATCAGTGGCGGCAACGAGGACCACGGCGGACGATGGCTCATGGTCGGCGAGTCTCGCGGGGAAGCAATCCGGCGGCAACCGGAAATCCCGGTCACGCGGCATACCCTCGGGTGGGGCAGCGCAGTGGTGGTGGCCAGGGGCGGGGTCGAACCGCCGACCTTCCGATTTTCAGTCGGACGCTCGTACCAACTGAGCTACCTGGCCAGGTGGCTCC
>Ga0209718_1004392_pt1 | contig 11800 bp, 6 predicted proteins | sample AD_JPNAS1_MetaG_FD_184420 | JGI IMG/M metagenome (GOLD analysis project Ga0209718, IMG submission 184420) | Active sludge microbial communities of municipal wastewater-treating anaerobic digesters from Japan - AD_JPNAS1_MetaG (SPAdes) (version 2) | ecosystem: Engineered > Bioreactor > Anaerobic >... | reverse complement strand
AATATTTATAAAAATAAAAAAATTATCATTTTACGAAAAAAGATATATTAAAAAAGGTTTTGGTTTTAAAAGTAAATACTATATTTCAATTAAAAAATCTGAAATGTCTGAATATGTTTTATTTTATTAAATATTTAAAAAAATGAAAAATATGAAAAAAATATTATATTATATTGCATTGTTAAATATTTCTATTAGTATATTTGCTCAAAAAATGAATTGTGATAGTATCTGTGAAGATGCTATATATGTAAAAACAGATGATTATGAAGGAGTAATATTAGGTCCTAAATGTTTTAATTATAAATCAATTATAATTTTAGAAAATGGAGATACCATACCTGGTCCACCTCTATCGGAAAATATGTGGAAGCCATCTATAAAAGATGTAGAATATGCTGAAAAAAAAATTAAAAAATATGTAACTAAAAAGTCCAAACGTATGTTGGAAGGTGGTCAAGGGTACAAAAGATATCCAATAATATATCAAAATTTTGACAAATATGTACGTCAATATTATGGTATTTATAACAAAAAAGGTGAAAAAATATTAATGGTAGACTTTTTATGGCGAGAAGATGCTTATGAAATAGGATGGAAATGTGCTCATATAATGATATCGGATGGAGGTAGTTTTTTTTGGCATATAAGTGTAAATATGAAAAATAAAAAATGTTTTAATTATCGGGTAAATGGAATTGGATAAATAATAAATATAACAAATGAAAATATTTTTATGAACACCGCCAAGGAGCTAGACAACGAGACCAGCTACACATATTTCGATGCGATATCTTTGCCTCCTATAAAACTATTAGTTTTCTTTAAGATGTTTCGCTCCTACATTGGGAAATAATGTGTAATAAAACAAAAAATTTCCGTTATATGTTTGTTATAATTTGTGGATATTGTTGAATATAGTTTAACCCCAAACTTATATAATTATAAACATTTTATAAAAAAATTATAACTAGTAATTATACTTCAGCTAAAATTATATTTAAAATAATAGTTTTTATTAAAATGAATTATCTTATTTAATAATACTATTTAAAAGACAAAAGATACAATTCATTATATAAGCTATCCAATAAATCTTTATCATTATTAAAAGAAACGCTTTTTAATATTTCTACTAATTGGCTATCATTAATATTGTGTTTTTTCATTACTGCACTATAGATATAGTGAGATAAATCTTTATCAGACATGCTATCATATGGAGCAATATATCTAATTTGAGAAACTAAATATTCTGCTGAATACATATCTTTCAAAATTGCATAAATTGAATCTTGATTACTTGGAATATTTTCATTATTTTGCTTAATATTTTTATTATTACAGTTACTCATAATAAAAATAAAAGGTAAAATAAAATAAAATAATTTTTTATACATAAGTAAAAAAATTAAAAAAAGTCCGCTTTTTAGCGGACTTAAATAAAGAGTAATTGGTGGCGACCTACTCTCCCGCCTTAGCAGTACCATCGGCGCTAGTGGGCTTAACGACTCTGTTCGGTATGGTAAGAGGTGATCACCACTGCTATAGCCACCATAAATATCTATAACATACTTAATAGGGGTGGAGAAACATTGTAAGTTTCAAAAGGGATTAATGTCTTTTTTTAAAAGAGGAAGCTTTGGGTAATTAGTACTGCTCGGCTAAACGCATTACTGCGATTACACCTGCAGCCTATCAACGTCATCGTCTCTAACGTCCCTCTAAGGAATCCTAATCTTGAAGTTGGCTTCGCACTTATATGCTTTCAGTGCTTATCCTTACCATACATAGCTACCCTGCTATGTAGTTGGCACTACAACAGGTACACTAGTGGTATGTTCATCCCGGTCCTCTCGTACTAAGGATGACTCTTCTCAAGATTCCAACGCCTACCGCAGATAGGGACCGAACTGTCTCGCGACGTTCTGAACCCAGCTCGCGTGCCACTTTAATCGGCGAACAGCCGAACCCTTGGGACCTTCTCCAGCCCCAGGATGTGACGAGCCGACATCGAGGTGCCAAACCACTCCGTCGATGTGAGCTCTTGGGAGTGATCAGCCTGTTATCCCCGGAGTACCTTTTATCCTTTGAGCGATGGCCCTTCCATTCAGAACCACCGGATCACTATGCCCGACTTTCGTCCCTGATCGACTTGTTTGTCTCTCAGTCAAGCACCCTTGTGCCATTACACTCATCGCACGATTGCCGTCCGTGCTGAGGGTACCTTTGGAAGCCTCCGTTACTCTTTTGGAGGCGACCACCCCAGTCAAACTACCCACCTAGCACTGTCTCCACTTTACGTGGATTAGAACCCAAGTATAAGAAGGGTGGTATTTCAACGTCGACTCCACTGTAGCTGGCGCCACAGCTTCATAGTCTCCCACCTATCCTACACATCTTATACCCAGACCCAATACTAAGTTGCAGTGAAGGTTCACGGGGTCTTCCCGTCCCGCGGTAGGTAAGCGGCATCTTCACCGCTACTTCAATTTCACCAAGCTCATGGCTGAGACAGCGCCCAGATCGTTACACCATTCGTGCAGGTCGGAATTTACCCGACAAGGAATTTCGCTACCTTAGGACCGTTATAGTTACGGCCGCCGTTTACCGGGGCTTCAGTTCAGAGCTTCTCCATCTCGCGATAGATAACCCCTCCCTTTAACCTTCCGGCACCGGGCAGGTGTCAGGCTATATACTTCATCTTTCAATTTTGCATAGCCCTGTGTTTTTGGTAAACAGTCGCCTGGGCCACTTCCTGCGCCCACCTCTCAGTGGGACCCCTTCTCCCTAAGTTACGGGGCTATTTTGCCGAGTTCCTTAGCCATGATTCTCTCGCGCACCTTAAGATCCTCTCCCCAACTACCTGTGTCGGTTTACGGTACGGTCTATCCTACACTCATGCGGCTTAGAGGCTTTTCTTGAAAGTATGTTTACGGCCATTTTCCAATCTCCTTACGGATCTCGGTACTATCAGGTTCGACATACTCAACGGATTTACCTGTCAAGTATTTATCTACACCCTTTAACGTGCTATTCCGTCAGCACGCAGACCTGTCACTCCTCTGTCACCCCTTCACCTCGTGTATTATAGGTACTGGATTATTAACCAGTTTACCATCGGACTCCCAGTCACCCAGTTATCCTTAGGCTCCGACTAACTCTGATTCGTCGAACGTAGATCAGAAACCCTTAGTCTTTCGGTGTCACGTATTCTATCCGTGATTATCGTTACTCATGCCTACATTTTCTCTTCTATTCGCTCCAGATATCCTCGCAAATATCCTTCTACGCCAATAGAATGCTCTTCTACCTCAACCTATTTTTCATAGATTAACTATAGCTTCGGTGTAACAATTTATGCCCGCTCATTTTCCACGCCACCCCGCTCGACTAGTGAGCTGTTACGCACTCTTTAAATGATGGCTGCTTCCAAGCCAACATCCTAGCTGTCTACGCAGTTTGACCTCGTTTTTCTCCAACTTATTGTTATCTCCGGGACCTTAGCTGATAGTCTGGGTTGTCCCCCTCTCGGACATGGACCTTAGCACCCACGCCCTCACTCCCATAATTCCATCAATAGCATTCTCAGTTTGTCTGGATTCGGTAGCCTCGCGACCCCTAGTCCAATCAGCGCCTTACCTCTATTGATTACCTTATGAGGCTGCCCCTAAAGGCATTTCGAAGAGTACGAGCTATCTCTCAGTTTGTTTGGCCTTTCACCCCTACCCACAGCTCATCTAAGAACTTTTCAACGTTCACTAGTTCGGCCCTCCATCCACTGTTACATGAACTTCAGCCTGGCCATGGGTAGATCACTAAGTTTCGCGCCTAATTATACTAACTATTTCGCCCTATTAAAACTCGCTTTCGCTTCGGCTCCTCAGTTTACCCCTGATTAACCTCGCTAGTATAATTAACTCGTAGGCTCATTATGCAAAAGGCACGCCGTCACTCTATTCTCATAAAGCTCCGACCGCTTGTAAGTGCATGGTTTCAGGTCTATTTCACCTCGTTATTCACGATGCTTTTCACCTTCCCCTCACGGTACTCGTCCTCTATCGGTCTTCCACTTGTATTTAGCCTTGCCAGATGGTCCTGGCTGCTTCCTGCTAGATTCCTCGTGTCTCGCAGTACTCAGGCTCACACTTCGATATATTCTATATTTCGCGTACGGGGCTTTCACCCTCTTTGGCCTAACTTTCCAGTTAGTTCCACTATATATCCTATATCTTATCCCTTCAGGAACTAGTGTGGCCTACTACCCCATATATGCCTAAACTTATATGGTTTGGGCTCTTACCCTTTCGCTCGCCACTACTTAGGTAATCACTATTGTTTTCTCTTCCTCTGGCTACTTAGATGGTTCAGTTCACCAGGTTAGCTCTATAGCTCCTCGCTATAGTGTTATGTATCTCTACATAACGGGTTACCCCATTCGGACATCTCCAGATCATCGGTCGCTCAGCACCTCCCTGAAGCTTTTCGCAGCCTGCCACGTCCTTCTTCGCCAGTGGAAACCAAGGCATCCCCCATGCACTCTTACATACTTCCTCTTTTCACGGTTTTCTTTTTTTTATTTTCTCCCCCTCTTTCTACCTACCTATTTTTTTTCTTTGCTTTCTTTTTTCTTTCTTCTTCTTTTCTCTCTTTGGTTTCTCCTTCCCCCCTCAGTATGTTAATTTACTATCTTTAAGATAAATGCAATGGAGAATATCGGATTCGAACCGATGACCCCCAGCTTGCAAAGCTGGTGCTCTAGCCAGCTGAGCTAATCCCCCGATTTTTATAGTCCCGAGCAGACTTGAACTGCTGACCCCTACATTATCAGTGTAGTGCTCTAACCAACTGAGCTACGGGACTAAAAGAACGAGAGTAGATGAGTGTAAGGGGAAAAAAAGAGAAAAGGATTTCTCTAGAAAGGAGGTATTCCAGCCGCACCTTCCGGTACGGCTACCTTGTTACGACTTAGCCCCAGTCATCGAGTTTACCCTAGGTCGCTCCTTTTACGGTTACGAACTTTAGGTACCCCCAACTTCCATGGCTTGACGGGCGGTGTGTACAAGGCCCGGGAACGTATTCACCGCGCCATTGCTGATGCGCGATTACTAGCGAATCCACCTTCATGGAGTCGAGTTGCAGACTCCAATCCGAACTGAGATAACTTTTCGAGATTCGCTCCTAGTCGCCTAGTCGCTGCCCTCTGTAGTTACCATTGTAGCACGTGTGTAGCCCTGGACATAAGGGCCGTGCTGATTTGACGTCATCCCCACCTTCCTCTCTGCTTGCGCAGGCAGTCCCTCTAGTGTCCCCAGCTTTACCTGCTGGCAACTAAAGGTAGGGGTTGCGCTCGTTGCTGGACTTAACCAAACACCTCACGGCACGAGCTGACGACAACCATGCAGCACCTCGTATGATATCCCTTGCAGGACTGTAACCTTTCAGCTACATCTATCATACGTTCTAACCCAGGTAAGGTTCCTCGCGTACCATCGAATTAAACCACATGCTCCTCCGCTTGTGCGGGCCCCCGTCAATTCCTTTGAGTTTTAACCTTGCGGCCGTATTCCCCAGGTGGATCACTTATCACTTTCGCTTGGACACTGACTGTCTGTCGCCAATATCTAGTGATCATCGTTTAGGGCGTGGACTACCAGGGTATCTAATCCTGTTTGATCCCCACGCTTTCGTGCCTCAGCGTCAACTATGGTCTAGTACCCCGCCTTTGCCTCCGGTGTTCTGTGTGATATCTACGCATTTCACCGCTACACCACACATTCCAGGTACCCCTCCCATGTTCTTAGTTATACAGTATCGCCAGCACTACTACAGTTGAGCCGTAGCCTTTCACTGACAACTTATTTAACCGCCTACGCACCCTTTAAACCCAGTAATTCCGAATAACGCTTGCACCCTCCGTATTACCGCGGCTGCTGGCACGGAGTTAGCCGGTGCTTTTTACTACACTACCTTCCTATTAGTATCTCGTACTAACCTCTATTCGCGTAGTAAAGAAGTTTACAACCCATAAGGCCGTCTTCCTTCACGCGGCATGGCTGGGTCAGGCTTTCGCCCATTGCCCAATATTCCCTACTGCTGCCTCCCGTAGGAGTCTGGACCGTCTCTCAGTTCCAATGTGGGGGGTCTCTCTCTCAAAACCCCTAACCATCTTCGCCTTGGTGAGCCCTTACCTCACCAACTAGCTAATGGTCAGTAGGCCCCTCTCATACCGCATAATCGCTTATGCTTTGATTATATGCCTCTATTCATATAACCTCATGGGGTATTACCACAGATTTCTCTATGCTATCCCCCTGTATGAGGTAGGTCTCCTACCTATTACTCACCCGTCCGCCGGTCGCCATCAATATACTCGCGTATATCATGCTGCCCCTCAACTTGCATGTATTAAGCCTGCCGCTAGCGTTCATCCTGAGCCAGGATCAAACTCTCCATACTTTCTCTCTTGTACTTCTTCTTGATCCTCCTCTTCTCTCGCTTTTGTTAAACTCTTCTTCCCCTTACTCCTCTCATCTCCTCAATTTACTTCCTTATTATTTTTTTTAAGTCTTTTTTCTCTTCTTTTTCATCCTACCCTCTCTAATCTACCCCCTCATCCCCTATCTACCCCACCTTCTCTATCCTCTATCTACCTCTTTCCTCTTTTTTGGGACTGCAAAATTATTTACTTTTTTTCACTCCACCAAATTTTTTTTATCTTTTCTTAAAAAAAATTTTCACCTACCCTATTTTTTGCTCCACCTCATCTTTTATCTATCAACTTTAATTGCTCCCTACTGCCTCTTCTATATGGCTACCACTATGGCCTCCATCATCTCCCTCTACCTTATTCCCCCTTTTTGAGAGTGCAAAAGTATTCACTTTTTTTTATTCTACCAAATTTTTTTTCACCTTTTTTATATTAATTTATTATCTCTAAAACTAAAAAAGTCATTTTTAGAAACAATAACGTGGTCTATAACCTCAATACCAAGAATTTTACCAGATTCAACTAATTTTTGAGTAATATTTAAATCTTCTTGAGAAGGAGTATTATCACCAGATGGATGATTATGAGCTACAATAATCTGAGAAGCCAGATTTCTGACAGCAGGTTCGAAAACTTCTCTTGGATGAACCAAACTAGCATTTAGAGTACCTATAGAAATAATTTCTTGAGTGATTTCTTGATTTTTAGTATCTAAATAAAAAATAACAAAATGTTCTTTTTTGCTTTCTCTAATATCTTTCAAAGCTTCCCATACTTGAGAGGGCTTCATATAGAGTCTAGTTTGTTTATCTTTTAAAAATCTTTTACCCAATTCGAAACAAGCAATTATTTCACAAGCTTTAGCAGGACCTAGTCCAGGATAAACTTTTAAATCATCATAATTCAAATAAGGTAATTTATCTTTAGAAAATTTTTTTAAAATATTGCCTGCTAAATCTAAAACATTTTCGTCTTTAGTCCCTGAACGTAATAGAATAGCTAATAATTCTTGGTCAGATAGTTTATCTGGACCATATTTAATTAATTTTTCTCTTGGTCTCTCAATATTTGGTAAATCTTTAATAGTGATTTTATTTTTTTTAGACATAAAAAAGTTATTAAAATACTATAATTTTATAATTATACATTTTATTAATTCTAAGGATGTATATACCTGAGTTAGCAATAGAAAAACTATTAGAATTCCCGCAAGATATCAATTCGCCACTAATATTAAATAATTGCCATTGCTCCAAATTTGGTGCTAAAATATTAACATAAGAATTTACTGAAACAGGATTGGGATATACACTAATATCAGAGAGACTTTGATAATTATCTGTAGAAGAAATATAAGGATAAGGACTATCACCAATAATAGGTCTCATCATCAAAGCACCACTATATTGAGAATTTCTCCATGTGCCATCTACATTATAAAAAAGAAACTGGTGAGCATCATTATTCATATCAAAGCCGATGTTAATATTATTATTTTGATATTGTATAAAACCAATATAAAAATTACCAGAAGGTAAAGCGAGAGGCTGATCTAGAATATAATTATAAAATTTACCAAGTTCATCAAGGCTTTGAGGTAAAAGCTTATCTTCTTGATAAATGACATTACCTGGTGTCCCATTAAGATCATTCCAAACATACAAGCCAAAATAATCATAATCAACCATTGAAGATAAGGGATTAAAAAATATTTGAATTGTTCTGAGAGTATCTGGAGAATTTAATCTAAATTTATAAGCTAGTTTAGCATCATAACCAGATAAACCATATCCTGCTGTAGGTATTCCGCAATCATAAGCAAAATAATTATAAAAATTTTGATTAAATTTAATAGTATCATTTTGAGTAATAGTATCAGGAATAGTGGCAGTATTAATAGCAAAAGTAACAATAAACTCTGCAATACTATCTGAATTTGTATTAAAAGTATAAGGTAAAGAATTCCTAGTAAAGATTGTATCAGAAAAAGGCAAAACATTTAGAGCACTCAAAGATGGATTATATGGAGTTCCAATGCCAGCTTTGTCAACAATATTAATATATTCTGTAACATTACAAGTCTGGTTAGAATAATTAGAATAAGGAATAGAAAAACCAGTAGCCATTTCATCATTAGCATTAGCTAAAAATTGTTGCCAAGGGATAGAAACATAATTTTTTAATAAAGAATATTTCTGACCTCTGAAAGCCAAATCTACTGGCAATGTGTCGTCGTGGTGTCTATTTTTATTAATAATAATATAATCTATATTCCAAATATCACCATTCCCATTCCAATTAGGAATTTGATTATCTGCTATACTAGCATAATTACGAAATCTAAATCTAAAATGTGAATTTAAAAAATAATCATCTAACAAAGGTATCATCACTACATGCCATGGGTTACCGAAAGAGTCAATAAAAGATTGCAAGGGCATACCCTCACATGCCCACATTTTATGCCAAGTTTGATTTATACTATCGTAAAATTCTAAAATTAAAGAATCTTTAGTTTCTGGAGCATCACCTAAACCCTGAGGCTGAAAAGCAAAACTAAAATAAATAGAATCACTAATATGCAACGGATGTGCAACGCCAACAAAAAAACTATCTAATCTAATATAACATGAAGTAAGAGTATCAGCGGGAAATGGAGTGTATTGAGCATGTTCATATAATTTACCAAATTTATCTAAAGCATCAAGAGTAATAACACCATTGGTAAATGGTTTATATGAATATTCATTATTACTAAAAGCAGTACTATCAGTAAAAAATCTACTTGATGGAAAACCATAATTATTAGCTAAATCAATTACAACGGGTAATTTTAATTGATTAATAGATTTATTGTAAGTTTTGTCATTAGATATTTTATAATTCATCAAATACGGATTATAATTGAGTGGAGTTAAATACTCTTGAGCAAAAATCATATCAGATAAAACCATCAATAAAAGCAGATTCAATATTTTTCTCATTTAGGATTAAATTTAATTATTTAACAAAATTAGAAAAGAATTTTTTAATAAAAAATTATTCAAAAGTAAAAACAACCCAAAAGATTTTTGATTTTATGTATTGTAAATTTTTGTCAAAAACAGTTCCTCTACGAGTAGTGATGTCATTAATGCCATAAGCCATTCTAATTTCTATACCAAATTTAAAATATTTCAAATAAAAATCTGTACCACCACCAATGATAAATTGATAGTTATGCGGATTAATTTTCAAAAGTTCCAAATTATCCTCTTTTTTTTTAGCTTGAGAAGCTAGATCTATGCTATATTGAGCTCCAGCTAAAGCATATGCTCTGAAATTTGTCAATCTATCCGTTTTGTATTTAAAATAAAGAGGAAAATCTAATAAAGTAGATTCAGCGGTTTTAGTAACAGCCTCTATAGAACCATCTGGTTGTCTGAGAGTGAAGTCGATTTTTCTAGTGCCAAAAGAAAGACCAGGAATAAATCTGAGATTGAGATGAGAAGCTAAACGAAGATCTGCAGTAATGCCAATTTCAAAGCCACTTTGTGGTCTAGGAACAGCAGTTAGAAGAGTATCATTGGGTTTCACTTTAGTACTAAAAGACATACTATTGAGCCCTAGTATAAACCCAAAATGTATAGGCTTCATATCAAAAGTAACTAGATTCATCATACTCTCGTTCTGAGCATAACTGGTGATAAGTATAATCGAAAGTAAAATAGTAATATTAATTTTTTTCATAAATATTTAAACGCAAAATTAAAATTATTATTGTAAATCATTAGACATAGTATAGAAAAACTAATTATTGATTTTCATATTAGACTTGTCAGCTTTGTAAGCTAGATAAAAATACCATATACCAGTGCAAATGTAGACGACAGATTGTACAATAGTATATGCTATCAATATTTTAGCAAAAGAATAACCAACCACAGCCATTATAATAATAGTGCCTAAGCTTAACACATAATTAATAACAGCAAAAACAAAATCTAATTCTTGTTTATCTACTACTAAAGGTAATGAATTAACAGGCAAAATAAGAAAATAGAAAAACATTGATAAAACATAATATTGAGCATATACGCCAGCCTGATACCACTGATCTCCCAAATAAAATGTAAAAAGTACTCTACCACCAAATCCAATAATTAAAAGAAAGGGTAAAGCAAATAAAAGTGTTGTTTTTAAATTTTTTAAAAATAATTTTTGAAGACTATTTTTATCTTGATAAGTCTGAGCAGCATCTTTATAAAATACTTGAGATAAAGCATTGCCAATAAGCTGTATAGGTATTCTCAGATATTTAATAACAATAGAAAAAAGGCCTAAAGTCTCTGCACCAAAAAAATAAGTAATAAGCCAAAAAAGGAAAAATTGTTGAGAAAAAGTATCAGCAACTGTGTGCACACTATTCACTAATGGGAATTTTTTATATTCATGAGCTACTTTTCTAATGAGTTTAAAATTCCATAACGGCTTAAAATCAGTCTTTTGCTTAATAATAACGTAGAGATAAACCATAGATAGTAATTGTCCCAAAAACCAACCATAAATTAGTCCGTTTCCACCCCACTGCCAATAACCCCACGCAGCTATTAAAAGCTGACCCACAGTAGATTGTGCTATTTTACTATAAGACAAATGTCTGAATAATCCATAACGCAAACAAATATTATGGAAAGTATTATAAGAGGCTACTACAAGCACTGCTATACTAACTAACCAAATATATTGAGGTAATACTTGATCATTGTATACTTGCGTGATGAAATCTTTTAAAAAAAATAATACATTAGATAATAAAGAAAAAATAATAATGAGAATAAAAGAAAGTGAAGCTATAGCACGAGCTTTTCTATGATTGCGCGGTAAAACTATTGCTACCTCATATCTCAATGCCGCCACAGAACTAATAAGCATAATCAATGCAATAAAATTAGCCTGTACAGCAAAATCTATCGGAGTAAAAATACGCGTTATAATAGGAGCTATGAGAAAAGGTATTATCTGAGATATAACATTACCACTTAATAAAGACAAAAAATTTTTTTGACTTTTTGCTCTTTTGATAATGCTATTGTAATAGTCTTTTAAAGATGGAGTTTTCATCAATTTGTTATTAAAAATAATAAATTAACAGTAATTTTTTTACAAAAATAAATAAAGAAAAAATAACAAAAAGAAAGATTAACTAAGACATTGATTAGACTCTATACCATAATTATTAATCTGAACTCAACAAATTAGATAATTTAAAACAATGAAACTCTTTATAAAAAAATAAAATGGTTCTAGAACGTTTTGTATGGATAATAG
>Ga0209718_1004376_pt1 | contig 11836 bp, 10 predicted proteins | sample AD_JPNAS1_MetaG_FD_184420 | JGI IMG/M metagenome (GOLD analysis project Ga0209718, IMG submission 184420) | Active sludge microbial communities of municipal wastewater-treating anaerobic digesters from Japan - AD_JPNAS1_MetaG (SPAdes) (version 2) | ecosystem: Engineered > Bioreactor > Anaerobic... | reverse complement strand
GCTTATCGTAACGCTTGCCACCGCCGCTATCGGCGCCTGCATGGTCATTGGCGGCATCGGCTTTTTCTTTCTCGGCGCCGACGTGGCCGAAGCGGCCCTGCACCCTCGCGCCGACAGCCAAGACTGGACCCTCGTGGCCTCGTGGGCGGTGCTGGCCTTCGCCGGGGCGCTGGCGCAATTCGCCACGTATCGCCGCCCCAAGGAAGTCGTTCGCGTTGTGCAGCAACGTGACGAGCGGTGATCCGGCCAGCGTGCGTTCTCGATTCAAGGCTCTCTTATGCGTGGGGATGATGCGCGCGATACGCCGCCCGCAGGCGTTCGATGCTGACGTGCGTGTACCGTTGCGTGCTGGAAAGGCTTTCATGTCCTAGCATTTCCTGCACCACGCGCAAATCCGCGCCGGCGTCGAGCATGTGCGTCGCGAACGTGTGGCGCAGCGTATGCGGCGAAATTTCGGCACGGCCCGGCAACGTCGCGCGCACGTATTTTTCGACGATCCGTTGCACGCTGCGCGTGGTGAGCGGGCCGCCGCGCTGGTTCACGAACACGCGCTCATGGCCCGGATTGCCCAATTGTCCGCGCACGGCCCAATACCGCCGCATGGCGTCCACGGCATACGATCCCAGGTGCGCGAGGCGCTGTTTTCTGCGTTTGCCCAGAACCAGGATCGTTCCTCCGATTAAGTCCACGTCGCGCAAACAAAGCCCGGCCAGTTCCGCCGCGCGGATGCCGCTCGAGTACAGCGTCTCGAGAAGGGCTCGATCGCGCGCGCCCGCCGGATTGGATGCGTCCGGAGCCTCGACCAAGGCCGTGACTTCCGGAAGGCTGAGAACGTGCGGCAGGTCGCGCCCCAAACGCGGCGCCTTCACTTCGGCGGCGGGATTCGTGGAGAGTTCCCCCAGTCGAACATAAAAGGCATATGCCGTGCGCAACGCGGCCAATTTGCGTGCAGCGGTCCGGGCGACGGCTCCGGACGTCTGGACGTGGGCTAGAAACGATCGAAGCGCTTGCCGGTCCGCCCGGCGCAGGGCTTCGGTTGTGGGCGCGGGGCGTTCCTCTTCCGGCTCCCGGCGAAACGCCGCAGCGCCGTTCATCACGAAATCGCAAAATTGCGCAATATCGCCGGCGTACGCGCGAAGCGTATGCGGGGAAACGCCGCGCTCCGTCTCGAGATGATCCCACAGGCGTTGTAAGGAGGCGTCGTTCATGGCGGGTTTCCCACTGGAATGCGCCGTCCGGTGAAAAGACTATTCGTCACGTTCTCACGCGGCGCCTTTGCCCTGCAACACGACCTGGACGGTTTTGATGAGAATGCGGATGTCTTGCAGAAAGGTCCAGGAATCGATGTAGGCGAGATCCATATCCACCCAATCCTGAAAGTTGACGTCGCTGCGCCCGCTGACTTGCCAGAGTCCGGTCATGCCGGGTTTCACGCTCAACCGCCGGCGCTGGTCCCACGTGTATTGTTCGACCTCCGCAGGGATCGGCGGACGCGGTCCAACGAGGCTCATGTGGCCCAGCCACACATTGATCAACTGCGGCAGTTCGTCAATGCTGTATTTGCGGATGAAGCGCCCGACGCGCGTGACGCGCGGATCGTTGCGGATCTTGAAGACGGGGCCGTCGGCCTCGTTGTGTTCTTCCAGCTCCTTGCGCAGCTTTTCGGCGTCCGCCCGCATCGAACGGAACTTGAATATCTTGAAGCGTCGTTGGTTCAGCCCCACGCGCTCCTGCTTGAAAAAGACCGGTCCCGGCGACTCCGCCTTGATCAGGATGCCCACCACGAAGAACAGCGGCGCAAACAAGGCCAGCAAAACGCTCGACGCCGCAAAATCGAATGCGCGTTTCAGCAAGAGCTGCCCGTGCACTTCGGGGCCCGTCGCCAACGAAAGCAGCGGAATGTCTTCGATGCGCGTCACGCGGCTTGTCGCGATCTGCAACGGGAACAAATCCGCGACCATTCGGACCGGTATGCCGACGCTTTCGCATAAGTGGGCGATATTGCGAATCTCCTCATAAAACGATCGGACCGGCAGCGTGATATACAGTTCGTCCACCACATGGTTCGCCAAAAACGTTTCGAGCGACGCACACGGGCCCAGATACTTCACCGGCTTTTCGCCGAACACCTCCATGCGCGCAGGGTCATCGTCCACGATGCCGATGATCTGATACCCGTACCGGCCAAACACCGTGAAGACCTCGACCAGGCGCCGCGATCGCCGATTCGCCCCCACCACGAGCGCCTGCCGGAAGTTGAATCCGCGGCGCCGGATGTTCCAGAGAAACAATCGCAACGCCAGCCGAAAGATCAAGATGGCCGCGAATACGCTGGTCCCGAAGTAAAGAAGAAACTCGCGATCGAGGCCTTTTCGCGTAAAGAAAACGACCACAAACAAGCTGAACACGATCGATACCGCCGCCGCCTTCACCACGGCGAGCAATTGTTTCAGGAGACGATCGTCGCGATGCGACAAGAACAAGCCTTGATCCGCCGCCGCGCCGTACCAGAACGCGACAAACACCAGCAAATACCCGATGCGCGTCCAGCACTGCTCTACAAACGCCGGAAAAGAAGCCGACGGGTGGCTGAGATGCACGGCGAGCATGAAACCCGCCGCCGCGCACATCGTGTCGCAAACCGCCAGTCCCGCCGTAAGGTAACCGGCATATCGTTTCATGTATGGCAACGTCGCTATCCTTGCGCTCTGAACAGGATGGTTATGCGCGTCTCCGTGGTCGCGCCTCGCGTTGCTCGCGCAACAACGATCCCAAACACTGTTGTGTGGCCAGAACGCCTGCAGGCATGGCGTTCCGCCGCGCTAGCTTACCTTGGCGGTTCGCGGCGCGTCAAGAAATCGCTTGGCTCGCGCCGTGAACCCAGGATGTTCCCCCCCAAAACAGCCCGGGATTGCCTAGCTGAAGGGAGCCGAGGCCGATGGTCTTCCTTCCCTTCTTGAAACGGGCGGGTCGTTTCGCCTTAAATGGTGGCGCTGCACGCGACACCGGGCACCGTCCGTGCAGCGCCCTGCTTGGGGCGTCCATCCATCCGGCGCCGTTTCGTTCTGGACGGCGCGAACACACGAAGAGGGAGCCGTATGCCGCGTAGAAACGATATCCGGAAAGTCATGATCATCGGGTCGGGGCCAATCGTGATTGGGCAAGCCTGCGAGTTTGATTACTCGGGGACGCAGGCGTGCAAGGCCTTGCGTAAATTGGGGTATGAGATTGTGCTGGTGAATTCGAATCCGGCCACGATCATGACGGATCCGGGCATGGCCGATGTCACGTACATCGAGCCGCTCAACGTCGAAACGATCGCCCGGATCATCGAGAAGGAGCGTCCGGATGCGTTGTTGCCGAATCTGGGCGGCCAATCCGGGCTGAATCTTTCCTCGGAGCTCGCGAAGACGGGCGTGCTGGACGCGTTCGGGGTCAAGGTGATTGGGGTGCAGTTGGACGCCATCGAGCGCGGCGAGGATCGGGCGGCGTTCAAGGAAACGATGAACCGTTTGGGCATCGAGATGCCCAAGAGCGAGTTGGCCTATACCGTGGACGAGGCGGAGCGCATCGCGGAAGGCCTGGGGTATCCGGTGGTGCTGCGGCCGGCGTATACGATGGGCGGCACGGGCGGCGGCATGGTTTACAACGTCGAGGAATTGCGGACGGTCGCCGCGCGCGGGCTGGCGGTGAGCTTGGTGCATCAGGTTCTGGTCGAAGAGTCGGTTCTTGGGTGGGAGGAACTGGAACTCGAGGTCGTGCGCGACGCGAAGAATCAGATGATTACGGTGTGTTTCATCGAGAATGTCGACGCGATGGGGGTTCACACCGGCGACTCGTATTGCACGGCTCCGATGTTGACGATCGGGCCGGAGCTGCAGAAGCGGTTGCAGCGATATTCCTACGACATTGTCGAGGCGATCGAGGTTATCGGCGGCACGAACATTCAATTTGCGCATGATCCCAAGACCGGTCGGGTCGTCGTGATCGAGATCAATCCGCGCACGTCGCGGTCGTCGGCGTTGGCCTCCAAGGCGACGGGCTTCCCGATTGCGATGGTGTCGGCCATGCTGGCGAGCGGCGTTACGCTGGATGAGATTCCGTATTGGCGCGACGGGACGTTGGAGAAGTATACGCCGTCCGGCGAGTACGTGGTGGTGAAATTTGCGCGCTGGGCCTTCGAGAAGTTCAAGGGCGTCGAGGACAGGCTCGGCACGCAGATGCGGGCCGTCGGCGAAGTGATGAGCATTGGCAAGAACTATAAGGAGGCCTTGCAGAAGGCTATCCGGTCGCTTGAATCGGGGCGGCATGGCTTGGGGTTCGCCAAGGATTTCCATGAGAAATCGCTCGACCAGTTGCTCAAGTTGCTGAACACGCCTACGAGCGAGCGTCAATTCTTGATGTATGAGGCGTTGCGCAAAGGCGCGGACGTCGCGGATCTGCATCGTCGGACGCACATCAAGGAGTGGTTTATTCAGCAGATGAAGGAACTCGTCGAGTTGGAGGAGCAAATCCTCGCATGCAAGGGCGGGACCGTTCCGGATGCGTTGCTGGTTCAGGCGAAGCAGGATGGGTTTGCGGACAAGTATCTCGCCAAAATCCTGGGCGTGCCCGAGCGGGACATTCGCGATCGGCGCACGCGTTTGGGCGTCGTGGAGGCGTGGGAGGCCGTTCCCGTGAGCGGCGTCGAGAACGCGGCATACTATTTCTCGACGTACAATGCGTCCGATTCCGTGTCGGTGTCGCCGAATCGCAAGATCATGGTGCTTGGGGGCGGGCCCAATCGCATCGGGCAGGGCATCGAGTTCGACTATTGCTGCGTGCATGCCGCGTTCGCGATCCGCGATGAGGGGCTCGAGTCGGTCATGGTGAATTGCAATCCCGAAACCGTTTCGACGGACTATGACACGTCGAACAAGCTGTATTTCGAGCCGCTGACCGTCGAGGACGTCTATAGCATTTATCTGAAAGAGAAGCCGGACGGGGTCATCGTGCAGTTTGGGGGGCAAACGCCGTTGAACATTGCGGGGGAATTGGCCGCCCTCGGCGTCCCCATCGTTGGCACGTCGCCGGACACGATTGATCTTGCCGAGGATCGCGACCGGTTCCGCAAGGTCATGGAGCGTCTTGGGATTCCCATGCCGAAATCGGGCATGGCCAGCACGTTGGAGCAGGCGTTGGCCATTGCGGACGAGATTGGCTACCCGTTGATGGTGCGTCCTTCGTATGTATTGGGCGGCCGCGGAATGGAAGTCGTCCACGATGAGCAGATGCTGCGTCGCTACGTCGCGGCGGCGGTGGATGTCACGCCGGACCGACCGATTCTCATTGACAAGTTTTTGGAGAATGCCATCGAGGTGGAGGCGGACGCCATTGCCGACGGCTCCGATGCGTTTGTGCCGGCGATTATGGAGCACATTGAGCGCGCGGGGATTCACTCGGGCGATTCGGCGTGCGTGATTCCGCCGATCAGCATTCCCGCGAAGCATCTCGACACGATCGGCGAGTACACCAAGAAGATCGCCATCGAGTTGGGCGTCGTGGGGTTGATGAACATGCAGTACGCGATCGCGAATGACCGCGTGTACGTGCTTGAGGCCAATCCGCGCGCGTCGCGCACGGTGCCGCTGGTGTCGAAGGTGTGCAACATTCCCATGGCGCGCATCGCGACGCAGGTCATGCTCGGCAAGAAGCTCGCGGATATGAACCTCAAGCACAGCGCGATTCCGCATTACGGCGTGAAGGAGTCGGTGTTTCCGTTCAATATGTTCCCTGAGGTGGACCCCGTGCTGGGTCCGGAGATGCGGTCCACGGGCGAGGTGTTGGGCATGGCGCGGAGTTTTGGCATGGCGTTTTACAAGTCGCAGGAGGCCGCGCAACAGCGGTTGCCGTTGCACGGGGCCGTGTTGATGACCGTTGCCGACGCGGACAAGGCTGCCGCGGTCGAGGTGGCCCAGCGTTTGGCCGAATTGGGGTTTGCGATCCATGCGACCAAGGGCACGCACGCGTTTCTCGCGGAGAACGGCGTCGAATGTGCGCGCATCAACAAGATGCAGGAAGGCCGTCCGGACATTGTGGACGCGATCACGAATGGCGAGATTACGCTTGTCGTCAATTCGCCTTCGGGAAAGCAGGGGGATAGCGACGATTCGTATATCCGGAAAGCCGCGATCAAGCATCGGATACCGTATGTGACGACCATTGCGGCGGCGTTGGCCGCGGCGAAAGGCATTGCGGCGCATCGTCAGGACAGGTGTGCGGTGCGCGCGTTGCAGGAGTACCACGCCGATATCCAGTCGTGAGGCGGCGGATGTCCGGAGAATTCGTGTGATCGCAGCGGCGCAGCCGGGGGGCTTTTCCCTCTTGCTGCGCCGGTTGCGTGTCTGGAAATGCCTGGCGGGAATGCCCGGCGTGGGCGTGGGGGCCGTTTTGCGGCGTGCGTGTCTGTTTTTTCGGCGCATTTCCTGGCCCGGAACCGGCCCTGGATCGTCGCGGCTAGGCGGTTGGCAGGGCTTTTGACTTGAGGTTTGGGCGGTTGCTATACTCCAGGACTTGTCTGGACGCGGAGCGGCGGCGTTTTTGGCGCAGGACAAGCGCCAGGCGCAGGGCGCTGCGGCGGTGTTGCGGCGACTGGGCCGAGGCCTTGTTTGTCGCGATCATGGTTGCAACGCGTTGTGGTCCGCGGGACTGCGTGGTGGGGCGTCGCCAAGTGGTAAGGCATCGGCCTTTGGAGCCGACATTCGTAGGTTCGAATCCTACCGCCCCAGCCAAGACATCATGGGAGCAACGAGGGGTGGCGGCGACGTGGCGTACAGCAAAGAGATGAGAGTGTTTACGGGCAATGCGTCGCGCAACTTGGCGCGGGGCGTGTGCGACCATCTCGGTATTGAGCTGGGCCGCGCGACGGTGGACCAGTTCAGCGACAGTGAGATTCAGGTTCAGATAGGCGAAAACATTCGCGGCAAGGACGTGTTCATCATCAATAGCACGTCGACGCCGGTGAATGATCATTTGCTCGAATTGTTGATTTTGATCGATGCGGCCCGTCGCGCTTCGGCGGCGCGCGTCACGGCGGTGTTGCCGTATTTCGGCTATGCGCGACAGGATCGCAAGGATCGGCCTCGCGTGCCGATCACGGCGAAACTGGTGTCGAACTTGATTGTGGCGGCGGGGGTGGATCGCGTATTGACGGCGGATTTGCATTGCGGTCAGATTCAAGGGTTTTTCGACATTCCGGTGGATCATCTGAACGGTCAGGTGGTGTTCGCGAAGCATTTTATGGATCGCGGCGTTTCGAATGCGGTGGTCGTGTCGCCGGACACGGGCAGCGTGCATCGGGCGCGGGATTTCGCCAACCGGATCGAGGCGCGTCTGGCCATTGTGGATAAGCGTCGCCCGAAGGCCAACGTTTCGGAAGTGATGAATGTCATTGGCGACGTGAGCGGCAAGCAGGCGATCATTTTTGATGACATGATCGATACGGCGGGCACGTTGGTCAAGGCGGCGGCGGCGGTTAGGGAGCACGGCGCGACCGATGTCGTTGCATGCGCGACGCACCCGGTGTTCAGCGGCGAGGCCATTGAACGGATTGAGGAGTCGGCGCTGAGCGAGGTGTTCGTGAGCGACACGATTTCGTTGGCGCCGTGTGCGGCGTCGTGCGCCAAGGTCAAGACGTTGTCGTTTGCGCCGCTGATCGGCGAGGCCATCCGGCGCATTCATCACGAGGAGTCGGTGAGCATATTGTTCCAGTAGCAGAAACGGAGGCGTGGATATCATGGAATTGCAGACCCTGAACGTAAGGACGCGGTCCGCGAGCGGCAAGGGCGCGGCGCATCAAACGCGGTGCGGCGAGTCGGTGCCGACGGTGCTGTATGGAGGCGGGCAGGATTCGGTGTCGCTGGCGGTGAACAAGAAGGAGCTGCTGAAGGTGCTCCACGGGCGCGGCGGCGAGCACGCCGTGTTGCAGTTGGCCGTCGTGGACAAGCCCGAGCTGAGCGGCCCGGCGATGATCAAGGAGGTGCAGCATCATCCGTTGAAGGGTCAGGTGCTGCATGCCGATTTTCAGCGCATCCGGCTGGACGAACGCATCACGACGCTGGTGCAGGTCGTGTTGGTGGGGCAATCGCCGGGCGTGGTGGCGGGGGGCGTGTTGGACCAGCAGCTCCGCGAGCTTGAAGTGGAATGCTTGGCCCTGGAAGTTCCCGAAAAAATCGAGGTGGACGTATCGCAGCTTAATCTGGGCGACAGCATCCACGTGTCGGCGGTGCAGACGGCTCGGGGCGTCGCCATTATCACGGACCCCGATCGCACGGTCGCGGCGGTACATGTGCCGCGCAGTTTGACGTCCGGCGAGGAAACCGCCGCCAAGGAAGGCGAGGGCGAGGGCGAAGCCAAGGCTGAAGGCAAGGCCGAGGCCAAGACCGAGTCGAAGAAATAGCGCGGCGGGTTGGGCATGGGATGAGAAGACGCATTTTCGCGCCGTCGATAGTCTTGCCGTTGCGTGAAAGGCGGTCCGCGTGAAGGTGATTGTGGGATTGGGAAATCCGGGGCCGCGCTACCGAGGCACGCGGCACAATGTCGGGTTTATGACGGTGGACGAGGTGGCGGCGCGTCTTGCGGTCGCGTTTGATCGCGAGAAGTACCAGGGGCTTGTCGCGCAGGGGCAATGGCAGGGCGCGAAGGTGTTGCTGCTCAAGCCGATGACCTATATGAATTTGAGCGGCCAGGCGGTGGCCCAAGCGGTTCGCAACGCCGTGGACAGTCTTGCCGATCTGCTCGTGGTCGCGGACGACGTGAATTTGCCTTTGGGTCGGCTTCGCTTCCGCAGGGAAGGCAGTGCGGGCGGTCACAACGGATTGAAGTCGATCATTGAGCGCGTAGGCACGCAGGAGTTTTCCCGACTGCGCATAGGCGTAGGTGAGAATAGGGCAGAGGCTGATTTGGTTGACCATGTCCTCGGCGTGTTCACCCCCGAGGAGCGGGTTGTCATGGCGGAATCGATTGCGCGCGCGGCGGATGCGGTGTTGGCCTTTGTGGCCGAGGGGATGGACAAGGCGATGAACCGGTTCCATTGAAACCGGCGCGGGAATGAATGGACGCGACATGAAAAAGCACACGATCAGCATCCTCGTCGAGAATCATTTTGGCGTGCTGGCCCGGGTTTCGGGGCTGTTCAGCGCGCGGGGCTACAACATCGATAGCTTGTGCGTGGGCACGACGGAGGACCCCGCGGTGTCGCGGATGACGGTGGTGGTGCGGGGGGATGATCGCGTGCTGGAGCAGATCATCAAGCAGTTGAACAAGCTTGCGGACACGATCGAGGTGAAGGATCTCACGCGCGAGGACCATGTCGAGCGCGAGCTGGTGATGGTCAAGGTGGGCGTTTCCGGAAGGAAGCGCGGCGAGGCTGTGGAGCTTGCCGACATTTTTCGCGCCAAGGTTATCGACATGGGATCGGATGCGATGACCATTGAGGCGACGGGGTCCGAGGGAAAGCTTGCGGCGTTTATCGACATGCTGCGGCCTTTTGGCATTCGCGAGTTGGTGAGGACAGGCAAGATCGCCATTGGGCGCTCTCCGAAACGGATAGAGAAAGGAAACGAAGACGATGAGTAAGATGTTCTACGATGCGGATGCGGACCTTTCGGTGTTGTCGGGCAAGACCGTCAGCATCGTTGGCTATGGAAGTCAGGGTCATGCGCACGCGATGAACCTGCGCGACAGCGGCGTCAACGTGATCGTCGCTGAGCTCAAGGATCCGAACAACAAGAATTACGTGGCTGCGACCGAGGCGGGTTTTGAAGTCGTTGACGCGGCCGAGGCGGCCAAGCGCGGCGACATCATCGTCATTTTGGTTCCCGACACCGTGCAGAAGCCGATTTACGAGAAGTTCATCCAGCCGAACCTGAAGCCGGGCAGCGCGCTGATGTTCGCCCATGGGTTCAACATTCATTTCAAGTGCATCCAGCCGGACGCGAAGACCGACGTGTTCATGATCGCTCCGAAGGGTCCCGGTCACCTCGTGCGCGACGAGTATGCGCGGGGCGGCGGCGTGCCGTGTCTGGTCGCGATTCATCAGGATGCCACGGGCAATGCGATGCAGATCGCCTTGGCGTATGGCAAGGCGTTGGGCGGCGGTCGCGCGGGCATTCTCGAAACGACGTTCAAGGAAGAGACGGAGACGGATTTGTTTGGCGAGCAGACGGTTTTGTGCGGTGGTTCGGCGGCGCTTATCAAGGCGGGTTTTGAGGTTCTGATCGAGGCGGGGTATCAGCCGGAGATCGCGTATTTCGAGATCATGCACGAGCTCAAGCTGATCGTCGATCTGTACTACCGCGGCGGTCTGGCCTTCATGAATTATTCCGTGAGCGACACGGCCGAGTACGGCGGCTTGACGGTCGGTCCGAAGATCGTCACCGAAGAGACCAAAAACGCCATGCGGGCCGCGCTTCAGCGCATTCAATCGGGCGAGTTTGCGAAGGAGTGGCTTGCCGAGTATGCTGCTGGCGGCGAGAACTTCAAGAAGTTGCGGGCGGCCGATGCGGCCCACCCCATTGAAGAGGTGGGGGCCAGGCTTCGTAAGATGATGCCCTGGATTAAGTGACGTTCCGGGCCGCAGCTTTGGCTGCGGCCTTTTCATTTGAATCGCGGGACGGATTTGCCGGGTTGGGCTTTCGTTGAATTCGGAGATGAGGAGACCACGCGGTTGAAAACGCTGTTAGAGCTTCAAGAGTTGGATTTGCAGATCGAGGCGTGCAAGTTGCGCGAGCTGGAGATTCCTAAGCAGAAGAACAAGTTCGATATTCAGCGAAAGCGCCTTGCTTCCGAGCTTGAGGAGCGCGAGAAGGGGTATCGCGATCTGACGTTGGCCCAGCGGGCGGCGGAAGGGGAGATCGAGAAGCACAAGGGCCAAGTGGCCAAGTATGAGCAGCAGTTGCTGGGCGTCAAGAAAAACGAGGAATACCAGGCGCTGTTGCACGAGATTGATCTGATTAGGAAGCAGATATCCATCCAGGAAGAGCGCGTCATCTCCATCATGGTGGAGCTTGATGACGGCAAGGTGAGTTTGGCCGAGAATCGCAAGCGCATTGAGTCCGACATGAAATCGATTGCGGCCCAATGCGCGGCAATCGATGAGGAGTTGGCCGAGGCTGTCCGGCAGCGCGGGGCGCTTGAGACCCGGCGCGTTCCCCTTGCGGCGCAGGTCGAGCCGGCGTTGATGCACCGGTACAAGCGCATTCGGGCCAGCAAGAAGACGGGGCCCGCGGCGGTGCCGCTTCGGGGCGATCACTGTTCCGGCTGCAACATGGCCGTGCCGGCGCAGATCGTGAACGAAGTGTTGGGCGGGCGCGTGCACGGGTGCAATTTTTGCGGCCGCTTGCTGTATTGCCCCGAGTTTCACGGGACCGGCGCGGTCAACGCGCCGATCGCATAGGAGACGGGAATCGCCATGTCGTTTTTGAGCCGCCGCCGTTTCGTTTCGGTTATTGGGCGCAAGAGCGCCGTTCCAGACGGTCTCTGGATGAAGTGTCCTGCCTGCAAAAAGGCGGTGTACCGCGCGGAGGTCGAGCAGAACCTGTCCGTCTGTCCTTTGTGCGGACATCACAGCCGCCTGTCCGCCCGGCAGCGCATCGAGACGATTGCGGATCCGGGCACTTTCGCGGAAACCCATGCCGACGTTGAGAGCGACGATCCGTTGGGTTTTTCCATCGGCGAGGTGAATTATTCGTACCGCGACAAGGTGATCCAGGCCAAGCAGAAGTCCTTGATGAATGAGGCCATGGTGACGGGTTTTGCCGCTGTGGAAGGGTCGCGCACAGTGTTGGCGGCCATGGAT
>Ga0209718_1004372_pt1 | contig 11846 bp, 9 predicted proteins | sample AD_JPNAS1_MetaG_FD_184420 | JGI IMG/M metagenome (GOLD analysis project Ga0209718, IMG submission 184420) | Active sludge microbial communities of municipal wastewater-treating anaerobic digesters from Japan - AD_JPNAS1_MetaG (SPAdes) (version 2) | ecosystem: Engineered > Bioreactor > Anaerobic >... | reverse complement strand
ATGGGTGCCCGATAGAACCACTCGGGCATGACACAGTGGTTATGGTTCCCCTTCACAATAAATATCTACAAATTACTATGAATAACTATAAATTACATTTTTCCCATGAATCACATTTTATCACGGGGCAACAGTAGACAGGATGTATTCAGAAAAAAATACAATTGGACATATAAAAAGACCGGCCGATTATCTCCACTTCCATTATGACCCCAAACTTTTGTTAAGAAATCTGTAAGCGCAATTGTTTCCCAAGTGCTGCTGCAAAACGTTTAAGGGTTGACAGCTTGATGTCTTCCGCATGGTTCTCGATTCTTGAAATTGCGGTTTTCCTGGTGTTGAGCTTGAGAGCCAGTTCCTCCTGTGTTAGGCCTACTGACTCACGGGCATGGCGAAGCATTGCCCCGATTTTGAACTGTTCATAACCTTCTTCATAGCCTTCGGCAAATTCTTTATCTATTTTTTTTCTCCGATCAATGTATTGTTTCAAATCACTCATGGTTTCATTCTCCTTTTCAGGAAATCTTTCCTGTATGTTTGTGCCTTTTCTATCTCCTGTTTAGGTTCTACCTACCACATTTTATTTGTCACAATCCTCAAACCCATTCCCACAAAAGAGTTGATCTGGTCTTTTCCGAAAAGCCCTGACCCGCCGGTAAAATCGATCTGGATATTGTCGCTTACTATATGCCGAAAACCGGCTTGATACGCACCCCCGCTCTTCCCTGCGTAGGGATCGTTGCAAAAAATTTCCATAATTGCATGCAGCCCACCTATCATACGGATTTGTGTGCCCAATCCCCATGTGCCGACAGTAACCTCGCTGCTGGTTGATATGCCAAGGTTGGCATGAATAAGCACCCGCTCCCTATCGAACATGGATTCTGTCATTGCTACATAGACAAACCCATTCCACTGTTCCGGCCTGAAGTCACCTTTACCCCAGGGTGGAGAAGCACCTGCGGCCATGGCCATTCCAGGATACCTATTAGGTTTTGCCTCCCAGAAGAGGTACTTGAACTGCATAAGCGGCCCGGTTACCGAAAAACTTCGGTTCGATTCCTTTTCGAGAGGAAAACCATCGACGAAACCGACTGTCACCTCCGACCGTTCTGTAGGTCCAAAAGCAGCCAGATTCAGGTTTGAAAAAGTATCCTTGGAATATCTTACCGATGTTTCGACCTGTCCCTGATGCTCTCCTACCACGCGCGCATCATCGGTGACAAAAGGACGGACAGCAAAAACAGGCCTGACAAGTATGCTCATAAAGATCGCCAACCCAAGCAAAAAAACTCTCAGAAATAAATTCAGCTTCTGCACAACCAACCTCCATAACAATTTACAATTTTCCTGTGGGGAAAGGTATCTTTCCTGACAACGGCAGGGAGGGAACTCCTATAAAAAGCATAGTATACTTTTTTAAGTTATGCAAGCAAACAAAAGGTCCGATAAAAACTAAAATCTTCGCTGTTTAGAGAAGAAGAGGTTCAAGGTGCAAATAACTAATCTTACACGAGAATAACACGGTCAGCATCGGGCAGCTCAAGGATAAAATCTTTTACCTCTTCGAACTCCGCATCATCCAGATTGACACCCCGCTCAAGGCGGATGTAGTTCTGACCATCCTGTTTTTGTGTGGGGAAGGTAAAACCAAAATCGATATGATTTTCCTCAACACGGATGTATGTGAGAGTATCCAGGTTGATCACATAATGCTTAATCCTGATAAATTGTGCCATACAACCCCCTTTTTATCAAATATTCAATAAAAATCAAATTCTACCGTTCATATGAATAATAAAAGGAAACCATTACTCATTGACTCGAACAAATCTGAAAAGTAAAGGCACTATAAGGAGAATAATGCAAGTACCGATCAGCATCCCACCCACAACCACAATAGCAAGGGGTTTTTGCACCTGACTGCCGACACCATGCGATAAGGCAGCAGGGACAAGCCCCATAGAAGCTACAAGCCCGACCATCAAGATGGATCTGAATTTTTCCCGGATGGTTTCAAATGTTGCTTTTCCCTTGTTTTTGTTTTCTTTATACGCCTCTATATAATGATTTATGACAATACAGGTATCAAATGTGGAAATACCGATAATTGATACAAAACCAACCATCGCAGATATACTAAGAGATTGACCGGTTATCAGAAGACTCACAAGGCCGCCAAAGACAGTGCAGATGGGAGCAATAACTGTAAGCAATACATTGCGCATATTTCCATAAAAAATATAGAGCAAAATAATAATAAGGAAGATAGAAATGGGAATTGATATATAAAATCTCTGAAAAGCCTCCTTCATTTCATTGAACATACCACTCCACTGCATATAATACCCATCCGGAAGTTTTATTTTTTCAACCTCTTTTTGCGCTTTCTCAACTGTTCCCCCCAGATCTTTTGAATCAACATTGAACTTGATGGGAATATATCTCTTGTAGTTCTCCCTGTAAACAAAAGAAGCTCCGGTATCATAACGGATTTTAGCTACCCTTGAAAGAGGTACAATTCCACCAGCAGGAAGGACTATCGGTATACCCGCTATTCTTGCAGGTTCTTGTCTATATTCATAGGGAAAGCTCACCTGAAGCGCAAAATTTTTCTCTCCTTCGATAACCTGGCTGACAATCTTGCCGCCCAATGCAGCAGATACCATGTCAAGCACATCCTGTACATTTAAGCCCACTGCAGCAGCGTTTTCGCGATTCACCTCAATTAAAAAATTAGGCTGTCCAAGTTCCCTGTAAATACCGACATCCTTGACGTCAGGGACTTTCTCCAGTTTATCCTTTACTTCTTTGGCAATTTTATCAAGTTCATAAAGGTCCTCGCCATATATTTTCACTGCGTTCTCACCTTTAACTCCTGATGTCATCTCTTCGAGGTTGTCCTGCATGTATTGTGATACACTGACAGTGGCGTTGGGAAAATGTTTTATCAGATCTTTTTTTATCTCGCTTTCAAGGTCTTCCTTATTGATGTTTCTCTTCCACTTACCGTAGGGTATGAGACCGACATAAAACTCGCTGTTAAAGGGGCCGGTTGCGTCGGTACCGTCTTCCGGCCTGCCCACACGGACTGCGACCGTTTTTATCTCCTGAAACTTAAGAAGAACGTCCCTTGCCAGTTTTGCATTTTCATGGGTCTTGCTGAGAGCTATAGAATAGGGAAAAGTGATTCTCACATAAATATTCCCTTCATCCATTTTCGGAAGGAACTGGGTGCCGATCAAAGCATAGCCTGCAATAAATCCTGCAAAGATCACACAGGAAGTAATAAAAAGGACTCTCCGTGAATTTTCCACAAGATATGTGACAATCCTGGAATAATAACGTCCCATTGCGTCGACAAATTTAAAATCCTTTCCTTCACGCCCTTCAAGGAACATATGAATCGATGCTGCAAGATAAGTGAAAGTTAAAATAAGAGTAAACAAAAGCGCATAGGAATATGTTTTGGCCATCGGCGAAAATATCTGCTTTTCCGCACCTTTCATCGTAAAGATGGGGATAAACGCAGTCAGGATAATAAGCACGAGAAGTATTATTGGCGACCCCACTTCCATAGTGGCTCTTACGAGCGATCTTTCACCGGGGCCATGCCTGCCTGTCTGTTTTCTTGCAATACGGATATAGTTTTCGGTAAGGACAAGGGCAATGTCGGCTATTATGCCGAAATCAATGGCTCCGATGGATAACAGATTCGCAGAGTCTCCACTTGCTGCCATCACTGCAAGGGTAATTGCCAGAGAAATAGGTATAACCAGGGCAGTTATGATTGCCGCCCGAAAATTTCCAAGGAACAGAAACAGGGCTATCCCCACAAGAAGAATACCGCTGGTAGCTGTTTCAATCACCTTTACTATGACGGTTTTTATCAGTTCCCATCGTTCATAATAGGGTTCAATTTTTATTCCTTTCGGAAGTATTTTATTGTTAAGTTCGGCAACTTTTTCATTTAAAGATGTGATGGAAGGGATGCTTTTTTCTCCTCTTCGTAAAAGCACATTTCCCATAACCATGTCGTCGTTCCTGTTGTATATGACAATGCCTGTTCTCGGGATATTCCCGAGGCTCACTTCCGCAATGTTTTTAATAAGGATGGCTTTTCCGTTTTTAAATGTCACTATATTGTTTTCTATATCTTTGATGTCCTTGATAAGCCCCAATCCTCTGACCATATAATACTGGTCTCCGAGCTCAACGGTTCTCCCTCCGACACTGACATTAGACTTTGCAAGAGCATCGATTACTTGTGAGAGGGTAATACCGTATTTTATGAGGTCTTCCGGAATAACCTTAACAACATAGGCCTTGATAAAGCCCCCGTAGCTTGCCACATCTTCCACGCCATGGGCAGTTTTAAGGTACCTTCCCACAGTCCAGTCCTGTAATGTCCTTAATTCCATGAGGTTATTTGAACCATGGAACACATACTGCATAACCTCGCCCATGGGGCTCGGTATAATGTTCGGCTGAATACCATCAGGCATTGAAGTGTCGGCAAGCCTGTTAATGACCTCCTGTCTTGCTTCTCTGTAAGGGATATCATAGGAAAATTTGCATTTTATATCGGAAAGACCATAAAGAGATGCGGAACTGATTCGCTCCATCCCCCTCATCCCGGCAAGAGCTGTTTCAAGAAGGATTGTTATCCGTCTTTCCACTTCTTCCGCAGATTTTCCTTCGTATATTGTGACAATTTCCACCATTGGCGGCGAAGGGTCTGGAAAGGCTTCTATATTGAGACCTCTTACAGTAAAAAGAGACATTAAAAGTAAGGCCGCAATAAGCGCAATGATAAGACCACTATTCCTGGTTACAAAAACGGTCCACTTTCTCATGGTCTTTCCAGTTCTATTGCGCTAAGAATGATCTCATCTCCCTCTTTGATCCCCTCAACAGCCATCAATTTTCCAGGGAGTTCTTTTACCGGTTTTACTTCCTTCAGTTCGTACTTACCATCTTTTAGCGGCTGATATATATAGAATTTACCATCTTTATAGACCATCGCTGATTGTGGGATAAGAGGGAGCGATCTTTTTTCTCCCTCAATTTTCAACTTTAAGAACATATTTTGCTTAAAAAGATCTTTTTTATCCATGATCTTAATAAAGGTTTTTACAGTCTTCGAGTCTATATCCGATACATCACTCATATAAGATACAATACCTTTGAAGTTAATATCAGGGTATGCATCAACGCTGAAAATCACATTACTTCCTTTTTTAATCTTCGGTATATCCGTATCATAGATATTTGCAACGATGATGATATTCTTAGGGTCCGCAACTGTCAGGAGCGGTGTTGATGCATCTGCCTTATCTCCCACATGGGCCTGGATATCGGCTATATAACCATTGATAGTTGCCCGGACAGTAACCGTATCGGTGCACTGTTTGCTTGCTTGCCCAGTACCTCCGTCAAGAGAACATCCGTACATGCTCAGTTTCTTCTTCAATCCTTCTTTCATCGCCTGCATCTGCTCATAGATTGATTCACTGTTCAAGAGATCGTTTTTTGTGATTGCCCCTATTTCAATTAGCTGCTTGTTAAGGTTATATATGCGCTCTGCTTGTTTAAATTGGGCAAGTGACGAAAGGTAAGAAGAATACGTATCGGTGGCATCGGGACTTTTAATAACCAGAAGTGGGTCTCCCTTCTTGACCATGTCTCCCACTTTAATAAAGATCTGGGAAACATTCCCAGGGAGGTGGCTTATCACCTTCGAAGTACCTTCAATATCAGCCTGGACGCTTCCCGTTGCTTCAATGTATGATCGTATTTCCTTAACGGTAACTTTATGGGTTTTTAAGCTCCGGTGTTCTTCTTTATCTGCCTGACTGGATTTACCGCAGTTTGTAAATGCAAAACACACTATTAATAAGGTTATTACCGTAATTATTCGTTGCATTATTTTATTTCTCCTGTAGATATCTTGACCAATTCTTTGTTCAACATGGCCTGAGTGAGGGCGTGATTAAATTTCGTGAAAAAGTCCCGGTATGTTTTGCGGGTGTCGATGAGATCAAGGACTGTAATACCTCCTATGGAAAATGCCTTTTCGCTTCGCTCAAGGAGGTCGCCAATCTCATTCTTTTTTTTCCGATAAATATCCAGCATAGCAAGACCGGCAACATAATTATTCAAGGCCTGTTTAACATCCGTAAGGATCTGTTGTTTCACTTTATTTAGCTGTGTCTTGGTCTGCTTAAACTCGGCGTCTTTTTTCAGGATTTCACCTTGATTCCTGTAGAAAAGAGGAATGCTCATACTGACACCGATACCCCTTCCTCGGTCGAGATTCTGACCGAGTCTCTCGGCTTGCGCTCCTAAGGTGATATCGGGTATCCTCTGTGCCCTGGCAAGCTTCTGGCCAAACTCCGCCGACTTTGCCTGCCGTTCGAGTGAGAGTAGGTCGAACCTTGTTGCATACGCCTTTTCTATCAGAGCATCTTCGCTGTATTCAGGAAATTCCTCTTTAATCAATCCTTTTGCAGGTCGGAATGTCCCGCCTCCCAAAAGAAGATTGAAGGTGGCAAGATCATTTTTATACTGGGTATGCACGGTAGTAAGGTTATTCTCGAGCTCAATCTTCGCAAGTTTCAGCTTTGTATAGTCGATAAGGGAAAGAAAACCTGCATTATGACGCTTCTCCGCAATATTGAGGATCTGATCAAACCTTTTCACTTCTTCTGTTGCAAATTCAATGATTAGCTCATCAAGAACGAGATTGTAATAGGTGGAGTAAAAACCGCTAAGCAAGTTCCTTATCGTGTCCTTATGGGTTAGCTTCATAGCCTCCAGGGCCTCGTTGGCAGTTTTTATCCGGTACCCTCTCTTTCCCCCGATCTCTAATAGTTGGTCTATCCTGAATATTTGCTGGGTATCGTCTGTCTTATTGAGGCCAGCGTTGTAGCCGGTATAATTCACTGACACACTGGGGTTGGGAATAATCTTCGCTGCAATATAGTCTCCGTATGATTTATCAATCTCATACCTATTGATGATGATATCATAGTTGTTTGTATAAAAGAGCTCAAGCGCCTTCTCAAGGCTTATTTCCTGGCACTGAACTGGGTCTGTTAGGGAGAGAGATAAAATCATAAAGATCGACATAAACAGAACAATCCAGGCCCTTTTTATCAATATTGAAAAACCGATAGAATACTTAACTTTGATAGTGGTATATGACTTACGTAATACTCTTTTCATACTATCATTTCCTCTTTGCACCATCTTACCTTACAGGCTTTCCCACAAGGTGTTCTCAAGCGGTGTTTTGTTTTTTTAGAAATATTCGTATTGTGTTTTTGTTAACTGTAAACTATCTTAATGATGCCCGGGTTCTTAGTATAACGACTACATGATTATATTATCCGGGTGCTCCTGATTGGGGGTGCTCGGTCCTCATGTATCCGAGTAACGATGGGCTTACCAAAAAGTAAAACCCCTTCAGATAATGAGAGGTAGTGGTTTGCATAATCATTTTGGGAAGGGCCGACAGGCGGTAAGGCAAGGGCGAATTCTATTGTGGTCTCTACGCATGTGGGACAACGTTCTCCTAAGGATCCATTACTATTTTGATTCGATTCAACTGTAAGGATATATATCAGAAAAACGGCAAGTAATAATATAATGAACTTCCACGTCTTTTGCATTGTAACCACAATGCTAAATTAGCATAACCTCATATCCAAGTAAACAAAAATGATATGAAAGAATTCAGCACATTATACCCCTTGGGTTCATATACCCTTTGTACCTTTTGGGGTCGGTCTTGCAATATAACATTATCTATGTTGTGTAACCCTTTTGGTGTCGGGACATTCCCCGCAAACACGCTCATTGCGCTCCAGCGGCTCCAATAGCTCGCGTTCGGCTTCGGAACTTTTGCCTGACAGCAAAAGACCGAGCTTCCTCGCCTCTTGACGGTTTGCTAAGGAATATCCCGACACCTTCAAGGCCAGGCTATTCTACCCCTGTCATTCCCGCGTGCTCACCACCCCTGTCATTCCCGCATGCACCACCACCACTGTCATTCCCGCGTGCTTTAAGCGGGAATCCAGGAAATAGCATGGCCCCCAACGAAAACTGCATGGGTGCCCGATAGAACCACTCGGGCATGACAGAAAAGGGAGGCACTCGGGGATGACAAGAAGGGGGTGTCGTTCCCGCGTGTTCACCACCACTGTCATTCCCGCGTGCTTTAAGCGGGAATCCAGGAAATAGCATGGCCCCCAACGAAAACTGCATGGGTGCCCGATAGAACCACTCGGGCATGACACAGTGGTTATGGTTCCCCTTCACAATAAATATCTACAAATTACTATGAATAACTATAAATTACATTTTTCCCATGAATCACATTTTATCACGGGCTGACGGGAGCTTTGTAAAGCTTCTTTCCAGACTCCAGAGGATAAGGCTCCTTATCATCGATGACTGGGGGATAAATCCATTTACCGATGATGAAAGAAGGAATTTTCTTGAAATAATGGAAGACAGACACAATGTAAGGTCAACAATCATTGCAAGTCAGTTCCCGGTAGATACATGGCATGTCATCATAGGGGAACCTATCCTTGCAGATGCAATATGCGACAGGATAGTCCATAATGCCCATAAGATCATACTGAAAGGAGAAGATTCTATGAAAAAAAATATATTCAATCTTGACTTAGATTAAACACTTTTGTAAAGTAAAAATGGCAGCAGGGAAAGAATCATAAAAGGGCCGTTCGGATAAAACCGGAATTGGTGTTCGAATAGACTGGATTATATAAAATAACCTATGCAGCCACAAAAAAACATCTGATTCGGGTTGTTTGCAAAGGTTCAAAAAATCAAAAATCATATCATCGGCAAGGTGGTATGATGTGAGCGGGGGACCTTGAGATGACAGACGAAAATATCCAACTGATTCAGGAACTGGAAAAGCGCATTGCTTACGAGCGTCTGGTGGCGCAGATTTCTGCCATGGCAGTCAATCTGACTGATATTTCAGCTTTTCAGAACATCTGTATGCAGTTGATTGGCGAAACAACGGGCATCGACAGAGCATACATTTTTAAATACTGCTACGCCAGTAACACTGTCAGTAACACTCACGAATGGTGTGCACCGGGAATAGAACCTCAGATAGACAGCATGCAGAAGATCGATCAGACAGAGATTGCATGGTGGAACGACAGCCTGCGCAAAGACTGCATCATTCACTTTCATGACATAGAGCAGATAGCCGATCACAAAGTTAAAACCCTGCTCAGACAGCAGAACATTCTGTCAATTCTTGCTGTTCCCCTGATTATTAAAGATGAACTTTATGGCTTTATGGGTTTCGACAGCTGTAAAAATCACAGACTGTGGCCAGATGAAGATATCGATCTGCTCAAAATGGTATCACGTATCATCAGCGATGCCATCGCCCACTTTACCGTCAAAACCGAGCTGATTGCGAGTCAGCAGCAGATGTTGTCTATTTTTGACAGCATCACCGACCCGGTTTATGTTGCCGACACCGAAACCTATGAAATTCTCTTTGCCAATAAACACATGAAACAGATGTTTCAACAGGAAACGGTCGGTGAGAAGTGCTACAAGACTATACAGAACCTTGATTCACCCTGTCCATTCTGCACGAACAGGATTCTGGCAGAACGCGACCCAGAGCCATATCGCTGGGAGTTTTTCAACCAGAATGTTGGCCGTCATTATTCAATCTGCGACAGACTGATCGAATGGCCAGACGGCAGAAAAGTGCGTCTTGAACTGACAACTGACATAACCGAACACAAGAAGGCAGAAAAACGGCAGAAAATCCTTCTGGAAGAACTTGCACAGTCGAGAAAAATCGAATCTATCGGGCGTCTGGCCGGCGGCATCGCACATGATTTCAACAATATGCTCGGAGTCATTATCGGCCATTGTGAATTGATCCTGCACAAATCTGCTGCAGATACCCCGCTGGTTAACCATATAAAGGAAATAAGAAAAGCCGCATCGAAATCGGCAGATTTAACGCGGCAACTGCTGGCATTTGCCCGTAAACAGACAATCGATCCAAAAATTCTCGACATAAATCTTGCCGTTGCAAACCTGCTCAGAATGCTGCGTCGCCTGATCGGCGAAGACATCGATCTGGTCTGGCAGCCCGGGGATGACATCTGGCAGATAAAAATGGATCCGGTTCAGGTCGATCAGATTCTCACCAATCTCTGCCTGAACGCCAGAGATGCGGTAACTGAAAACGGTCGAATAACGATAGAAACCGAGAATGTAAAGTTCGATGAAACCCGTTGTTCAACCCGCAATGGTTTTTTACCGGGAAACTTCGTGATGCTTGCAGTCAGCGACAATGGTCGGGGCATGAGCCCGGATGTCATAGATAAAATCTTCGAACCCTTCTTTACCACCAAGGAGCTCGGTCAGGGCACAGGACTGGGCCTGGCGACAACCTACGGCATAGTTAAACAGAACAATGGCTTTATAAATGTCTACAGTGAACCCGGCCGTGGCACCACATTCAAAGTGTATCTGCCACGCCAGCATTCAAAGGATGCAGTTTCAGAATCTCCAACTGATGTCTCAGATGAAAAAGTGACAGGCGGCACAATTCTTGTGGTCGAAGATGAAAAATCTCTGCTCGACCTTAACACCGTTTATCTTGAAAGCATCGGCTATCGCGTATTGCCTGCCACATCGCCGGCTGAAGCACTCAAGATCGCGGCAGCGAATGACATAGACCTGCTGCTTACCGATGTTGTCATGCCAGAAATGAACGGACGGGTTCTGTTCGAAAAAATAGCGGCGATAAAACCCGGCGTCAAGGTTCTTTTCGTGTCGGGCTACACCTCAAACGTGATAATCCATCAGGGAATTCTCGAAAAAGACTATGCCTACATGCAGAAGCCATTCTCTTTAAAGGCGCTGGAAATACGTCTGAGTGAGATACTAAACCGGTAATTTTTTTCAGCTTTCTTTATAAGGGCTGGTGTCGGATTGAAACGCCGACACGGTCATTAGTTCCCCACCCCACATTTTGTGGTTAAGTATTCCTTGACACACAAGACCAAAATTTTTGTATTCCCTTCCAATGAAAGCGAGTTCTTATCAATCAATAATTGTCATCCTATCAGGTGGATAATCTGATCGCCTTTGGCGGTAAATTGCTGGAGGGTGCCCTTTGGGGTCGGTCTTGCAATATAACATTATCTATGTTGTGTAACCCTTTTGGTGTCGGGACATTCCCCGCAAACACGCTCATTGCGCTCCAGCGGCTCCAATCGCTCGCGTTCGGCTTCGGAACTTTTGCCTGACAGCAGAAGACCGAGCTTCCTCGCCTCTCGACGGTTTGCTAAGGAATATCCCGACACCTTCAAGGCCAGGCTATTCTACCAGGGGTAACGGAAAAGGGAGGCACTCGGGCATGACAAAAAAGGAAGGCATTCCCGCGTGCTCACCACCCCTGTCATTCCCGCAGGTTTTTAGCGGGAATCCAGGAAATAGCATGCCCCCCAACGAAAAATGCATGGATGCCCGATAGAACCACTCGGGCATGACAGAAAAGGAAGGCATTCCCGCGTGCTCACCACCCCTGTCATCTATATAGATTTTTAATTTTTCCAAGTTTTTTCTCCAGAACGGATGTATGAGAAGATTCTAATTTTTCAATTTCGTCAAGTTCGTCTTTCCACATTTTGTCTATTAAATTCTTGTTTTCGTAATAATATGAAAGTGCATCATGGACTTGTGCAAGGTCAATGTGAGGGTGAGCATTAATTATTTCTTCAGGAGACATTCCCATTAATTGATACCTTATTGCAATATCGAGA
>Ga0209718_1004369_pt1 | contig 11854 bp, 8 predicted proteins | sample AD_JPNAS1_MetaG_FD_184420 | JGI IMG/M metagenome (GOLD analysis project Ga0209718, IMG submission 184420) | Active sludge microbial communities of municipal wastewater-treating anaerobic digesters from Japan - AD_JPNAS1_MetaG (SPAdes) (version 2) | ecosystem: Engineered > Bioreactor > Anaerobic >... | reverse complement strand
GTACGGCAAAGAAGATGACGAAAAACCTATATGGATTCCCCTATAAGGGCCAACCGTAACATAGCTGCGTTTTCATGCAGTATAATTTCTCTTTTAGTTTTTGGAATTGGCAATAAGTTGATCATTGAATCGGAAAATCTTTCATTGCGTCACAGTTTCTAAGTTATCGATTCAAAACCGTAGGTTTCTGTACACTCGCTTCTGCTGGTACTGGATGCAGGGCATCCTGCGGGGAACGGGAACGGGGACGAAAGCTAACTTTGACTTCAATGTCCTCGTCGAGCTTACCGAGTATCGCAATCATGCGGTCGATGGTGAACCGTTCAAGCCGTGCATTGCGGATGCGCGAAAACTCCGAATGCGACACTCCCGTAAGCTTTTCGGCTTCACGTGTAGACAGGGCGCGTCCGTCAAGGACGCGGATAATCTCCGCCGCAATGATAGCGCGGGCTTGTTTGAGGTCGGGATTTGCGCATTCGAAATCGCGGAAAACGTTGCCGCTGCCGCGTATCAGTTCAAAATCGTCGTTCATGATAAAGCCTCCTTCAATTGTTTAAGGCGCTCGCGGATAATGTCAACTTCCATGATGGGCGTCTTTATGCCGGACTTGGATTTCTTCTGAAAAGCATGAATAACCCATATGTCCGCACCCATCTTCACGGCATAAAGGATGCGGAAGGCATCACCCCGATGCCTGACCGCAATTTCAAACACACCACCGTCAACACCCTTGAACGGCTTGGCGATGTCGGCCTTGCCACCTTCTGCGGCAATCGCGCGGGCTGGAAGCATCCGGTCTCTGACTTCTTCGGGAAACTCTTCAAAGTCCCTCCGCGCAGCCTTGATCCATGAAACCGGTCTGCTGTCTCTCATACCTAATGTTGACATATCTGTCACCAGATTGCAAGATTTTTTCTTATTGCCGGGACGTCGTGCATGTGGGAGTACGACAACGATTCCGTGAAATTCCTTACAGGGCCAATGAAAACATGGCCGCGTTTTCACCAAAAAGAAGTTCTTTTATGGTTTTTTGAAACTGGCAATAAGTTGCTCATTGAATCGGAAAATCTTTCATTGCGTTACAGTATTCTTTTTCAAGGGAAGTTTGGGGTTAGGTCTTGCAATCATACATTATTCGTGCCATTTTTTTTATTGCCCTGCTCACAGTGGCATAATGAAAGTGGAGATAATCGGCAATCTCTTTCAGGGTGTAGCCATGTTCAATATGTGCCCTGGTTATGAGAACATCCCTTTCGTTTTTGTCATAAGGGAACAGGAATAAGTTCTTTCAAGTGTAAAGTCCGCTTCACATAGAACACTAAATCCAATTTTACTCGAACACTTTTTTCGTTTTATTGGATTTTCTGTTCAGGCAAAAACATATCAATGTTTACAATGATTCCCTTCCTGTCCTATATGATACACTACCATCAAAAAGTTTATGGTGTGTGTAAGTGAAAAAGAAAGGGAGGAGGAGATACATGGCATGACACCATAGGGGAGCCTACCCTTGCAGATGCAATATGCGACAGGATAGTCCATAATGCCCATAAGATCATATTAAAAGGAGGAGAAGATTCTATGAGAAAAATATATTCAAACTTGACTTAGATCGAACACTTTTGTAAAGTAGAGACGGCAGGGAAAGGATCATAAAAAGGCCGTTCGGATAAAATCGGATTTAGTGTTCGAATAGATTGGATTATATATACTGCGGGATATACCCACAAGGTCTGCAATCTTCCTTGTGCCCAAATAAGGATTCTTCTTCTTCTTCAAATTTCTTATTGTCACCCAATCTTCCATACTGATCACCTCTTTTCCTCCTATCTGTTTTGATAGGAAATATTTTATTCCAGGTGGACTACTTTTCGTGAAAAAACCGGGTTAGTTTAGCATGATAAATTACAAATGCTGTTTATGATGAATAATGGAGGTGCGTAATGCTTTTGGAGATACGCCCTGTGGCTGGCCGCAGGACGCCATAGATGGTGCCCTTTATGCGCTCTTGAATGCCGGTACCATAAGGGCGTTTGACAAAATCGGCAAAAGCGTTGATGCAAAAAGCCTGGAGCGTTCAAAGATTACCCAGACGACATTCAAGGCGGAAACGGTGACCATATCGGCAGCACAATTTATACAGGTAAGAAAGCTGCTCCAGGATACAGGTATAAGCTGTAAACCTGGCGAAGAACTTTCACTAATAGGAATTTTTCCCGAACAGATGTCATGAATTCCTTAGTTCATATCCTGACCTCGTGGTCATTACTATCAGACAAGGTCATGGGGCGCCCCCTTCGTTGTCTATTTCCGCAGCGTAACAAAATCATCGTCCAACCCGTGGCGGAGAAGATCAAGTCTTGCTGATGTAGTCACGACGCTTTCCGCATGAACAGGCTTGATCCGGAACGGAAAGAGACTCGGGCTGTCGGTGAGATCTTTTAGCGGAGCGGAATCGCTGGCCCGTGCGTGGAGAGATGCTTCTATCAGCCAGGCGATCAGTCGGGGATCATCGACATCGAGCGTTGTTCCTGAGGAGTAGACGCCCTTTGCACCGGTCTCCCGGAGTACGCCCCAGGCAAAGAACGAGCGCAGAACTCGCTGGGTTGCTCTGGAAACGGTCTGCCTTTCACCATATTGTTCACAAACCCTGCGTTGAACTTGGGCTGCTGCCACCGATCCTTGAAGCCTCAATAGGCGCCCAACCTGGATGGCTACCGACGACCAGAACGGGTAAACAGCCATGACCATCCCCCAGTGAATAGCCGGATGATCTTTTTGGGGTAATTTCTTGAGAAGTTCCAGTCCGTCACAACGTAACAGTGTTAGCTCGCTAGGAGGCGTGAGCCAAACTCTCATTAATATGGTAATCGTCTTGTCTAAAGAACCACGCACATCCGTCCGTCCTGACCGAAAAGATGCCTGCAGGTCATCCTGAAGTATTTTTTTAATGTCTCCAGCTTCGTTCCCTGCCAGAGAGAGAAAGGCTGTTTTTTCCAGCCATGTAAGCAGGAGAATGCGATCAATTCCAATCTGCGTAAACCTATTCCGTGTCATTTGTTTCTCTTCTCGATTTGAATCAGAGGGACGATGAGTTCCTCGATAGAAATGCCGCCATGACTCACAGAGAGCTGATTTTCTTGGATAAAAGCCTGCCGAGCAGGGGCCAGCAGGGCGAGGTAGTCCTCCGGGAGACCAACGGTTCCCCATTCCAATGCATCCGGAAATCGTTCTTTTACTTTTCCGCGAAGAGCTGCGTCGGGATAGATGCGGACTCGTTCGCCGCGCAAGTCCGCCACAGCCCCTTCGGATGGACGACCGCAACCTTCCGCCTCGATGTTGCCATGATCAGAAGTCAAATAGACACGGAAGCCCCGATCCAAGAGCAGATCGAGGAGTGTGTTCAGATACGGCTGCTTGGCCCACTGGCACACCTGGTTGTGCATCCCGGCGGTGCCCATTTCCATCCCGTGCATGATCTTGTCGACCTTGTCCACGACCAGCCCGGCGACCCTTGCCTTGGGATGAGAAAGCGATTCGGAAACGGTTTCCAGGCTTCCGTCCCCCAGACCCTTGATGTAGACGACCTCGTTAGGCATAAGGCCCTCATTCGCCCAGAATTGCTCCCAGAGCGCGCGTTCCTTGTCCGTGGTCTGGATACTGTTCGGAAAAAAGATGGGAGCCTTGCCGGCAAAGGTTGCCTGGCGCGAAACTGAGGTGAGCGAAGGAATCCAGGCAAAGACCGCCTGCTCCCGGAATCGCAGCCCGGGCTGTTTTGAGGCAAGTGCTTCGCGGACTACCAGCCATTGATCCAAGGCAAGGCCATCAATCAAGAGCAAAGCAAGCTTTGCTTGTGATTGCGGCGATGAGTGATGAGGACTGAGTAATGAGTGGGCCAGGAAGCGAAGAACATGATGTACCATAACCGGCGGATTCGGCGGTAACTGAATCAACCCGGCAAACCGTCTTTGAATCCAAGATAGAAAACTCTCATCAAGCTGTTTCGTGAGTTTGGCGAGTCGCTCTATTTGTTCTTGACGTAGTCCACAGTCCTCATTACTCATCACTTTCAGTTCCGACCATCCGCGGGCAAAGCGGAACCAGTCCGTGTGCTTCGCGTCTTCGGCCGGAATGGATGCTTCCAGTCTGTTGATCAGCTTGCCCAGGCGACGGGCACTGTCTTCGATGGGAGCGGTTCGAACGCCGATGCCTACCCAGGTCTTGGACAAGGTGTCCGCTTGCTCGTGCGGAACTGAATGCAGCAACCCCTCGACGAATAGGTTGTCGATGTAGACCCGGATGTCATGGTGATCGAAAGGCAGTTCGACAGGTCCCTCAATGGACAGACCATACGGCTTCTTGTCTTCACAAATGCCGGATGTCCCTTTGTCTGCCTCACGGTCAAGGAAGATCGGCCAGCGCTCCTGGAGGAATGCGAAGAAGGCTTCCCTGTCCGCCACCAGCGTCTCAAGTGGCCAGTCGTCGAAGACGTTGCTCTGGCGCAGGAGCTGGATGAACCGCTCGTCGAGGTCAGTTGGAATTCGCTGGCCGCGGTAGTGACGGCGCAGCAGCACCCGCAAGAGATCTGATGGCTGTTTGACCAGCTCGGGCGCGATTTCAAAGACGTGCCGGAGGACGAACTCCTTGGTGGCGTTGTCGCCCAACTGGCCGGGTGCATGTCTTTTTTGCGCCTCATACAAGGCATCGAGGTCCCCGCGGTCCAGCGCAGTCACGACCGGGTAGCTGAGATTCGGGAAGATGTCGCCGAGGTTGAACGAAAGCCTGCGGCCAGCCTGAAGGAGGTCGTAGGGCAATCCACTGAGGTCGCTGGCTTGCGAGCGCAATACGACGACAAGGTCCGTGTGCTCGCCGCGGTCCCAGCGGGAGCGAAACTTCGACTCGTAGGCGTAACGGAACGCGATGTGGTCTTCAAACGGGATCAGCTCGAATCCACGTTCGCGGACGCCTTCGAGAATCCCTTCTTCAAGGAGAAGTCCGTCCGGATCGGCCACCAAGGTGAGTCGGGCAACCTTCGGGGTGAATTCCTTCAGGATTTGATCGCGCCAGCTACTCATGGCCACCGCCCTCCACCCGAATCACAAGCAGCGGCACCATTTCGGGATAGGCATGGGCCTTCTGATTGAGCTGTTCCTGGAAGCTTCGCTCCTCTTGGGCCAGGAGGTTCAGGCGATAGTTACGGACCTGGGGCAGGCCGATCCGCTCGACGGTCTTGCGGCGCGCGGCAAAGGCGTAGTCAGCCTTCTCGCGCTCACGTGCGATGCGCCCCCGGTGCTCTTGCACGAGCGCTTCGTAGATGGGCTTCCCGTGTTCTTCAGCGGCGTTCTGTAACTTCTCAAAGGCAGCTTGCGAGACCGAGGTCTCCATCACTGACCGGACGTGTGTGCTTGCCGCGAGGAGTTGGTCCCACACGTGTCTGGCCGTCGGCATATAGACCATGCCGTTGTCGGCCAAGAAGAGAGGCATGATCCTTCGACGGTTCCACTCCATGGTGGCAATCGCGATCCGCCACAAGGACCAGACGCCCTGAACTTCCTCGGAGAGACCTGGGATCGACACGATGGGGACCGGCTGGCCCGGCGCAAAACGTGGGAGCCGCATGGCCAGTCCGCGGACCTTCGGCTCTTCAAGAGTAAGATGCCGGGCGGCCGGAAGCCTCTCGGCTTCCTTGCCGGTGAAGACCACGTTCTCATACGTCTCGCCGTCGGGCCAGGTGAGGTTCCAGCTCTGGCTTCTTTTCTCGGCCTGGCCGCCGTGCGCCTTCAGGTAGCTCACGGTCATACGTTCGACCCAATGGGGCAAGGGGTGAGTCAGCAGCCGCTGGGCTTCGCCAGGTTCCAGGTCCTCGGTCGCGCCAAGTACCGATGCGGTCGTGCGCGCCTCGCGAGCCTGCTCCTGCAAGCGGGCAACCACGCTCTCTACGGATTCCTCCACTTTTTCGGGATTGAGGATCGCCTCGACATACATCTCGTCGAACATGTGGCCCGCCTGAGCCGAGTCGAGGACGTCGCCGGTCTTGTCGATGCCGAACTCCTCGAAGATGACGGCGAGCTTCTGCTCCAGTACCTCACGGACCCGATGCTCGACCGAGCCTTCGAAGACGAAGTTGACCGCACGAACTGCGTGAGCCTGGCCGATACGATCCACCCGGCCGATCCGCTGTTCGAGGCGCATCGGGTTCCAGGGGATGTCGTAGTTGATCACCACATGGCAGAACTGGAGATTCAAACCCTCCCCGCCGGCGTCGGTGGAGATGAGAATTCGGACATCTTTGGCGAACGCCTCCTGGACCCGCTTACGCTCTTCCATGTCCATGGAGCCGTTCAGGCAGACGACCGAAAACCCGCGCTCGGTCAGGAACCGACGCAACATCTCCTGGGTGGGAACGAACTCGGTGAACACGAGCGCCTTGAGCTCCGGGTCGCTCTCCTCGGACTGGAGGCGGTAGAGCCAGTCGAGCAGCGCCTCGGCCTTTGCATCCGGTCCGATCTGCTCGCAGCGAGCCGCGGCCTCCAGTAACAGTTTGACCTCGGCGCGCTCGTTCTTGAGCGCCTTGAGGCGGGTGCGGAGCAATACGTCGATCTGCTCCTGGCCGTCCAGGTCCGCCCATTCCTCCTCGGAAGTGAGCGGGAACAGGGTCAGTTGTTCCTGGGGTGCGGCAAGCGCCTCGAGCCGCCTTTCAAGCGTAGTGCGGATGGCGCTTGTGCTTGAGACCACCAGGCGCTGCATCAGGATCATCAGGAAGCCGATATAGCTTCGCTTCTCCCGCATGGCCTGGTTGTAGCCTTCGCGGACGTATTCGGTGACCGCCTCGTAGAGGAGCTGCTGATTGCGGTGTCGCTCTTCCCAGGAGACCGGGCCGAGCTGCGTGCGCCGAGGCTTGAACAGGGGTTTTCCATCGGCATCGATGGCGCGGCGCTTCTCGGTGCGGATGACATGCGGCTGGACCCGTTCGCGGGTGACGCTGCCGATGTCCGGGAACTCCTGGGCGTCGATCAGGGAAACCAGCCGATGAAAGGCATCGGTCTTGCCCTGGTGCGGGGTGGCCGAAAGCATCAGGAAATATGGCGCGGCCTCAGAGAGTCCCTGCCCCAGTTTGAAGCGGGCAACCTGATCGGTGCTGCCGCCGAGTCGGTGCGCTTCGTCCACGATGACCAGGTCCCAGCCGGCGGAGATCAGGTCCTCGAACCGTTCGCGATTGTGCTCGCTCACCTGAGCCGCGCTCCAGCCGCGGCGTTTGTCCAGAGGCTTTACCGAATCCATCGGCACAACCACTTGGGAGAACATCTGCCATGCATTGGCGGGCAGCGCTTCCGGATCGTGATTCCCGTTTTCCGGGCTGGAGGTCGGGGCGATCCGCCTCAACGTTTTGATGTCCTCGGGAAGCACGAGCTGGAAGGTCTCCCCGAAGTGAAAGCGCATCTCGCTGACCCACTGGCTCACCAGCCCCTTCGGGGCGATGACGAGCGTCCGCTTGACCAACCCGCGAAGCTTCAGCTCACGCAGAATGAGTCCGGCCTCGATGGTCTTGCCCAGGCCGACCTCGTCCGCCAGGAGATAGCGCACGCGGTCGCTGCTAATGGCGCGGGACAGGGCCCGTATCTGGTGCGGAAGCGGGATGAGGGAGGACTCGATGGGAGCGAGCAGGACGTCCTGAGTCAGCGCGTCGGCCACCCGCGCGGCAGAGGCAATGTAGGCAATATGATCCGGTGAACTGGCGCCAGTGCTCTCCAGAGGCTTGAGTCGAGAGGCCGGGATGCGGACCACGGAGTCGCTCCCTGGCAGCCAGACGCGGCAAGTCATCTCGCCCCAGAGCGTCTGGGCTTCGATGACCTGACAAAGCTGCCCGTGGTCCGGGCTGTAGTACCATGCGCCTTGTGCGAAGCATCCCATCATTTCCGTTTCTTAGCTCCGAACTTATTTCTGTGCTTTTTCCACGTTGCATCCACATCGATCCCGTCGTTAATTGCTGACTGGAGCCGATCTAATGCTGTCTTGCTGTATCCCTTGAAGGTCGTGAGCTTTCTTCTCAATAATTTGAAACAATCCGAATCATCCTGGATCTTCAGCTCAAGTATCAGAGCGCTGGTCTTCGGTCCGGATATGCCGAGCTTCTTGGCGAGATCATCTCTGCCAAGATTGTATTTGTCCCATATGTTGACCTCCTGCTTGATCAATGTCCCAATAGCCGGCTCACCGTCCTTGGCAACGCGAACCGCAATGTCAGCATCCTTCTTGATGCGGAGGAAGATCGGAATACCATCGCCTTGGGTTTCAAGTTTAAGCTGAGCGACCTCCGGAAGGATGACAATCCAGTCATCGCCCTGCCGTCTTCTGTTGATGGCCTTTCGCAGCTCGCTTTCGGTCACCCGCTCGGCGTCAGATCGAGTCGCCGTGGCCATGGCCAGAATCGGCCGCAATCTGGCCGCTGCCTGAATCCCTTTGCGGCTTCCCGTTTGTAAGAGCTGATCTACCTGACTCAGTTCGCTGTCAATTAGCACCTTCAGATCTTTGGGTGGTCGTGTCGAGACCGGCAGCACGCGTTCAGGGATGCAGTCCGCAAGCCTCTCCTTGAAGACTCGGCTAAGCAGATCGTCAAACAGTGTGACCGCCGCTTGGGCTTGAAGATAAAGAAGGTTCTCCGAGACATCCTGGTAATAATGGACGGATGTATCTCGGTGAGCATCCAAGATAGACAAAGTCGCGCGCTCATCAGCCGAGATCACATTGATTTCGTTCTGTGCCACCTCTAAACACTTCTTGAAACGGTAAGAGTTCTTCTCACCTTTTACGTGAACGGTCCCGGTTTTGTCCTTGATGATTGCCTTTAGAAGCATTTCAAAGGCATGGTGCAGAAAAATCAGAACGCCTTCGGCTCGCCCCTGGTCATGAGGCCGGTTGAATAGCTCGATGCCAAGAACCAATGAGTTGATGGCCCGTTCTTTTAGCTCTGAGACATCTCTCTTAGACCTTGGCATGAATCACTCCTCCCCTGAGCGGGTGACAGCCTGGTCGTACCACATGAGGAGCTTGGGGTCTTCCTGGAGGACGTTTTCTGGAACCTTACGAGCCACGGTGATGATGGTGGCGTAATCGCGCTCCTGCCATGCCTTCTTGAATCCGGCGCGGACAGCCTCAAGGCGAAACACCTTCAGGCGCTTCTGGCTGGACGTCCGATAGTCTTCGAATTCTTTGAGCAGCGATCGCTCGCGCAGCTTCTCCAGGTCTCCGGCCTTGTTGGGATCGGGCACGTACCAGCGGTCTTTGGCCTTAGCCATTAGCGCCGGATCACCTTTGGCCAGGTTACGCATGTCTTTCCAGTTGCTTGAGAGGTAGGCGTGGATCTGCTCGGGCACCAGTTCCTTACCGTCATAGCAGAGGAAGTTCTGATTCAGCAGTTCGCGCAAGTCGAGCTGTGCCTCGTTCTTGCTCCAGCCGCCCAGTTGCTGCATAAATTGTGGATTAATATCAGAAAAAGTCTGGGGCTTGGCTTTAAGCAGTTGGCGCAGCCAATCAATAGCCGAAGCTTCATCAGAGACAAACAAGCTAGGTTGTTGGATTTCGCCCGATAACATTTTTTTGCGATCGTATTCGGCCACCTGATCCGGCAGAAAATACATGCCGTCACGCTCGATGAAGCGCTGAGCCAGGCCTGTCTGGAATTCCTGACTGGAAATGGGTACCGGATAGCCCTTGCGCACATAGTAGGCCACCATCTGGTCATACAGAATGCGCGGATCGCGTTCCGCGACAGCGATCAAGTGGGTTGCACTTGCCCCGCGTTTTACGACAGGCAGGTATTTGAGGTGGGTGCGCACAAAATCCCAGACACCTTCTTCGGAGGTGGCCTCCTTCTGGAAACGATCTTCGAATCCGCCGTTTGGCTTATAGGCGGAAATGACCAAGTCCTGTTTGACGGCGGTAGGTGTCGTGACTGCCTTGAAACTACCTTGCTTCTTATCCAACGCCGAGACGTTGGCAACAATGAAGCCAGCTTCTGTGAGAGCGGTCTGAATGCTGTTCCAGACGGATGCCTTGGTGTTCGAGAATTCCACTGTCATCCAGCGCCCGGGTTTGAGAACCCGATATGCCTCTCTGAAACATGCGGTCATTAGATGGCGGTATTCATTTAGTCCCTTTTGCTGAACGCTGTTTTCGATGGCTTCGGGCTTATTGTTGGTTAATACTTTAAGCCACGTTTCCCAAGGAAAATTGAGTTCAGAATAATTGAGATTAGCCCCGAACGGAGGATCAATGAATATGTAATCAATGTGATCGAGTCCAACAATCGACTCCGACGAGAGCGTGGAGGTTATTGACAGGTCGCCTTTTAACAAAAACTTGAAATCAGAAATCTTCGATTTGAGCAAATCAAATGGCGAGTTCTCATCCGCCATTGATGGAACGTAGAGTGTTCCAGAGACGGTGCCCGTTCGTCTGTCTACCAAACGACCATTGCTAATGGTTGGCATGTACTTGTACATACGAGTCGTTCGAATCATGCTTGATGTAACCCAAGTGATCAACCTTGGATTCTTCGCATGAAATGCCCAATGAAGAGCTGCAGCGAGAACATACAAATTCCTCCGCGTATAGAAATGGTGCACATGAGTTATGCCCATTGGATCATTGCGTCGAGTTTCGCCGCCTTCCATCATGCGATCTGTCGGAAACCAATAGGGAATGTCACTGTTATCAACTTTCGCTATGAGTTCCAAGTCGGCCTTATCCAGCGTCTTTTCCGCCCGTTTACCGCCGACAGTGTAGTTGATTAGTACCGGGACTTGTTTGGCTTGGCGAATTGTCTGTTTGATCGCACCGTCGTACTTGCTCACCCACGCCCGCTCCATGCGTCGTTTGTTAAGCATTGCTCCGCAGTGCGGACAGGGGAACTCGTCGAGTACCTTTCCCGCTTTCTTGTCCACCGCCGCTTCCCAGAAAACCACCTCGCGCGTGCACTCCGGGCAGACGAAGACATCTGACCAAACTGTATAATTGATCTTGCCCTTGGTCTTGCCATCGCTGTGGAGCGTCTCGTACATCCAACCGCATTCGGCTTCCACTTCCTTCAGAATACGCTTTGCTTCCCGCTCAAAGGCAGTCACATCAACCGGCGTGTTGTAGTTATAAGCAATGAATGTGGCTGCAGGGGATAGATCGTTAAGCACGGCACGGCGTGAGCCGAGCTTTGAAAACGGCCGCCAAATCGTCTTCCCATTCTCGTCGGTCTCCTGCTGAGAGATCGTCCCGTCTTTGTCGATTCGGTAGCCCAGGGATTCGACCTCCATCTTGTCCCCGCACAGTTGCGCCGCTACACCCGTCATTCCCGTCCCGCAGAACCCATCGAAGACGATATCCCCGGGTTCCGTGTAATGGAGGATGTACCGCATGATGGCCTTGTGCGGAACCTTGGTGTGATAGGAGTGGGCGTTGTAGATCGGGTCGTTCTTGCCCTCGCTCACATCCGCGGCGAACGGCTCGCGATGGTAGGACTGAGTGCCGAGTACTGAGGACTGAGTATTATCAGTGTTGAGGTGTGAGCTATGAGGGCAGAGTGTTTCGGTATTTGACTCAGTCCTCAGTCCTTTTGCCTCAGTCCTTTGGATTGCGGCTTTTTCCGCTTCCCAATAGCGTATAAAATCCGCAATCCACGGATTCGGGCAGGCGGTGTAGTATGGCGGGTCAGAGAGCGCCAGGATGTCTTCGTCCGAGCCGATGGGGAATCCCTCGATCTTGCGGAACTCTGGGTCCTTCAGTTTCTCGCGCAGGATGCCAAGGAAATGCTTCCGCCGTTCCTCGTCATTCGGGAAGGTCATGCCTAAGCAGGTCACGGGTC
>Ga0209718_1004364_pt1 | contig 11863 bp, 9 predicted proteins | sample AD_JPNAS1_MetaG_FD_184420 | JGI IMG/M metagenome (GOLD analysis project Ga0209718, IMG submission 184420) | Active sludge microbial communities of municipal wastewater-treating anaerobic digesters from Japan - AD_JPNAS1_MetaG (SPAdes) (version 2) | ecosystem: Engineered > Bioreactor > Anaerobic >... | reverse complement strand
AGGTCGAGAAGGCCAAGAAGGTCAAGTTGCAGATCACGGTCGGCACGATGATCGAGGTGCCGCGCGCGGCGGTCACGGCTGACCAGATTGCTGTCGAAGCTGACTTCTTCTCGTTCGGCACGAACGACCTGACGCAGATGACATGCGGCTTCTCGCGCGATGACGCGGGCAAGTTCCTGGGCGATTATGTGTCGCGTGGCTTCTACGACTACGACCCCTTCCAGGTGTTGGACATGGAGGGCGTGGGCCGCATGATCGAGATCGCCATGAACTACGCCCGTGGCGTGAAGCCGAAGCTGAAGGTCGGGGTGTGTGGCGAGCATGGCGGTGACCCGAAGACGGTGGCCTTCTGCTACAAGCTCGGCTTTGACTATGTGAGTTGCTCGCCTTACCGCGTGCCGATCGCACGGCTGGCTGCGGCGCAGGCGGCGCTGCGGGGCTGAGGCCGGCGGCGCAAACGCCGCCCACAGAACGCGGCGCATTTTACACTCAACATTGCGACCACTGGGTGGTCGCAATAAGGAGGGCGGCGGACGGCAGACGCATGAAAAAACGTGTTGGAATCGTCATAGTAGCGATGTTGACATGGGCGTTTGCCGCCCGGCCGCAAACACAGCAGGGGGCTGCTGACGCGCTCAAAAACACGCCTGCGGTATGGCGCGATCCTGAAGTGCGTCGGAACGCGGTGACCGCGCGCGCCGAAACCGCGCGCACGCGGCGCGAAGCGGCTTGGGCGCGCGCTGCGCAGCGCGGCCTGCCGACCAAGGGTAAGAAGCCCGGCGGCGGTGCATTCGAACTGATGGACTTTGATGGTGAACGGCCGCTCTATCGCACTACCTGCAATGCCAATGCTGGGATATCATCCGGGGCGAACCTGCTGTGGGACGCGCCTTATGGCGTGAACGGCGACGGCGGGACGGTGGGGGTGTGGGATGCCAGTTCAGCCCGTACGACTCATCGGGAGTATGGCGGGCGCGTCATTTCAATGGATGGGGCCGAAGCCTCCTACGACCACGCCTCGCACGTGGTGGGTACGATCTGCGCTGCCGGGATCGACGCTAGTGCCAAAGGTATGGCACCGGCCGTGCGCGTAGACAGTTACGACTGGAATGACGACAGCAGCGAGATGGCCGCGCGGGGAGCCGCGGTACCCGGCGAAGCCGGTATGATCAACGTCTCCTGCCACAGCTACGGCATGTATGCGGGATGGGCCTACACACAGTCGCCGGTCTATACCTGGTACGGTACAGGTATAACGGCGGTGGGATACGAGGATCACTTCGGCCAATACAATGCCTACACGCGCGACATTGACACGCTGGCCTTTTCGCTGCCGTACTACCTGATCTTCTGGGCCGCCGGCAACGACCGGGGGGATAACCCCGCGACGGGCGACTCCGTAGCGCTTATACCCGGAGGCGAATCTGTGGCCTATGATCCGGCGTTGCATCCGCCCGGTGACAAGGTCTACAAAAACGGTTACGACACGCTGAGTTATGATGGCCTCGGCAAGAACGTCCTGACTGTTGGTGCGCTGCGTGACGCGGTCAGCGGCGGGGTACGGAATCTGGGCTACGCGGGGATGACCAGCTTTTCATCCTGGGGACCGACTGATGACGGACGCATCAAGCCCGACGTAATGGGCAATGGTTACTATCTATGGTCGACTTCGAATACGGATGACGCGTCCTACAAATCGATGTACGGTACCAGCATGGCCACGCCAAACGCGGCGGGTTCGGCGCAGTTGCTTGTGCATCTGTTTCACACATTCTTCACCAATCAGGCGATGCGCGCCAGTACGTTGAAAGCACTGTTGATTCATACGGCGGACGACCTGGGCCGGACCGGGCCGGACTACGAATATGGCTGGGGCTTGATCAATGTGCAGGCGGCGGCCGATCTACTGACCGCCTACCGCGTTAACGCCGGTACCCGGCATGTGATAGAGGATCGAGTGACGGCCACGCGCACGCAGGTTGATGTGGCCTTCACGTGGGATGGAGCAAGCCCGATTAAAGCGACACTCTGCTGGACCGATCCGGCCGGAACCGCCACCAGCGGGCACGATGACCGGGCGCGGCGGTTGGTCAACAACCTCGACCTGCGCGTAATCGGGCCTGATGCCGTTGTCCACCAACCGTGGGTCATGCCGTTCGTGGACAATTGGAGTTTGGAATCGTGTACAAACGCCGCGACCGTCGGATCGAACGTGACGGACAACGTGGAGCAAGTACTGATTGCCGCGCCTGCCGTTGACGGTGTGTACACGGTACGTGTGACCTTTGCGGGTACACTGACTAACGGCAGTCAGCCCTTCTCGCTGATTCTGAGTGGTGTCGCGCCAGATCAGCCCGCGCCCGCGCCGGTGTTGACCGCATCGTCGCCATCCTATGGCGTCGGCGTGCTCGACTTCGCCTTGAGTGGTGAACACTTGATGCTGGGGGCCAAGGTGAGCCTGAAGCGGTTGGCGAGCGAAGTGCCGGGCAGCCAGGTCGAGGTGCTGGGCGACAGTGCCACCGCGAAGATCGACACAACCGGTATGGCAGGGGGGTGGTGGCGCATGACGGTTACCAATCCCGATGGGCAGCGGGCTGTGCTGTGGAATGCGTTCGCAGTGCCTGAAACGCTCTGGTATGAACCGTTCGAGACCAACGACATTGTTGCCAAAGGCTGGACGTTCTCATCTGATGTCGGCTCAAGCCAGTGGGCTCTGAGCACCGATAAGGCGGTTTCGCCGACACGCTCTCTATACTCGCCTGCGGTGGCGACGTACTCTGACACCAGTGCGGTCTCGCCGCCGATTGCGATCCCGGCTGCGGCGCAGAACCTGAGCCTTTCGTTCTGGCATGACTATACGTTCGAGAGAAAGGCGGACGGTGGCGTGCTGGAGTTTTCGCTGGACGACGGCGATTGGTTTAACGTGACTGACTACGGTTCCGGTGCCTCTTTTGCATATGGCGATTATACGACTTGGCTAGTAGGAAACAATCCGCTGGGCATACGCCGGGCGTGGACGGGAACCAGTTCGGGGTTTGTCAAAGTGATCGTGAATCTGACAAACACCGCGAAGTACGCGGGCCGTTCGTTGCGCATCAGGTGGCGGCTAGGCACCGACTCAAGCACGTCCAGTGTCGGCTGGTATGTGGATGACGTGACGCTCACCGGCATCGGCGATCCGCCGCCCGTCCCCTCGTCAGGAACGCAACTTCGTGTGCAATAACGTTTTCCCTAGCCGCACTAACGAGAAGCGGATACACTGAAGACAACGCTGAGAAAGGGATGCGGTGTCGTGAAGAGGGAGTTGATCGAGAACAAGAGCGGGTGCCGGACGTGGGCGGTTGCGGCACTGGCGGGGTGTCTCGCCATGCAGGCCGCAGGTGAACCGGTCGCGGACGCGCGCAGGTTGGAGACAGATGCCGCAAGCGGCGCGGTCTCTATGTACGTCGGTCAGACGTTGTGCTGGACCTATGTGCCGCAGGGTCGTGAGGGTAAGCCCTACTTTCATCCGCTGGCATTACCTGGTACGGGTGAGGCATTGACCGCTTTCCGTCCGCCGGACCATGCATGGCATTTGGGCTTGTGGTTCTCGTGGAAGTTGATCAACGGATATAATTTCTGGGAGCCCACCTCCAACGCTGTCACGCGTGTGATATCGCAGCGGATCACGCCGTCGCCCGACAAGCAGGTGATGATCGAGGCGACGCTGGCCTATCTGGGGGACGGGCGTGAACTCGTGCGCGAAACGCGTACGGTGCGGGTAACCACAGCGCTCAACGGCGACTATACCATCGCGTGGGAGAGCGCGTTCACGGCGCAGGGCGGAGCGGTGGAATTTGCCTGTACGCCCGCCAAACGTGGCAAGGATGGCAATTGGGCCAGCGGTGGTTATGCCGGGTTGATGTGGCGCTTCCCTGATGTTGGCGCGCTTGCCTGCCGCTATGTGAATGCTGAGGGCAAGACCGATGTTCAAGCCTGCGGCGAGTCGAGCGAGCGCATGGAGATCATGGTTACGGCGGCGAAATCCGGCGCACGTGCGCGGATTGTGATCCGTGATCACGGCGGCAACCCGCGCTACCCGACGCCCTGGTTCGCGCGGCATGATCTCAAGGCGCACAAAGGACGCGGTTACTTTCTGGCCGGTCCGTCGCTGATTTTTCACGAACCTTTGCGGTTGGAGGCCGGCGCGACGCTTACCGTGCGGTATGACATCGAAGTGAAGCGGATGCCTTAAGAAGAGAAAGGATGGTCAAGGTGAACTCAGAACGTGCGAGTCGGTGTCGTCAGATTATGGGGATTTTGTTTGCTGGTTGTACAGCGGTCCTGCATGCCGCCACGGTGCTGGTGGAGGCGGAAGGTTTTGATTCAACCGGCGGTTGGGTGACGGACCAGCAGTCGATGGATCAAATGGGGTCGCCTTACCTGATGGCGCACGGGCTTGGTGTGCCAGTGGCGGATGCCGTCACGCGCGTCGCCGTGCCCGAAGCTGGTCGGTACCGCGTCTGGGTTCGGACGCGAGACTGGGTGGCAACATGGCAGGTGCCGGGCGCACCGGGGAAGTTCAAGGTTCTCATCGATGACCGGCCGCTTGAACCGCTCTTCGGCATGCAGGGAGCGGCGTGGCATTGGCAAGACGGTGGGACGGTAGAGTTGCGAGCCGGACAGGTCTCAATCGCGTTGCGCGACCTGACCGGTTTCAACGGGCGCTGCGATGCGATCCTGCTCGCGACGAATCCTGAGTTCCGTCCGCCGGATGGCGGACCGGAGCTGGCGGCGCTGCGCCGTCGGCTGCTGGCGCTGCCCGAGTCGCCCGACGATGCGGGAAGCTACGATCTGGTGGTGGTCGGCGGCGGCATGGCCGGTTGTTGCGCGGCGGTCAGTGCGGCGCGGCTCGGATGCAAGGTCGCGCTGATTCAGGATCGTCCGGTACTGGGCGGTAACAACAGTTCCGAGGTGCGCGTAGGGCTTTCGGGGCAAATCCACCAGGAGCCTTATCCGCGGCTCGGCGATCTGGTCGACGAGATTGGCCCGATCGGCTATTGGAATCTGCACGATGCCAAACGTCAGCCCGACCTGCCGCGCAGTCAGGAGGTGCTTGCGGTGATCAAGCAGCATCCGGAGAAGCGGACTCACAATGCGGGCCCCGCAAGCAACTATGAAGACGCGCAGAAGCTGCGGGTGGTGACTGCTGAAACCAACCTTGTTCTCGTTTTGAATACTCGCGTCATAGCGGTCGAGAAAGAGGGAAAGCGTATTACGGCGGTGATCGGGCGCGACATTGTTACCGGACGCGACAAGCGTTTCCGTGGTGCGCTTTTCGCTGACTGTACCGGCGATGGATGCGTGGGGTTTCTGGCCGGTGCCGATTTTCGTGAGGGGCGCGAATCCAAGGGTGAGACCGGCGAGCCTCTGGCACCTGAAAAGGCCGATCGCCTGATGATGGGGGTTTCGGTGCAATGGTACTCCGAAATGGCATCAGAGCCGGTGCCGTTTCCAGAGTGTCCGTGGGCTCTGGCCTTCACGTCCGAAACGGCGCAACCTCTCACGCGCGGTGACTGGGACTGGGAGGCGGGCATGGCCATGAGTTCTGTGACGGAAATCGAGCAGATCCGCGATCATGCGTTGCGTGCCACTTTCGGCAACTGGGCATTCATCAAAAACCGGAGCGAGAAACGCGCGGCGTTCGCGAACCGCCGCCTGGTGTGGGTGGCCTACATCGGCGGCAAGCGCGAGAGCCGTCGGCTGTTGGGCGATGTGATCCTGCAGCAGCAGGATATTGATACAAACAAGGCCTATCCCGACGCCTGTGTCACTACAACGTGGGGTTTTGACCTTCACTATCCGCATCCGGAGAACAGCCGCCACTTCCCTGGGATGGAATTCCGTGCCATCACCAAGGATCGGAAGATCAAACCGTATCCCATTCCGTACCGCTGTCTCTACAGCCGCTCGCTGGACAATCTGTTCATGGCGGGGCGCAACATCAGCGTCACCCATGTGGCGCTCGGCTCGGTACGCGTGATGCGCACGGGCGGCATGATGGGGGAGGTGGTCGGCATGTCGGCTGCGCTCTGCACACGCCACGACACCACGCCACGCGGTGTGTTCGAAGCTCACCTGCCTGCGTTGCAGGAACAGATGCGGCGCGGCGTCGGGCGGTTTCGTTAGTTGATTAGTTAATTAGTGCATGAGTGCATTAGTTTGCCCCCATCGAAATCGGTATCGGTATCGAAATCGGGATGTTCATGCGATGATGGCCTGCACATGGACCACAACGTGCGAGTGTACGGGGACGGAGCATGGTGGAATGTGGAGAGGCAGGATGCAAGGATGTTGGAAGTGACCAGGAATAACGATAACACGTCTTTGGAGAAACGGCTTAGAAGTGCTTGCGAACACAACGTCAGGCTGCCGTCCGGCATAAGCTTCACCTGCCGCGGCACGACTGTGCAGATGCATCTGGACTCCGATTGTGTCAGAGCCAACATGCAGACGAACGCGGCGGCCTTCGAGGGCTGGGCCTTGGCTTTGAAACGCTGGCTTCCGGATGTCGCTGGGGTAGAGCTGAGTTGGGACTTCGATGGCAATGTCTGCGGTCCTCACTACCAAAGATTTCTGTATAGGACTAAGGGCTTATCCGTAAATAACCATCACTTTGTTGAGCGCAATCATACCCGAAGCCAGCTCCAGCAATGCGAGATATGAGAGATCGGTCTTCTCGTACCGCGGGACGAGCTTCCTATATCGGTTCAGCCAGGAATGGGATGCCTCCACGACCCATCTCCGCGCCTTGAAGTCGGGGTTGCGCTTGATCTCGTCGGCCTCCTTGTTTCGCGGACGAATGTGCGGGACATATCCCCGCGCAGTCACAACATCAGCCTTGCCGGTATATCCTGCGTCAAGGCAAAGGTTTTCGGCCCCTTCGACACCGTCGATCCGCTGCACAACCTTGGCGTCGAGGAGCCTGCCGATTTCCTTGCTGTCATGAACGTTGGCGCCGGTCACGACGATCGACAACGGGACGCCACGCCCGTCGACGAGGATGTGACGCTTGGTTCCTTTTTTTTCCCCTGTCCGTGGGGTTCGGCCCGACGGATTCCTGCGCCAGCGGCGCTTCAACGTTCGTCCCGTCTGCGGACTGCCATTCCCAGGCGATGCCTTCGAGCTCGTCGTATTCGGCGAGGCCCCTGCGCCAGATCGCCTCAAACAGCCCGGCCCGGGCCCACTCCTGGAAGCGTTTGTGCAGCGCCGAACTGCCCAGTCCCTTGAACTTTTCGCGGGGGAAGGCGTTCCAGATGATCCCGGTGCGAAGCACGTAGACGATCCCCTCGAAGAAAAGACGGTCGCTGTAGACCTGTTTCCTCCCTCCGCCGGGTTTCCGCTTGTACGAACGGGCCGGATCCCTGCGTGTCTTCGGCAGCAGCGGTTCGACCAGTGCCCAGAATTCATCGGATATTTCCCAAGTACGCATCCTCGCCATCTGATAGTCCTCCTGATGTGGTTGGTTGGCGGGAATTTTATCAAGAAACGCTGGGAAATGAAACAATTATTTGCGGATAAGCCCTAAGAAGTTCCGCTCTCTGTTTGCGGACTGGTTCTTTATCGCCGCTCCCGATAAGCTCGACGGTCTGAAGACAGAGGCGGCGGGACATGAGTTCATTCTCAACGTAGCATCCAAACCGCGAGATGCGGGGGAGTGCGACTGGTCGGAAAGCTTGAAAACGAGCGAATATAAGCTTGAGTGCCACATTGTCAGGCATCAGGAGCCGCTCTGTAATCTTCTCGGCGTTGACAGGCTGGATCGCCAGTTGCCAGTCGGGCTTTTCAGGAATAGCGTGAGTAACGCGAACGAGGTTTTTCCCGGCAAAAAGGGTGCCATAGACATCTGGGGGGTGGACAAAGGTTCCACAACGCTGTTTCTGTTCGAGCTAAAGAAGGAGGGCAACAAACCCCTTGGCATTATGTCAGAACTGTTCTTCTACTCTTTTGTCCTGGCCGATGCCCAAGCCCGTCGTTTCAAATTCGAGAAGCCGAATCCGGAAATAGAGCAGACAGGAAAAATCGCTGCCTATATTCTGGCACCGGAATGGCACCCTTTAATCGACGAGGAAATGCTAAAGCTTGTGAACGAGGCTTGTAGTGGAGTTGGGGCGAAGATCGGCTTCGGTGCTATCAAGATCATTCCTGCTAAGGTGCAGAAGTATGAGATCGTGTTGCGGGTGCGGCAGTAGGGCAGGACGTCTCGGACTGCCATCCATGTTTAGCACTTGGCTCTTCCTCGGAGGTTCGAAACGTCCCGCCGTATTTGTTTGAGCAAATACGCCAGAAAAAAGATGCTCAAGCGTGACCTGCGGCCGTATTTTTGGCATACTACGGCCTTTCGTTGGAATTGCAATGAAGGAGTAGTATGGAATCGAAGAAAACATGCAAGCGGAATAACACCTGTATCGCGGAGATGAGTGTCGAAGGCATTAAGGCGGATTTCGAGCGGCATTTACGGTACACTCAGGCGAGTACGCTGGACATCGCGACGCCGCGGGATCTCTACCACGCGTTTGCTTACACTGTGCGCGATCATCTGGTTGAGCGTTGGATCGAGACCCGCGAAGCCTATCGTACCCGGAACGTGAAGTATGTCTACTATCTCTCGCTCGAGTTTCTGATCGGTCGGCTGCTCGGCAACAACGTCATCAACATGCGCATGGATGAGTTGTGCAATAAGGCGCTGGAGGACGTGGGAATCGACTGGAATTCGTTGCGCGAGTACGAGGTGGATGCCGGTCTGGGGAATGGCGGTTTGGGTCGGTTAGCCGCGTGTTTTCTCGATTCGCTCTCCACGTTGAATCTGGCTGCGATGGGTTACGGGCTGCGTTACGATTACGGGATTTTTAAGCAGCGTATCGTCGATGGGCATCAGGTAGAGGAACCGGATCACTGGCTGAAGGACGGCACGCCGTGGGAATTCTCTCGCCCTGAGCACACGCAGGTTGTCCATTTCGGTGGACACGTTGAGTGTATCAGCAATAGCAACGGGGGACTCGAGTGGCGCTGGGTGGACACGGAAAAAGTGTTAGGCATGCCGTACGATATGCCGATTGTGGGCTACAGCGAGGCTGTGAATGTCCTGCGTCTCTGGTCAGCCAAAGCTGACGATGAGTTTCATCTTGATGACTTCAACCAAGGGTCGTATGTCGCTGCGGTGGAAAACAAGGTGCTGGCCGAGAACCTGACCAAGGTTCTCTATCCGAATGACAACGTCCTGGCGGGTAAGGAACTACGTTTGCGCCAGCAGTATTTCTATGTCGCTTGCTCGCTGCAGGATATCCTGCGCCGCTTCCGCCTGCGTAATAACGACTGGACGACGCTGCCCTCAAAAGCATTTATCCACCTCAATGAAACGCATCCTGCGCTGGTGATCCCGGAACTGATGCGGATCTTGGTGGATCGCGAGGGAATAGACTGGGACACGGCCTGGTCCATCACGCGGGCGAGCACGGGCTACACGAACCACACCGTCCTGCCCGAGGCACTGGAGCGTTGGAGCGTGTCGATGATGGAACGGCTGTTGCCGCGCCACATGCAGATCATCTATGAGATCAACGGCCGCTTCCTGTGTCAGGTGTCGGCGATGTGGCCGGGCGACGAGGCGCGCCTCGCGCGCATGAGCTTGATCGACGAGCATGGCGAGAGGGCGGTCCGCATGGCGAATCTCGCGATCGTTGGCTCTAGCGCCGTCAACGGCGTCGCGAAGCTTCACACCGAGATCCTGAAGAAAACGCTCTTTAAGGATTTTTATGAAATGTATCCCTCCCATTTCTCAAACAAGACAAATGGGATCACGCCGCGGCGCTGGCTGTTGAAGGCCAATCCAGGACTCGCGGATTTGATTATGGAGGCGATTGGCGACGGGTGGGTCACCGATCTTGAGCAGTTGCGGGAACTGGAGAAGTTTCTGGACGACAAGGCGTTCCTCAAGCGTTTCCGTCAGGTCAAGCAGGAGAACAAAGCGCGTATGGCCGAGCACATCCACACGTTGGTCGGGGTTACGGTCTCACCGGACTCGATCTTTGACGTGTTGGTCAAGCGTCTGCATGAGTACAAGCGCCAGTTGCTGTTGACACTCTACATCATCGTGCTCTACAACCGTCTGGTGGCTGATCCGTCGTACGATATGCTGCCGCGCACCTTCATTTTTGCTGCCAAGGCCGCGCCCGGTTACGCGATGGCGAAATTGATCATCCGGTTGATCCACGGTGTCGCGGATGTGGTCAACAACAATCCGCGCATTAAGGACAAACTTCGTGTGGTCTTCCTGCCCGACTACCGCGTCTCGCTGGCTGAGCGGATTATTCCGGCCTCGAATGTCAGCGAGCAAATCTCGCTGGCTGGCACCGAGGCCTCGGGCACCGGCAACATGAAGATGATGTTGAACGGTGCGCTGACGCTCGGTACGTTCGACGGTGCCAACGTCGAGATCAACGAAGAGGTGGGCGATGAGAACATGTTCCTCTTCGGACTACGCGCGGAGGATGTCAGGGGCATGCGCCCAACTTACTCGTCACGTCACATCTACCACACGGATCCGGAGATCCGCCTGGCGATCGACATGATCCGGCGTAACGTCTTCAGTCTGCTTACGCCGGGTCTGCTGGATCCGATCGTGCAGTCGCTGTTGGACTTCAATGATCACTACATGCTGCTCGCGGACCTGCGCGACTACATGGAGACGCAAGACCAGGTCGACGCCCTCTATCGCGATCCTCTGGCGTGGGACCGCAAGGCCCTGATCAACGTGGCGCGCGCGGGGAGGTTCTCTTCGGATCGCACGATCCGTGAATACGCGCGCGATATCTGGCATGTGTCGCCTATCGATCTGTCGCACATCAAATGCTAAAAGGAGGCTTGCGCATGGAGCGTGTTGCACTCGTAACCGGCGGTGCGCGTGGTATCGGCTTGGGTATCTCCGAGGCGTTGGCGCGTGAAGGATATGTGTTGGCGGTGTGCGGCACGCGTTCCGCCGAGGCGGCCGCTCCGCAGCTTGAGGCATTGCAACAGTGTGGCGGCGAGGTCTGTTACATTCAGGCCGATGTCTCGCTGGCGGCCGACCGGTCGCGGCTGCTGGAGGCGGTGCGCGCGCGTTTCGGCGCGCTCCATGTGCTAGTCAATAATGCCGGTGTTGCGCCGCAGGTACGCGCGGATCTGCTCGATGCGAGTGAAGAGAGTTTCGAGCGCGTGATGCGGATCAACCTGCAAGGTCCTTACTTCCTGACACAGGCGGTGGCGCGTTGGATGGTTGAACAACGCCGCGTAGACGCCGCGTTCTGCGGATGCATCGTCAACATCGGTTCGGTGTCGGCGGAGGTGGCTTCAGTTTTACGCGGCGAGTATTGCGTTGCTAAAGCCGGTGTGACCATGATGACGCGCCTGTTTGCGAGTCGGTTAGGACAGGAGGGCGTGACGGTGTACGAAGTGCGCCCCGGGATTATCCGCAGCGATATGACGGGGCCGGTTCAGGACAAGTACGACGCGCTTATCGCGGATAGTGATCTGTTGATCCAGAAACGCTGGGGCGAACCCGAAGATGTAGGACGCGCCGTTGCATCGCTGGCGCGCGGGGATTTCCCGTACTCAACCGGCCAGATCGTGCATGTGGACGGGGGACTCTCTGTGCAGCGGCTGTGAGTGAACCGTCATGAAAACGACGTGCTGCCATACGCTGGTGATCGGTTCGGGGGCGGCGGGACTTCAGGCCGCTGTGCAACTCCACCGCCGCGGGATCGATACGTTGATCGTTACGGAAGGGGTGCGCAAAAGCACGTCGATCAATACCGGCAGCGATAAGCAGACCTATTACAAGCTCGGG
>Ga0209718_1004336_pt1 | contig 11915 bp, 9 predicted proteins | sample AD_JPNAS1_MetaG_FD_184420 | JGI IMG/M metagenome (GOLD analysis project Ga0209718, IMG submission 184420) | Active sludge microbial communities of municipal wastewater-treating anaerobic digesters from Japan - AD_JPNAS1_MetaG (SPAdes) (version 2) | ecosystem: Engineered > Bioreactor > Anaerobic >... | reverse complement strand
TTGAGAAATGACGGAAAAGAAAACATCCAAGATGATTTCAATCGTTCTCGACAAAATGGCATTCCCCCTGTTCATGTTTGTGACAGGGGTGATTGCCGTTTTTGAAAGCATCAGATTGACTGAAAAGTATGTTGATGGCGACTGGTTGTCCGGCCCCAGTTCTTTCATGATGATTCTTGGTCTTATCATACTCGCCATTTGTTTTATTGAAACGGTTAAAAGTGTTTTTCAGATTAGAAGCGATCTAAAAAAGCTAAATGATACTGTCGCGACCAAAGAGAATGAAGAAAAGAGTGATGAAGAAAAAGGCTACATCAAGGATATGATCATCAGCTTTGCTATGGTTCTCGTGTACATCTTCATTATCAAGTACACCGGATTTGCATTGGCTACAGTGATATATCTTGCTGCCAATCTGATGCTTTTGAAGAACCCCGTTTTACGAGTTGTTCTTACCGTCGTGGTTATTTTAGCTCTTCTTCTTTGGGGAGCCCCGGCTATGGGCATCTCCCTCCCAAGGGGATTTCTTGGTTTTTAGGAGGTAGCCATGGGTTGGATATTAAATGGTTTTCAGCAGGTTTTTACAGTCCAAAATATATTAATTTCACTTCTCGGCTGCTTTCTTGGAAACCTTGTCGGAGTTCTTCCGGGACTTGGGCCAACGGCATCCGTGTCGCTTTTGTTTCCATTCATGCTTAAGCTGCCGCCTCTCAGCATCCTGCTTTGTCTCGGTGCCGTTTATTACGGTGCGATGTACGGGGGATCAATCACTTCCGTTCTTTTAAATATTCCGGGTGAAGTGGCATCCGTACCGACTGCCATGGATGGATATCCGTTGGCAAAACAGGGAAGGGCCGGTTCCACACTTCTTATTTGTGCATTGAGTTCTTTCTTTGGTTGCATGGTGGCTTTGGTACTTTTGGCATTCTTTGCCCCTGCATTGGGAAGATTTGCGCTGTCATTCGGGCCGTTTGAGTACTTTGGATTGATGTTCTTCAGCCTTGCCTGTGCTTCCGGCCTTTCCGGAAAGTCCGTTACAAAGAGTCTGTTTATGGCTTTTTTCGGAATACTTCTTTCCATGGTAGGTTGCGATTCACAGACCAGCGCTTTCAGGCTTACATTCGGTTCTTTCAGATTGCTGCAGGGTTTTGACAGCATTCCGATCGTTGTAGGTCTTTTTGGAATTACTGAGGTTCTTTCCGGTATTAAAGAGAATGTAACAACGGTAAGTGAAGGAGAAAGCAAGTACGCACGCGTCTGGCCGACAAAGCGTGAATTGAAATTAAGCGCAGGGGCAGCCGCCCGAGGGGCTGCCATAGGATCTTCGCTTGGAATTCTTCCGGGACTGACTCCTTCTTCATGTACCTTCATTGCTTATTCACTCAACCAGAAATTGAGTGTGGAAAAAGATAAGATTGGACATGGCGCCATTGAAGGTTGTGCATGTGCAGAGGCTGCAAACAATTCCGCTGCCATGGCCGGATTCATTCCGCTTCTTGCTCTCGGTATTCCTACCGGACCGGTTCTTGCAATCGTTCTTGCAGCCTTGATCATCCAAGGTGTAGTTCCGGGACCACTCATGTTTACCGTGAACATTGATCTTACAGGTGCCGTAATCGCAGGGTTCTTCATCGGGAATATCATCATGCTGATAATGAATATTCCTTTGATAAGGTTCTGGGTGAAGATCGCCTATTTGCCATATAAGTGGCTCGCTCCGATCATCCTATTCCTTTGTGTCCTTGGAACGCTTGTAATCAGGTATGCGACATTTGACCTTTGGGTCATGATGGCATTCGGAGCTTTGGGTTTCTTGGCAAAGGAAAAAGATATACCGATCACGCCATTCGTTTTGGGACTTATTCTTGGGAAATCCATAGAAACGTATTTCAGGCAGGCTGCCGTCATGGGATTTGAAAAGATCGTACATCATCCGATAAGCATCGTTGCTCTGGTTGGTGGGCTGGCACTTCTTGTCATTTTCCAGATTTTCAAAGAAAAAGTTCACGACTGATTGTTGGCAGGGGAAGGTGTTGATGAATCTACCAAAAGTTACAAAATCAAGACTGTCAGATAAAGTTGCGGAGATACTTTACAATCAGATACGTTCGGGTAAATTGAAAGCCGGCGATAAGCTTCCCAGTGAACTGGAACTGAGTGAACAGCTTGGTGTTTCAAGGCCATCGGTAAGGGAAGCTTTAAACAGATTGATGGGACTTGGACTGATCGTAAGGGGAACGTATACATGTTCCGTCGCCGAATCTTCCGATCTTGCCGTCAGATCCGCTTTTGTACCCATGCTGTTGAATGACTGGGAGACGAGAGATCTCTTTGAAGCGAGAAGACTGGTGGAATGCAATCTGGTCAGACTCGCGGTCATCAAAGCCAGTCCGGAAGATATCGCTGAACTTCGAAGAGTCAACGAAAAGATGAAGAGGCCGAATCTTTCCGAGCAAGAGTATTGGGATTTTGATATCGAGTTCCATACCACGTTGGCTTCAATGTCGGCAAATACGGTCATGATAACCGTTTATGACATGATCAGCACCATGTATCACAGATATGAAGGGAAGGTTAAGAAGCTGTACGATGTCCAGATGACTACGTACTCCAATCATAAAGCTCTTATCGAGGCTATTGAGGAAAAAGACGTTGAAAAGGCCTGTGGGATCGTCAACAGATCGATGTCCATTTCCGAAGAAGCAATTTATAACTTAAATACGGTAACAAAAAATGAATTGTGAAAAAATAACAATAAAAAACAGCATCCTTATCGGAGACGATTCAAATCTCATCAAAGGGAAACATGTAATCATTTCCGGTGATAAGATTGAGAAGATTGCAGATGATAAAAGAGAAGAAGGGAGAATAATCGATGCCGACGGAGCGTTTCTTATTCCCGGCTTGATGAACCTTCATGTTCATATCAACAGAAGAAACGTTTCCAGAGGAACCGGAACGTTCAGAATGGGTGCACCGGCAATTGAATTGCTTCCTGATGGAGAAAGAATGCTCTATGCGGTACGCAATGCCTGGTATGAACTGATCAATCAAGGCATCACGACAATGCGTGATCTTTGCTCCGTTGGAAGAACGGCGAATCATCTTAAAGAAGCAATCAACAATGGAATCATCAGAGGTCCCAGACTGATCGTTTGCGGCATGGGCATTGCCGCGACAGGCGGGCATGAAACTCATAGATACAAAGGCGCTGTGGAGGTTGACGGTCCGGATGAAGTGATGAAGGCGACAAGAAATGAAATCAGGCTGGGGGCCGATTTCATCAAAGTCATGTCAAGCGGTGGAATCGGCGGAATGCCCGAGCGTGAGCATCCGAACTGGGCGGAGCTCAGCGAGGAAGAGATCGCCGCAGCGGTTTTTGCAGCGCATACCCACAAAAAAGAAGTAACGGTTCATGCCATGGGAATCGAGCCCGTTCTTGCAGCCCTTCATGCCGGAGTCGATGGAATCGAGCATGGAACGATGCTTAACGAAGAAGCCCTTGATATCATGAAAAGAAGGGATGTCTACTATGTGCCTACGGCAAGCGGAATCACCGCTGTTGCAAATAAAGAAGCTACGCAGGGAAGCGCGGAACTTGCAGCCACGATAAGAGAGCTTGTCGTGAACCCTCAGCGCGAGAGCATCAAGAAAGCAAAGGCCCGCGGAATTCTGATCGGAGCGGGAAGCGATACCTTGGGATCCGTTCTCAACGAGCTGCTGATCTTTGAGGAATGCGGCTTTACTCGCAAGGAGTGTCTTGATACGGCGACATGCAATGCTGCAAAGATTCTTCATCTGGAGGACAAGCTCGGATATGTAAGAGAAGGCTATATCGCGGACTTGGTGCTTGTCGATGGAAATCCTCTGGAGGATCTTCGTAATCTTTCCAATGTGAGAAAGGTTTTCAAGGGCGGGAATGAGGTTACTCTTGAGTGGCTTATGAATCTTCAGTAAGACAGTTCATAGAAGAATGGATGATAAACTCGTTACCATAATCGGATCGGAACCTCTTTCTCTTTCTTTGGCAGCACAGTATGCGGAAAGAGGAGAAAGGGTCTGTTATGTAGATCTTGCAAAGAACCGGCTTCTGAAAGAAACGAAAACCCTTCATGTCCAGGGAATCTGGAATACTCGAGTCGAACTCGATGACGTACTTTTCTCTTTAGAGGAAATGAACCCTTCCGAGACTGTCGTGATTGCGGTTCCCCCATCGAAGTTTTCGCAGGTTTTCCCGGTCGTTTTGAAAAACGTGAGGGAACATGATACGGTCATTTTCTTTCCCGCAAGTTTTGGGGCGATCAGTTTTATGGAACAATTAGAGGAAAAAGGGTTGGCAAATGACGTTACTGTGGCTGAAGCAGTATCATATCCATTTGTTTGTGCTCAAAAAGATTCGAATACAATCATTTCTCAAAGCCATAAGAGTGAGTTGAGAGTTGCGGTATCTCCTGAAAGCAGAACAGATTCTTTTATTTCTGAACTTAATGAAGTTTTTGACATCTTCTCGGTTGCAAGAAATTTTCTGGAAACCAGTTTGGATAACATAAATATGACAATACATCCACTTCCGGTGCTTCTTAACATCGGAGCAATTGAAAGAGATACTTCATTCAGACATTACATTGATGGAGTGACTCCTACCGTTGGAAAGCTTCTTGATAAAATTGATGCGGAAAGAATGGCAATCGGAGAAAAGCTCCAAGTAAAACTGACTTCCGCACTCGATCAGCTTAAGAAGTATTATGGTGATTCGAATGCTGCAAATCTTTTCGAATACGTAAGTAATGAAAACGGTCCTTACACAAAAGTCGGTCGCTTTGGACTTGACAGCAGATATGTAATGGAGGATATTCCAAACTTGCTTGTTCCGACTACCAAGATCGCAGATACGGTAGGGGTTGAGGTTCCCGTGATGAAACTCTGCATAACTCTTGCCGAAACTGTTTTAGGGGTTACATTCTAAGATATAGGAGATGCCATGCTGGTTCCCGTAGTATTGTTCATCGTGGGTCTCGTTCTCCTGATCAAGGGGGGAGACTGGTTCGTGGATGGGGCGGTGGGAATCGCCCACAGATATCATATTCCCGAGATCCTGATCGGAGCCACGGTCGTATCGATCGGAACGACGATTCCGGAAGTTCTCGTCTCATCAATTGCTGCAGGGCTCGGACAGAGCCAGACGGCGTACGGAAATGCAATCGGATCGGTGATCTGCAACACTTCCCTGATCGCCGCGATCACGATCGCGGTGAAGCCGGCGGATACCGTGGATACGGGGACGTTCAGGATTCCGGTGTTCTTCTTCTTTGGCGCTGCGGCACTCTATTCGGCGGTCGCCTATACGACCGGCCGGTTCACAAGAGTGGTCGGATCGATTCTTCTTTCCGTGTTCGTCGTGTACATGATGATTAACACAAAGAAAGCATTCAGCGGGGAACTGGTCCTTGATGTAGAGGAGGATGATGAAAAGGAAGCGAAAGAGAGTTCTCTCGGTAAGGACCTTCTGCTGCTTATCCTCGGCGCGGCGGTGATCGCGGTAGGGGCTGACCTTCTGGTCAAGAACGGAAAGATCATCGCCGAGGGACTTGGAGTTCCTGAATCGGTGATCGCCCTGACCTTCGTGGCGCTGGGAACCTCTTTACCGGAACTCGTGACGGCGATAACGTCGCTTGCCAAAGGCCATGGAAGCCTCTCGCTTGGAAACATCGTCGGAGCGAACCTCTTCAACTTCGTGCTCGTCAGCGGACTGGCGATTACGATCAGGCCTTTCGGAATTCCGACCGAGAAGATGATCGCAGGTCACAACGCATCGCTTCTGGTCGATCTTCCGGTGATGTTCGCGGTCATGATCCTGCTGACGCTTCCGGCGCTGCTGAAGAAGCGGCTGTACCGATGGCAGGGGATCATGCTCCTCTGCATCTATGCCGCCTACGTCTCCTTCCAGTTCTTCTTCTGAGTCTACGAAAGATCCCGTTTCTCGAACCGGGAGAGCCCTCCTGCAACCAGGAGGGCTGATATGATCGTGTACTGAAGGTAACTGATCGATGGGATGGGTTTGATTTAAAAGTTGCTATGCATCGGAATGGCATGATAGGCTAAGTAAAATTGAGAGCGATTGAGCTGAAATGATACGATACGGAATCCAATTCCGACAAGGAGTCAATATGAGCGATGGCCTAATACTTGCAATAACCAACATCGGTGACTTGTTGCTCGACAATTCAATTACACGGGGTGAAGACGGGAACTCTATTACAGGTATAAATCTAAAGATACCAAAGTATCAGCGTCCGTATAAATGGACGGCGAAGAATGTGATTCAGCTCTTGGACGATATCGTCGAGGCAAAAAACGAAAACAAGGAAATCTATCGGGTCGGAACGCTCATCTTGCACCAAGACCAGGAAGTGGGAGCAGAGGAAAAGATATATAATATCGTCGACGGGCAACAGCGAATAATTACTTTTTCATTGCTCTTGAAGGCTCTTCATGAGGTTTCTAAGATCCCTCTTGAGGATGAGAGGATAAAGGTTTTAGATCAGCCCCTCGCCGACAAGGATAGCGGGATAAAGTTTTTAAATCAGCCCCTCGCCGATAATCCATTCAACAGGCGTAACGTACCGGCCAACTATCGCACACTGAAACGGCGAGTAAACAATATCAGTGATGATAGAGGCAGGGAAGAATTATGTGACTATATCAAGAAGAACTGTGAACTCATCGTTGTCATCACAACCGATGTGTCTGAGGCTTTCCAGTTCTTTGATTCACAAAACGCTCGCGGCAAAAAGCTTTATCCCCACGATCTGTTGAAAGCGTATCATCTTCGAGAGATGGCCAATCTGGATGTGGAAGAAACGGAGAAGGTCGTAAAAACGTGGGAGGATCTGGATCAGAAAGAACTCTCGTTTCTCTTCAGCGAATACCTGTATAGCGTGAAAGAATGGACAAAAGATAATTGGGCTTGGGGGTTGACCGAGCATAATATACATATATTTAAAGGAATCACTCGGCAGGACAACTTTCCCTATGCGATGTTCTACAAAGGGGCTTATGCCTATGCCGAGTCGGTCAATCATTCAGCATTGCCCTTTGTTTCGGGTATGCGGAATCTCAAACCGTTTCAGCTTGATGCACCAATCATAGCGGGAAAGCCGTTTTTCGACTATGCAAAACACTATTTTGAGATTCTCAAGGATATCCAGAACAATAACAAGTATGAAGGCTATTACATAAATGATAACGAGATCATAAAAACACTTGATCTGGGAAAATATAGATATCGTCGTGGAGATCAAATTGCGCGCTTCCTGTTGGATACCGCCATCTTGCTGTATGTCGACAGATTCTGTCCTGAACCACCCACTCCATCAGATTCACAAATGTTGGATCAGTTTGTCGTGTTTGCTTTCATCTGGGCGTATTCTCTCCGGATTCAGTACGATAGACTTGGTTGGCCGTCAGCCCAAAACTTCATCATGGGAATAAGCCGCGATATTGTAAATTCATTTAATATGTATAAAGTCATAACCGAATCGGATTCGCCGACATCTCTTTTAAGCGAGCTTTCGGATAGGCTTAATCCCTTGCTGTGGAATGAAAATTGGGGCACATTGGATGAGATTAAAAAAAAGGATGAGAATGGAGTGTATCAAAACTACCTTCACTATTTTAATAAACACCAATTCATTATTTGGAGAAACACCAATTCATTCACGGAGGAGAAAAATGAAATCTGATTCTCTACCGCTTAAAGAAATGTCAATCGAAGAATTATTCAACGGTGAAAAGGCGATATACGAAGTGCCGATATACCAGAGAAACTTTGCATGGGAAAAAGATGAAATCTCTGCGTTGATTCAGGATGTCTATGATGCCTATGCCGCTGGAAAAGCAACGTATTATATTGGGACATTGGTGTCATTCCACAAGGGAGACCACGTGTATGAAATCATCGACGGACAGCAAAGGCTGACAACAATCAACCTTGTGCTTTCCGCTTTTAGACTTTCTTTTAAAAACAAGCTGACCTATCGGGCGCGCAAGAAATCGGATGATACCATCAACAGCATTTCCGAGTGGGTACGAAAAAAATCGAATGATACCATCAACAGCATTCCCGACTTTGCCATTGATGAAAAAGATGAGGGGATAATCAGTGGCTTTCATTACGTCAAGGATGCCATTGATGCGATAATCCCTAACGATGAACAAGATGGATACATAGAGTTTTTTCGAAATAATGTGCACCTGATTCACTACAACGTGCCGAAAGATATTGACTTGAACCACTACTTTGAAATCATGAACTCAAGGGGAGAGCAGCTTGAGAAGCATGAAATTATCAAGGCGCGACTTATAGCAGCATTAAACAACAACGATGACGAAGCAAGATTCAATCATATATGGGAATGTTGCAGTGAGATGGATGTCTATATCCAACAAAAGTATGGCAATGACGAGATATTTAAACAGAATTTTAATTTTGACTCTCTACCAAAGGGGGGCAAAAACATGAATACGAAGAGTATCAATGATCTGATAAATAATACAGGCTTGAATCCTGAGCAGAATGAGGAGACGAATCCTGAGCAGGATGAGAGGGGTAAGGAGCCATTCCTGCCCATCATTGATTTCTCAAACTTCCTGCTCATTGTACTGAAACTCACCCAGAGCCTGGAAGGAATGGAAAAAAGTAAAAATGGTTTTATTCCGGATGACAAGGAACGGATTCATGTAATTCTGGACGACAAGGAACTGATTCATGAGTTTGATAAGGTTGAGATCGACGCTCATTTTGTCAAAAAATTCGGTTACCATTTGCTGTTTTCAAAATACTTGCTGGATAACTACATCGTTCATCGCTCAAGTGAATACGATACCTATGGGACAAACCCTTGGAAGCTACAATGTTGGCAGAACGATGGAACGCGGAAGAATCTTGCCAATGATGATGATACTCAAAGAAAATTGGTGCACTTGCTATCCATGTTCGAGGTGTCATATGGAGCACGACAAAGGAAAAACTATCTCTTCTATTGCCTGTTGCATCTGTTCAGTAACGGCAGGGATGATAAGAAGTATCTCGACTTTCTGTCGAATCTGGCGGATACATATTTTAAAAACGTGTATCTGAATCCGGATAGCCCAAACGAAATCAATACACCGAAATCCGACAGTTTTGACGATATAATCCTTGTCGATAACAAACTAAATGTTAATCCATATGCGAGAAGCAGTGCAGATTTTGTCAACATCTATGGAGATGGGACAGAAAAGTCAAAGAGAATACCTCTGTTCGTTTTCAACTACCTTGATTATAAACTGTGGGAAAAATATGCTGACGACTTGCGCAGTGGGGACACAAAAGAAGGCGATGATAAACGGACCGCTTTTTTTGATGCACTCGGGTGTTCTGATTTCGGACTTGATATTTTTAATACGTTCTACTTTTCGAGGACGCGCAGGAGTCTTGAACATTTCTATCCGCAAGCCAATATAGGCGGCAATGAAGGAATGCCGGATTCGAATCAAATAAACTGCTTTGGCAACTACGCCATGATCGGTAGCGAAGTAAATAGTTCCGGGTCGAATTGGAGTCCCAATACAAAGCTTGTCCATTACTTGGATGCTTCCAAAAAGGTCAATCAGGTCAGCGTGGCATCGCCCAAGTTCATGATCATGATGCAAATGTGCATAGATAATCAAGATGTACGCAAACCTGGAGATGAATGGATTTTTGAGGATATCCAAGCCCATCAAGAGAACATGTTGAACATATTGCTTGGCTAAGCAAGATCCCGTTTCTCGAACCGGTAGAGCCCTCCTGCAACTAGGAGGGCCGCCATGATTGTGAGTGCGACAAGCGGCTTGGCTTTGAAGGGCTCGATAGGGACGCGCGGGACGAGCTCGAACGGGTTGAGAGCGGAAAGCCAAGAGGGGATCGGGGTGATCTGCTTGACGTAGGAGATGGTGAAGAAGAAGGCGAAGAGAATCCAAACTGTGGACGTCAGCGAAGGCAGCATCCCGACAAGGAAGGTCGCGATCCCTCCGAGAAGCCAGATCGCAGGAAGGTAGGCAAATCCATAGCAAATCATCTCCCCGAGGGCGAGGGTGTTGTGTGAACCGAGGACGAGACCGAGGGTCAGGAGAAGCGTCATCAGGATGCTCTCGATGAAGGCGATGAACAGGAAGGGAAGATAGACCCCGATCCGATCGGTTGGCCGGGCAAAGATCAGTTCACTTCGGGCCCGAAGCTCTTCCTTTCGGATTCTCAGGGCGGAGAGCATCACCGGAATGCCGGCCACCATGCTCATGAGTGCGAAGATCAGGGCGACATAGCCGTCCGTCAGGGTGTCGGGACCATCTTGGAGGATGATCGTCCTCATGAGCTCGTTGGATTGGACGAAGGTCTCCAGTTCTCCGATGACGCTTCCGTAGGAGAGACCGAGGATAAAGAGGGCGCATCCCCAGGCGATCGTGACACTCCGGCCCAACCGCCAGGCGAACCCCAGAGGGGTAAGGAGCGATTTCGGGGCGTGGATTCGACTTGCTCGTTGGGGAACGATCCCTGCGCCATGGTCGCGAACGTGGTTGAAGAGAAGGGCGAGAGCGATCAGAACCACTGCTTGAAGGAGGAGGATCGGAATCGGCCAAAGGTCGTTCGTGTAGAACGCCCGGACCTTCAAGGCAAGACCGAAGGGCGAGAACAGGGTGAGGGAGCTTTCCTGCAGATCGCCGAAGGCTCTGATGATGTAGGAAACTCCCAGAAAGGACAGGCTTGCGGTGAGGACGCCGGTCGAGGTGGTAAACAGCTGGGCAAGCAGCAGGGTGAGGGCGGCGAAGAAGAATCCCGTATTCCCGATCGTCAGGGCGAAGGTGAATGCGCCACTGAACGTGGTCCCTTCAAGATCGACGATTAGCAGTCCGATAATGCTGAGGATGCTGATGACGGTGTTGACGATGAGGGCGAAGAGGATCGGAGCGATTGTCGGGGTTTTTGGTTTGATGGGTTGGGCCAGTAGCAACTCCACCCGGCCGAGCTCCTCGTCGGTGCGGGTATGGCGGTTGACGAGGAAGATGTTCATCACCGCGATCGCGATCAGATACCACAGAAGGGTCTCCTGACTCATCACGATCGCCTGGCTGATCGCATCAAGTCCGTAGATCGGTCCCATCATCGCCACCATCGCCGGGTTCTGCATCGTGCGGGCGAGGGCTAAAGCCTCTTCATTCGTCGGGATCAGGGTCGGGTAGAGGGCGGTGAAAAAGAGAAGTGAGGAAACGATCGAGAGGATCCAGAGAGGGGTCGTGATCCGTTCCCGCCGGGCGATGAAGTGAAGATATCGGTTCATAGCCCGTTGCTCTCATGGAAGAACCGCTCAAGATCCGTATGCTCATCGATGAGGAGGGTCTCTTCGATTCGGCCCTGCTTGATGATGGAGACCGCGGTCGCGATCTTCTGCACTTCGCTGAGGATGTGCGAAGAAAGGAAGATCGTCTTTCCCTCACCGTGCTTGGCTTTTATTACCTGCTGGAAGCGCTGCTCCATCAGAGGATCCAACCCGCTGGTCGGCTCATCGAGGATGAACACCTCCGCAGGGGAGGCGAACGCCGCCACCAGGGCGACTTTCTGGCGATTTCCCTTTGAGTAGGTCTTGCACTTCTTCGAAGGGTCGAGCTCAAAGAGGTCAAGATAGTAATCGATCCGTTTACGATCAAGGCGTTCCCTGCCGATGAGCAGGTCGATCACCTCTCCTCCGGTGAAGTTCGGCCAGAGATTGACCTCCCCGGGGACATAGGCAAGCCGGCTGTGGATCGGGATTCTATCCTTGTACACATCAAGGCCGAAGATTGATGCCTCGCCCCGAGTGGGGCGGATGATTCCAAGGAGGATTCGGATCATCGTGGTC
>Ga0209718_1004335_pt1 | contig 11915 bp, 12 predicted proteins | sample AD_JPNAS1_MetaG_FD_184420 | JGI IMG/M metagenome (GOLD analysis project Ga0209718, IMG submission 184420) | Active sludge microbial communities of municipal wastewater-treating anaerobic digesters from Japan - AD_JPNAS1_MetaG (SPAdes) (version 2) | ecosystem: Engineered > Bioreactor > Anaerobic... | reverse complement strand
ACCTCTCTCAATGACCTGTTCAAATTCAACTGTTCGTTTTGCCATGTCCTTTTTTGTTCAAAGGTACACAGTTCGCGACTCAATTTTCATCCGTGTTTGTGCTTATGCACTATCATGGGTGTTTCATATTGGTATTTATTAAGTTTTGATTATGGCATTTTAGATTAAAAATTCTTTGGCTAAATCGCCGAATGCATGAATGGATTCCCTTTTCCTTTTATCCAATTCAAAAGAGATATTATTTGTAAGATATCCCACCGCTTCATCTTTATCCACTATGGAAGGTCCGTGAAAGTCAACGGCCTCAGGAATCCTGTCAATTCCGTATTGCAATGCCTTATTAAAGTTGTCAATAAATGTGTGGTTAAACTGTTCGCGGGTTGTCCAAACGGCAAAAACCATGGGAAATCCTGTAAAAGAAATCCAATGTTCAGCCAGGTCGTAGCTCATCTTAAAATGCGATTCCAACTCGAATACCTTATCCCCTATGGCCACCACACCTTCCGAAGGGTGGATTTGTTGATAGTTGCTACCGGGACCGAAAGGTTTCCAAACAAAATCCCTTTTCCAATGGTGTTTGGCAAGAATTTTTATCAATGTTACCGATGTAAGCGATTGGTAATCCAGATATATGGTATCAATTTCATCAATGCCGACGTTACTTAGCAATGCAACTGTCCTGACCTTATCGTTGGCGCCTATGCAATAATCGGTGATTATGTTAAAATCTTTTCTATTGACAATGGAAGCCAAAGGTACAAGCCCCATATGCGATTCTCCCGATAGGGTTTTCCTTGCACATTCGGCAGGATAATCTAATACAAGGTCAATTGCATCCTTAATATCGCAGCGTTTCAATCCATAAACAAAGGGGGCCGTATTAAGGTAAGATACCGCTGAAACCTTGATTCTACCTGGCATAACTATAGATACAGAAAGAATTAACAGTATTGTTTTCTACTCAGCTAAGGTAAGCAAATAAGAGTTGAGGGTTTTAATAAAAGTTCAACCGTTTTTTGTTAATAATATTTGACCGAAAGGAACAATAAAAAGGGCGTAGGGTTTGTTTGCTGATTGTTATATTTGCGGTTCGCTAAATTGCAAAAAGCAATAGCAGCCAGCAGTCGATTGTCGGCTATATTTTAAACACATAAATTATTTAGCAATTTATTGAGATACATTTAACTACAATAAGAACTCTCTTTTTGCATAGATTCTTTTATGAGAAAATTTTACAAGATTTTTAAATTTATCTTTCCTTACAAGTGGAAAGCATTAGCAAATATTCTGGCAAATATCTTTTCAGCCTTCTTTTCGCTTTTCTCACTCACCATGATTATCCCTTTCCTGGGATTACTGTTTGGTACTGCGCCGCTTGTGGAAGAGCGATGCGAATTTGCAATGAATATCGAATCCATAAAAAACATCTTTTACTATTTCATAAGCAAAATCATCATCAACTACGATAAGGCATCCGCACTACTTTTCGTAATTTTTATTGTGATCATTGCTTCCCTTCTTAAAAACTTTTTTGCATACGCGGCCCTCTGGTATTTGGCTCCCATCCGCATCGGGGTTATTCGCGATATACGCAACGCCCTGTATAAAAAGGTCTTAGAATTACCACTTGGTTACTATACCGAAGAAAAGAAGGGCGATATTATCAGTAAAATGACCAATGACGTGAATGAGATAGAGGTGTCAATTATCCGTTCGTTGGAAATGTTCTTCAAGGAGCCGATTATTATCATTGTACATCTTGCCGCATTGATCGTGATGAGCCCTAACCTCACGCTTTTCGTTATGCTCATTCTTCCCATTGCCGGCGGAGTTATTGGAAGAGTTGGGAAAAGCCTACGCAAAGCATCCTACAAGGGGCAGCAAAAATTGGGAGAAATCCTTTCCATTATTGATGAGACATTGGGCGGGCTGCGAATTGTAAAGGCTTTCAATGCTGAAGAAAAGATGCGAAAGCGGTTTGAAGGGGTCAACAGTCTTTACACCAAAATTATGGTAAGAATCTGGCGTAGAAGAGATCTTGCCAGCCCACTGAGCGAATTTCTTGGCACTATTGTCATTGGTTTGGTACTATGGTACGGTGGAAAATTAGTTTTCAATGGTCAGGGCGGGCTTTCGCCCGAAGGGCTCATTGGCTATATTGCCATTTTCTATATGATTATCAACCCGGCTAAGTCGTTCTCCAGTGCCTACTTCAACGTGCTCAAGGGGATGGCCTCTGCCGACAGGCTCGATGGTCTTCTCCATGCCATCAATCCCATTAAGGATAGTGCCGGTGCCATTGAGGTTAAAGATTTTAAGTCATCCATCGAATATCGGAATGTCAGTTTCAGATATCAGGACGAGTACGTATTGAAAAACGTTAACCTAACCATAGAAAAAGGGAAAACCATTGCCCTTGTGGGGCAATCGGGGTCGGGTAAGAGCACTTTTGTCGATCTGCTGCCCAGGTTTTACGATGTTATGGAGGGAGAAATACTGCTGGATGGCGTAAATATTAAACAGTACTCATTGAATAGCTTGAGACACCTCATGGGCAACGTTAACCAGGAGCCTATCCTGTTCAACGACAGCTTTTTCAACAACATTGCCTTTGGCGTGGACGGCACCACCAGCCAAGAGGTGGCCGAAGCGGCTAAAATTGCAAACGCACACGATTTTATTGTTGCCACCCCCGACGGCTACCAGTCGAATATCGGCGATAGGGGCAGCAAACTTTCGGGAGGGCAAAGGCAAAGGCTTAGCATAGCCAGGGCTATCCTGAAAAATCCCCCCATCATGATTCTTGATGAGGCTACCTCGTCGCTGGACACCGAATCGGAACGACTGGTGCAGGATGCCATTGAGAATCTAATGAAAAACAGAACATCAATAGTCATTGCCCATAGGCTGTCGACCGTGAAGAATGCCGATTTGATTTGCGTGCTACATGAGGGCGAGATAGTTGAAAGGGGGAAACACGATGATCTTTTGAAACTGGGTGGCTACTACGCAAAACTTTATGAGTTACAGCTATAGGACTGTAATATAATATAATAAGGTATCACAAGGTAAGCCTTTGCCTCAGTGCCTCGAAAATGATTATGGCCGTTGCGTTTGATACGTTCAGAGAATCGGCTACTCCCCGCATGGGAATAATGACATTGGCATTGGCAACCTCGCTCCAAACACCTGTTATTCCCGTAGCTTCCGCCCCCATCACAATTGCCGTAGGCACCGTATAGTCAATATCGAAATAGGATTTTGTAGCCTGCAAATGGGTGGCCACAATTTGTACCCCTTTGGCAGACAGCCATTCCACTGCTTCAGTGCTGGAGCATAGCGCAATGGGAAGGGTAAACACACATCCAAGGGACGACCTAATGGCGTTGGGATTGTACAAATCGGTTGAGGAATTGCATATGAACACCCCCGAAACACCCGCCGCATCGGCTGTTCTCAACATTGCCCCTATATTCCCCGGTTTCTCAATGCCTTCAATAACCAGGAAGAAAGGATTATGGTCAACCGTTATGCTGCTCAGCAAGTGCCGTTTCGACTCGGCAACCACAATTATCCCACCTGAATTCTCCCTGTAGGATACCTTATTATATATATCGCGGGTTATCCGGTAGATAGTAAGATCCTTTTTGTTCCCAATAATTTCTGTAACCTGATTGTAATCAATAATATCGGGGCAAAAATAGGCCGCAATCAACCTGTAGCCCGAAGAGGCTGCCTTTTGTATCTCCTTTATCCCCTCAATGGTAAAAACACCCTGGCTACGCCTCTCGCTCGATTTCTGCAGTTTGATCAGGTTCTTTACCCTTTCATTTTGCTTGCTTGTGATAACCTCAACGTTGGTGTTCATTGATACGCCTAATTGGATTGTGCTATAGAATTAATCGTTGCGAAAACGCACGTAAGTACCCAGTGGAAGTTCAATCCCCGTTTCTGACCGTATGGACGACTCGCCGTAGGTAAGCCCTTTTGATCCGAAATGCGATTCTACCAAATTCTTCGAAATCAAAGGAGAGTATCCCAATGAGTATAGGTTTAACACAAAAAAATTGCCTTTGGGTTCAAGCAGTTTGGTACAGGCATCTAACACTTCGTTAATACTCTCATCAAGAATCCACCTTTCACCACCGGGGCCACGCCCATACGCCGGAGGGTCGAGCATCAGCCCATGATATGTTTTTCCCCTTTTGTACTCCCGTTTTAAAAACTTTAGGGCATCGTCAACAATCCACCTTATATTCGTCAAATTGCTCAGTTCCATGTTCTCTTTTGCCCAGTGTACCACCTGTTTCACCGCATCGAGATGGGTAACCTCGGCCCCTGCCGACCTTGCAGCCAGGGAAGCGCCCCCTGTGTAGGCAAAGGCGTTGAGTACCCGTGGAGTAGTAACCCTGCTCTCCCTCACTGCATTATATATAAAACTCCAGTTATCAATCTGTTCGGGGAATATTCCCACATGACCGAAAGAGGTAAGGCTTAGCTTGAGGGTAAAGCTGCCCTTCGGGAGCGGACATTTTATTGTCCAGCTTTCGGGCATTTTTTTGAAAAGACTCCAGCCACCATTCACCAAATCACCGCTCCGATACGAAACCTTTTGCTGTTCTCGCTTAAAGCGCGCATGTGCAAGTTTATGCCATTGGTCGGTGTTCAGTTTCCTCTTCCATATAGCCTGCGACTCGGGGCGTATAAGGTAGTATGGACCAAACCTTTCGAGTTTTTCGAAATCGCCACAGTCAATCAGCTGATAATCGTGAATTGGTGTTCTTTTAGCCTTTTCCACGCGCGTCTATAAAAACACATAAAATATTTCGGCAAAGGTAGCTCATATATTAAACCGACATACTCACGGGTGCTGAAAAAGAGTGATGAAACCGGTCAATCCATAAAATGGTATCGCTTATTCGATTCTCAATAGGTTGTACAAAAATTCCTATGTTTTTGCAAAAAGAATGAGAGGAATGCCTTAGCCAAAACGGTAAAATCCCGCCCAAAGGCGGGACTTTACATGAAGAGCGGAGAGACAGGGATTCGAACCCTGGGTCCCGCTTACGCAGGACAACGGTTTTCGAGACCGCCCCGTTCGACCGCTCCGGCATCTCTCCAATGGTCGAACCATGCAATTTTGTGGGCGCAAATTTAGCTATATTTTATATTGATATGCAATATTGTCGATGGCTTTTATTTTGATTGAGAGTATATCTGCGCTCACTTAATACACATGTTCGTAATAATCAATTGGATACATATTGATTTTGGTTGCCCGCTGGCCTCGAGTTCGTTCATGTTTGGCACTTATTTTTTTCTGCCACATTATTTCAAGTATTTTTGCCAAAAAAAATTATGAATCGGGGAAGGTGGTCTTTGGCTGATATGCCTGATCAAGCAGGCAAAGTTATGGTAATAACAGGCGGAAATAGCGGCTTGGGATTTGAAACCGCCAAGGCCTTTGCGTTAAAAGGAGCCCATGTTATCATTGCCTGCCGCTCGATGGAAAAAGGTGAAAAAGCCAGGAATAAGATTTTGCAGGAATCCCGGGTTGCTAAGATCTCAGTAATGACCATTGACCTTACGGACCTGTCATCCATCAGGAGATTTGCCGAAAAGTTCAAACAGCAATACTTTAGGTTAGACATACTTATGAACAATGCCGGGATCATGGCAAGCCCCTTTGCCTTGACAATAGATGGCTTCGAAAGCCAAATGGCAACAAATCATTTGGGGCATTTTGCCCTTACCGGCCTTCTCCTGGATACCATTATCAATACGCCAAATTCGCGGGTTGTAATGGTAAGCAGCCTCGCGCACAAGATGATAAGAAATGGCAATGGCAATAGCATCTCTTTTTTCAAGGATTCTAATGGCTACAAACCGTTCAGAGCTTACTGCCAATCGAAGTTAGCCAACATACTGTTTACCTATGAGTTACAGCGTCGTTTCGAACTATATGGCTGCCAAAGCATAGCCGTTGCTGCCCATCCCGGTGCATCCTATACCCATCTGGGTCGGTTTCAGGAGAGTAAACCCTGGGTGCGCTTTCTTTTACCGTTAATAAGAGTGGTTTTGCCTACTCCGCAATCGGCATCGCTTGCCCAAATACGTGCAGCTTCCGATCCTACCGTTAAGGGAGGCCAGTATTTTGGTCCATCCGGATTGTTGCAACTAGCAGGCTATCCCGTACAGGTAAAATCATCAGAATTGTCATACAACGCAGAAAAGGCGAAAGAGCTTTGGAAGTATTCTGAGCAGCTTACCAATATAAGGTATCGGATTGGGGATGTGAATTCTAAAGCATCCTTGGCTACAGCCTGAAATAAACATTTACGCAACAAGCGGTTGAACAATCAACTTTCGACGTATTCAGAGGGGTAAATAAAAAAACCCGCGGCAAGCGGGTTTCAATCTTTAGCGGAGAAAGAGGGATTCGAACCCCCGGTACCCTCGCGGGTACAACGGTTTTCAAGACCGCCGCATTCGACCGCTCTGCCATTTCTCCGGGTGCAAAGATATTTCCATTTTTTCTATTTTTCAATTTTTTTAACAAGTGTTAAAAAAAAAAGCAAATTCTTTCACTATACCTTGCTTTTATTAGATAAATATCTATAATTTAGCTAACAATATGGAGAAATGAGGGAATTTCATCAAAAATAGTTGCATGAATACTATTTTATTTTTAAAAACGCTTGGAAAACCCATTATATGCTCTATATTTGTAATGTTTACTGCAAACTAACTATTTCTAACCCTAAAAATTTTGTATTATGAACAAAGCTCAATTAATTGATGCAATTGCTGCTGAAGCAAAAATTACTAAGGCTGATGCTAAGAAAGCATTGGATGCTTTTGTAAAAACTACCGGTAACGCCCTAAAAAAAGGCGGTAGAGTATCCCTTGTTGGTTTTGGTTCTTTCACCGTTATTAAAAGAAGCGCAAGGACCGGCCGTAATCCTCAAACCGGCAAACCAATTAACATCCCCGCTAAAAAAGTTGTAAAATTCAAACCGGGTAGCGATCTTAATTCGAAAGTAAACTAAGATCTTTCAAGAAATATAATAAGTGGGGCATCGCAACTGGTGCCCCACTTATTTTTTTGCCAATACATACAGTTGTTTCGAACTACTCATTGCATAGCATACATGAATAGGAAGCCATCTGACATTTTCGAACTGTCGCCACAGATTGTTCAAGGGCTCATCGGGGCCCTATCGGAATGCGTGCTGGAAAAACGGGTGGAGCTATTTCAATCCATCTTAGAGGAACGAACACGCTATGTTACCGTGGTCCTGGAGGATATTCACCAATCGCAAAACGCCAGCGCAGCCATTCGTTCATGCGAATGTTTTGGCATTCAGGATATTCATATTATAGAGAATAACCATAAATTCTCCGTAAACCCAAAAGTATCGATGGGGGCGGCCAAATGGCTCAACATTTACAAATACAATCACAAGCAGAATAACTCACTGGAAGCAGTGGAGCATCTGAAAAGGGAAGGATACAGAATCGTAGGGACTTCGCCACACGCTTCCGACGTCAGCCTTGACAACTTTTCCATCGAAAAGGGTAAGTTTGCCTTATTCTTTGGGAATGAACTGAACGGATTGTCGGAAATAGTCCTGAAAAATTCCAGCGAGATCGTTAAGATTCCTACGGTTGGATTTACCGAAAGTTTAAACCTCTCCGTTTCTGTGGCAATTTGCATTCATAAACTTACCGCCAGGCTACGTAACTCAGCTATTGATTATCGACTAACCGAGAGAGAAAAAGCCATACTGCTTTTGCAGTGGCTAAGATTAACGGTAAAAAGTTGGAGGTCGATTGAGAAAAGATTCTTGGCTGAACAATTATTTCACAATATTAACAAATAAAGGGAGGATTATTGGAATTTTTTCCATACTTTCGTTAGAAATAAAAATTCTACTGCCATGAAATGCATAGTTATAGATGACGATGATATTTCGAGGAGAGTAATTGAAGATTTTATCACCCGTACAAGTTTCTTAACCCTTGAACACTCCTTTGCCGGAGCCATCGAAGCCGTTAACTTTCTGAAAAGCGGAAATAAGGTTAATCTCATATTCCTCGATATCGAAATGCCCGAAATGACAGGGATTGACTTTCTTAACTCCTTAGATCAACCTCCTCAGGTCATTATTGTCTCCTCCAAGGAGAAATATGCCCTGAAGGCATTTGAATACCATGTTACCGATTATCTGCTGAAGCCTGTAAACTACGCCCGTTTTTTTAAAGCAGCCAATAAAGCATTGGAAAGCTTCGACAGGAGTTTTATTGCTCCAGGAGAAGACAAAGAGATTTTTGTTAAAAAAAGTAATTCCCTGGTAAAGGTTAAATTCGATGATATTCTGTGGGTTGAAGCATTGGAAAATTATGTGGTGATTACAACCATCAATGACAAGTTCACCATACATTTTACCATGAAAGCCATTGAGAACCAACTGCCACTGGCCAATTTTAAACGCATTCATCGTTCATTTATCGTCAACATTAACCACGTACACAGCATTGAAGACAATTCAATTTTAATAAAGGTTTCTGATGGGAAAAAAATAATCCCCATCGGGAAATCGTACCGGGACAAATTGCTTAAGGATATAAAACTGATTAGCAAATAGTTAATAAACGATGTTAACTCCTCGGGAGATTTTTTTAAAACATATTGCCCAAACATCGGATAACCCCCTGCAGCTTGAAGTGGAAAGAGCAACGGGGGTTTACCTTTTTGATGAAAAAGGTAAAAGGTATTTCGATTTGATTTCCGGGGTATCGGTCAGCAACATCGGGCATTGCCATCCAAAGGTTATCGATGCGGTTACTGAACAGGTAAACCGTTATATGCACCTTATGGTTTACGGCGAATACATTCAATACCCTCAGATAAAATTAGCCCAACTTATCACCAGCCTTCTTCCCAAAACGCTTGACAATGTGTACTTTGTCAACTCAGGTAGCGAAGCCGTAGAAGGAGCCATGAAGCTTGCCAAAAGGTACACCGGCTGTTATGAGGTAATAGCCATGCACAATGCTTACCATGGCAGTACCCACGGAGCGCTCAGCCTGATGGGAAATGAAGATCAAAAGAGGGCGTACAGACCGCTGGTAAGCGGTATTAAGCACATACATTTTAACGACGTAAAGGAGCTCGACAGGATTACGGATAAAACTGCCTGCGTTGTGGTAGAGCCTGTTCAGGGCGAGGGTGGAATTGTAGTTCCAACAAATGATTATCTGAAACTACTCAAGGCAAAATGTGAACAGGTTGGGTCTTTACTGGTTTTCGACGAAATTCAAACCGGATTGGGCAGAACCGGACGAATGTTTGCATTTGAGAAGTATGGGGTGGTTCCGGATATCCTGCTCCTGGCCAAAGCATTTGGTGGCGGATTACCGCTTGGAGCCTTTATTGCAAACCGTAAAATAATGCGGTGCATTACACATAATCCGCCACTGGGGCACATAACAACATTCGGCGGGCATCCCGTTTCCTGCGCCGCAGCTTTGGCGTCTCTCAACGTAATTATCGAAGAAAGGCTGATTGAGGGCGTTGAGAAGAAAGCTGAACTATTTAAAACACTTCTTGCCAGGCACCCGGCCGTTAAAGGCTGGCGTTCGTCGGGGCTATTCATTGCAGTAGAACTTGGTTCGTTTGAAAAAGTACGACAATGTATAGCATTGGCCATGCAACAAGGCATTCTGTTAGACTGGTTCCTTTTCTGCACTACTGCCTTCAGAATTGCCCCTCCGCTATCTATTACGGATGACGAAATAAGGGAAGCCTGCTCTACTCTTTCTCAGGTTCTCGATCAGCTTTAGTTCTTGTATCGAATAGCAGTATGGCACCAAAGGCCATTCCAATGAGGGTACTTCTCCAGGGATTGGCCCAAATGGGGCAGGATCCGCCCCGACAGCCAATAAAATGATAGTAGGCATAGCCCAACGCACCCCCAGCCAGCAGGCCAATAAGCACTCGCCATGAAAATATTTTTTTCACAAACCCGTTTACATCCATATACTGCAAAACATTATGATTATTTTTGAATAAGTATCGTTATAGTAACATTCACAATCCCTGTTATGTTCGCACGAAGGCCATTGCTACTATTGCTCATAGTTTTCACCATCTTTCTTCCTTTTGCCAAAGCTCAGGAACCCATCGATCTAAGGCAGGCAGAAGATTCGTTGCGTATTCTGATGCAAGCTGTGATTGACGAAAAGGATATAGCTAAAAAATTTGTATCAAACCAGCTGTTTTCCGACTATTTGCAAAGTGTACTGGAAAAAAATGAAGCTTTTGATTATCCCTTCGACTCATTGACGCATATCGGCAAATTAAACTCTGCGGACAAACTTCTTCGGGTCTTCACATGGAATATCCCACTCCAAAGCGGCATGCAAACATACTTTGGCTTTATTCAAACCAGGATAAACGGTAATGTAGCCGTTTTTCGGCTAAACGACCATCGGGAGCAGTTTGAAACTCCGCAAACAGAGATTTCAAATCCTGATAAATGGTTCGGGGCATTGTACTACTACATTCACCAAAACACCTGCGAAGGAGTTACATACTATACACTGCTTGGGGTTGATTTCAACAACCTGTTCTCGCGCAAAAGGGTTATTGAGGTGCTCTCGCTTGACAGAAATGGCATGCCAATTTTTGGAACTCCAATCATTTCGGTGCGTAACCATTTGATTAGCCGCATTATTTTTGAATACTCCGCTCAGGCGAGTATGTCCCTCCTATACGATACAGCAAAGGACATGATTGTATTCGACCATCTGTCGCCCATGCGTGGCGATTTTGCAGGGAACTACCAGTTCTATGGACCCGATTTTACATTCGATGGCCTTCAGTTTAAAAATGGGAAATGGGAATACATACCCAATATCGACGTTCGAAATCCGCAGCGGGAACAATCTCCCCTACCCCTTGCACCACCCGTAGAGAATCCGGAACCGGGTTTTCTTTATAAGCCCAATACGATACCCAAAGATTTGGATGCCTCCAGGGTGGAATAGTGAATTATTAAAAAGTTGGGCTTAATTATGGAAGACACACTGAAACGATATAAAATTATAACAATGAGACATCTTTTTACCTTGATTCTGATTTTTACAATACATACAATTTTCGCGCAAAAAAATTTAATTACGACAGATAACTATTATGATTTTTTAAAAAAATCTGAAGGAAAGCCTATTACAACAAATTGGTTAAGGCGAACCGAAGTTGTTCCAATTATACATGATGAACTTGAAAAATATGGATTTAAAGATAACTATGAATATAAGTTGTACAAACTAGAAAATGGACAATTCATCATTCTTGAAATGTACAATCAAGAATTTAATTTTGGTTTTGTTTATAAAACGGGACATTCAAGCCGTCCAGAAGTAATGCACAGAACAGCAAAGGATGAGTATTCAATAACACACATCGACTATCTGGGCAAATCATCTGGATATTATCAAGTTGACCTTCCTAGCAATATTTACATTTTAAACGAAAATTGTTACTGGTATCAATATGAAAATGATAAATACGAAAAAAATGACTTCGTTAATAGAGATGTAATTATTGAAATCTTAAAATCTGATATCCAGAAAATACTAACAAAGTACAAAGATTTAGAACAAACATTAGAAGAAACAAAATGGAAACAAGTCATACCTAATCCTAAATTTTCTGGATTTATGTTTGTTGATAACTGGGCAAAATTTATTGATGGGGAGAAAGGTATAGAAAAATATATATATGAAACACCCATGATAGTGCATAAGCACAAACACGGATGAAAATTGAGTCGCGAACTGTGTACCTTTGAACAAAAAAGGACATGGCAAAACGAACAGTTGAATTTGAACAGGTCATTGAGAGAGGT
>Ga0209718_1004330_pt1 | contig 11927 bp, 10 predicted proteins | sample AD_JPNAS1_MetaG_FD_184420 | JGI IMG/M metagenome (GOLD analysis project Ga0209718, IMG submission 184420) | Active sludge microbial communities of municipal wastewater-treating anaerobic digesters from Japan - AD_JPNAS1_MetaG (SPAdes) (version 2) | ecosystem: Engineered > Bioreactor > Anaerobic... | reverse complement strand
GGCCTCGAGGGGTGTGGGTAGCAGCGCCGCAGGATCGTGCGCTAACGGCGGGCGGCGCCTGTTCGAAGCGACCCCACCCGGAACTCCCCACCCGCAACTCCCCCGCACCTTAGGTGGCTCATCCCAATCCAGGGTGTAGTCGGGGTCGGAATCCGCCGGCTTCCAGGAGGCAGCGGGCGATGTAGTTGGTGAGGTTGCGGAAGCCCAGGGCGGAGCCGCGTAGGTGCTCGAGCCGGCCGTTGATCGCCTCCGTGGGGCCGTTGGAGGTGCGTGGTCGGTCGAAGTAGGCCAACACGTCCTCGGCGCGGCGGGCCAGGGTCCGGCCGAGTTTGCGGACCTCGACCAGCGCGGCGGGCACGCCCTCGCGCAGGGAGTCGATGACGGCCTGCATCGACTGGCGGCCGTGGCGGGGGTCGGGGTCGCGGTAGGCGGTGATGATCCGCTGGTAGGCACCCCAGGTGGCCTGCACCTGGATGTGGTGGGTGTCGGTGAACAGCACTATGAGCCGTTCGCGTTGGGTGTCGGTCAGCAACGCTTCACCGGTGTGCAGCGTCCGGCGGGTTCGGTACAGCGGGTCGCCTCGTCGGCCGCGGTGACCCAGGGTGTCCTGTTGGACGCGTTGGCGGCACTTCTCCAGGGCTTCGCCGGCCAACCGCACCACGTGAAAGGGATCCATGACCGCGACCGCTTGGGGGAGTTCTTCGGTGGCGGCGGTCTTGAACCCGGTGAACCCGTCCATCGCGACCACCTGTACGCCCTGGCGCCACGCTTCGGGGCGTTCGGCGAGCCAGGTCTTGAACACGGCCTTCGATCGGCCTTCGACCATGTCCAACAGGCGTGCTGGACCGGTGGCGTCGCGGACCGGGGTCAGGTCGATGATGACGGTGACGAACTTGTCGCCCTTACGGGTGTGGCGCCAGTTGGGTCGGCCCGGGGCGCGGTGGCGGCGTTGCTGCCGCTCCGTTTCCCCGGACCGCCCGCCGAACCCGGCGTGCGACTCTCACCGCACCGGGCTCTCCACGAGAGGGAGTGGTCGGTCAGGTGGTGCTGGTTGACGGTGTCCACGGAGTGGGGATCTGGTAGCCGCGGTAGCGGTACCGGATGATCGGGACGCTGGCGGCGCCCCGGAACCTGTTCCCGTCGACGGCGAGCCGCCAGCTGCCGGGCAGGCAGAACCTGCGCCGCAGTTCTGGCCATCCGATGCGGTGCTTCTTGCGTAGCCAGGCCGTGACCCGCTCCCACGTGTAGGAGTCGATCGCGGCGAAGGTCGCTTTGGAGACACCGTGACGGAAGTACGTGGCCCACCCTCGCAGCACCCGCCCCAGATATTCCATCAGGTATCCGGGGTCGTGGTGCAGGGTTGCTCTGTACGTCATGGTCTTCACCCGGGCCTTGATCGAGGCGATCGCCTTCTTCGCTGGCCGGGTGTACACGAACCACTTGTTGCTGCCTCGTCTTCGCATCCGGCGGATGGTGAAGCCGAGGAAGTCGAACCCGTCGTCGATGTGGACCATGCGGGTCTTCTGCGGTGACAACCGCAGCCCCATCGGGGCCAACACGGCCGCCACCTCCGTCCGCAACTCGTCGGCGTGCTCCCGCTGTCCGGCCACGACGATGACGAAGTCGTCGGCGTACCGGATCAGACGGTAGTTCGCCTGCCCGTGTCGCTTCCGGCGCTGCCGGTGTACCTCGGTGGCCATGTCCTGGTTCCACTTCGTCATGAAGTGGTCATCCAGCACGGACAACGCGATGTTCGCCAGCAGCGGGGACAGGATCCCGCCCTGCGGGGTGCCGGTGAGGGTGCCCTCGCGGGTTCCGGTGGTGGTCATCACCCCGGCCTTGAGGAACGCCTTCACCAGAGCCAGCGCCCGCTTGTCGCCGATCCGTGTCCGGACCCTGCCCATCAACGCGACGTGATCGATCATGTCGAAGCACGCCTCGATGTCGGCCTCCAACACCCAGTGGTAGGACTTGGTGGTGAAGTGGTGGATCTCGGCGATGGCGTCGTGCGCGCGCCGGTTCGGTCGGAACCCATACGAGCACGGCGCGAAGTCCGCCTCGAAGATCGGTTCCAGCACCAGCTTGAGGGCTGCCTGCACCACCCGGTCGGTCACGGTCGGGATCCCCAGCTTGCGGAGTTTCCCGCTCGCTTTGGGAATCAGGACCTGACGCACCTCGACCGGAGTGAACGTCCGCGAGCGAAGCTGCTCCCGCACGTCGTTCAGGAACTCCTCGACCCCGACCCGGGAGACGATCGCGGCCACTGTGGCCCGGTCCACCCCCGGAGTCCGTGCCCCGACGTTGCCGGCGACGCGTTGCCACGCCACCACCAGAAACGCCGGGTCACAGACCAGGTTGTACAGATCATCGAACCGGCGACCGGGATCCCCGGCCGCCCAACCATGCAGTTTGGCCTGCATCCTCCGTACCGTCACTGCGGCCCAATCCGGCTCGGGCCACGTCACGGCGCCGGCATTCACCGACGCGTCTTCGGACATCACAGTTCCTCCCTTGCGTTCTCTCGCTGCCGTCCTTCCCGATGTGGCCGGCTCTCCCGGCCTCCCAGTACTACGACGGCTCCGCCCCACCCGCGCCCTCGGTCGGCAACGGACCTATCCCGCACAGCAGGAGGGTCACGAGTGGTTCCCACGTTCACTGCGTTTCGGTCGACGGGCCAGGTGCCCGGCTTTGCCCCTGCGGTCTCGTCGTGGCTACGCCGCAGACCTTCACCACGACCTGCCAGGCCCGACACGCAGTCGTCCCGGCAGTTGCCCACCCCACTGGACTGCCTGGCTGGCAGCCCCCCGGGGATGGGTACGCACCGCACCCCAGCCCGCATCCACCGGGTTCGAGCTGGTCGATGATGAAGAGGCTTTACGACACCGGTTCCTCGCGTACACCCTCCCGTCTCGCTCACCAGGCACGGCCCGTCCGGCAGTGCCGAACCGCCCTGACTTTGTCGCGGCTGCTCCCACCCTCCCCGGCGTTCCCCAGGTCAGGCTGCCGCCAGCTTCACCCAGCCGCTACGACGACCAGGCGATGGTGGTCTCTCACCTCCATCCGAAACAACAGCGCCTCGTGGCGCACACAGTGTTCATCGACCCCGATCACGGCCACCCCGTCGAAGCGGTTCTTGTCCTCGATCAGCAGCCGCTTGCCTTCGGCTAACACGGCCGTGTTGGCGGTGTCCCACGCGACGGCGAGGCCGGCAGCGACCCGCGCCATGCTCAGGTGCGCGACGACGATTCCCTCCAACGCCCACCGCAACCCGCGGCGGGAGATCTTCGCCCGGGCCGGTGCGGCCTTGCTGGTGTCTTGCCGCCAGACCCGGGCGCAGCCGGTGCACGTGTATCGGCGCACCCGCACCCACAGCGTCGTCGGGCGCCACCCGAACGGTTCATGCGCCAGGCGACGGACCACCGTGTCCCGCAACCGCCCTTGGCAGCCGCAGTCGTGGCACCAGTCATCCGGCTCGACCACCCGACAGGCCAGCACCACCCGCGTCGTACTCACGCGTTGGCCGGTGACCACCAGACCGAGCTCATCCAGCCGGGCGAAGGTCGTCAAGTCGGGGGTCGCGAAGGTAGGTTCAGACACGTCGAGGTCTTCCGGTCGGGCGGCGTCAGAACCCCCATCATCGGAAGACCTCGACCCCTACCCAGCCAACGACGCGCCGACCCTCACCACACTCTCCTTTGGGAAGAGCCACTTAAGGACTCGAAGTCCAGGTCAGAGGAGTGCTCACCCTCCAGCGGCTGCCAGACCCGATCCTGCCTCAGAGGAGTGCTCACCCTCCAGCGGCTGCCAGACCCGATCCTGCCTCACAGCAGGACCCGGCAGCTCTCATTAGGCCAGGGGTTCACAGGTCGCGCAGCGCGTCGTCGGCGTCCACCCTCGCGACTCGGATGGCGCTGCGTGCACTACCGATCCAGATGCACACGGGCACCATGGCTACGGCAGCCAGGGTGAGGGGCAACCCAGGGGTCTGCCAGGCCTCGACCGGGAGCAGGTCGATCTGGGCGTGTGCCACCCACGCCGTGAGCACCAACGACAGGACTGTGCCGAGCAGGCTGCCAATCACCGATGCGATCAGCCCCACCACACCGAGCTCAAGAAGCAGCGAGCCCGTGATCCTTCTCGGGCCCCACCCGATCGCCTTGAGCAGCCCGACCTCTCTGGTCCGTTGGGTGACCCACGCAGAGCCGATGGCGCTGCCAACGGCGAGACAGACGAGCGCCAACAGGGCGGCGAAGACCCAGGTCGCCAGCCGCAGAATCCCGAACAGCCCACCGAGCGAGCTCATCCGTGTGGCCAGGCTCGAGACGGCGAAACCCCTGGAGGCCAGCTCGGTCTGGACTCGAGCCACGTCGTCTGGTCCCTGGACCCGTGCATAGGCCGTTCGATAGGTCGCGGGCTGGTTGCCCTGACTCCCCGCCGAGCTGAGCATCGACCTCAGCGACTCGAGCGCCACGTAGGACGGAGAAGGCCCATCGTCGCCCGGCGTGCCGTTGTCGACGATGGCCACCACTCTGAAGGTGACTCTCGAAGGAGCGCCTTCCCCGGGGCCCACGACGCGGGTGTACTCCAAGGTGACGTCACGTCCAAGGAGGTGGTCGAGAGTACCTCCCGGAACCGAATGGGGTAAGGCGATCTGCCCGGCTGCCGGGCCATCGGCCGGAAGGCTCCCCTGTAAGGCACGGGGCTCGAGGCCCGGAATCACCGGCGTGCCCCAGATCGCTCCGGGATTCAAGCCCGGATCCGGCCAGTCCGCGGAATCGCTCAACGAGAGGTCGACCTGGAACCACGGGTAGACGCCGGTCACACCTGGCACGCTGGCGACCTCACGGAGAGTGTCGTCGCTGAGCTCCCGACGCGCGGATGATGCCACGCTCGACAACTCGATGAGGTTGAGCGCGGAACGTTGTTGGGCCGTGCTCGCATACCGGGAAACCCCGGCCCCCACGACCCCGTTGCAGGCGAGAAGAGCAGCCACAATGGCAACCAGGAGGCCCAGCAGCGCCCGCTGACGACGCAGGCTGATCGCGACGTTCTGTCTCACCAGAACCCTAACGTCCGTGGAACTCACCCCCGTCAATGACGACTGAGCGATCCGCGATCTCGCGGACCCTCCCGTCGTGGCTGGCGATGAGAATCGCTCGCCCCTCGTTGCGCAATCTCGACAGCTGGCGTCGCACCAGATCAGCGTTCGTGTCGTCGAGCCCGGAGGTCGGCTCGTCGACCAGCAGCAAGGGCGGGTTGTTGACCAGTGCTCTACACAGGGCAGCCCGTTGGGCCTCACCCCCGGAGATCTGCTTCGCAGGGCGATCCGAGACCTCTGCCATTCCCCACGCCCCCAGCAAGTCGATCACCGCTTCCTTGGTCATCGTCTTGGTCGCGATACGGATGTTGTCGGCGACGGTGAGCTCCGGAAGGAGATTGCCCTGCTGGAACACGAATCCGATCGTCCTTCGACGGTGCGATTCGGAGCCGGGGCCTGCCACGGCATCGGAGCCGAGAAGCACAACCCTCCCCTTGTCAGGCGATGAGAGCAGTCCGGCAACACGCAGGAGCGAGGACTTACCAGAGCCGGAGGCTCCGCTCAACCACACGATCTCGCCGGCTCCCACACTCAGGCTCACGTCACGAAGCACGACCACTCGCCCGGTCCGAGCCTGGTACGACTTAGTGATCCCTATCAGATCCAGAACCATATCTCTCCTTGGCTTGAACGACCCCGGAACCGGATTGCCTCACATCGCGAGGCCGGGAACTGCCCGCGACTGCAGGGTCAGCACGACACTGCAGTCACCCGAGGGCGACCCGTCGACGGAGAAGAAGGACGTGGCGCCGCGACAACCGAGACGATCGCGCAATCGCCTCTCGGTCTTGTTCAAGAACTCGGAGTCGACATTGAGGGCGCGAGTTGATGCAATGACAGAACCGGCCGCCATCAGTTCGCTGAAGCCCGTGTCCGGAGCCTCCAACCAGGCTTTCAGTCTCCGCTGGAAGGCCGGGAACATGAGATAGACATTCTCTTCGTTCGCGAATGTATACGCGAGTCGCAAGGCTGCCCACGCTTTCCTTTGGCTCACGTCGTCTGCGCCGATGTCGAAATCGGCAAGCGATCTCCTCTCCGAGTCCGGGTGAATATCAATAGTCGGCTCCATGAGATCCAAGTATCCGTCAAGATCGGACAAGCTCACGCGAGCCGGGAACTGTGCAGCAACGTGGTCGGCCAGTGGAGCGAAACTCCGCCACCGTAAGTCGCCAGCGCGTTTGAGGGCGGCGACTGCGCGGAGCCGGGTCGACAGCACTTCTTGGTCGCTATTGGCAGCGCGGTAAAGGGAGTCCTTGGTCGCTTCGGTCACGATCTCGGCGAACCTTAGGTCCAGTAGCCGCGAGAACAGGTACGTGGCCCCGACGCTTCCCGTACGTGGTTCACCTGATCGCAACAGGCCAGATTGGGGGTCGACCCGGTTACGAAGGTCCGCCAGGGCGGGCTCCGCCTCAAGTACGTGGCCCGACGTGAGCAGCAGTCGGATCAGGGCCGCCCTGGACAGGTCGTCCAGAGTCGGCTCCGACAAGTGCGTCTCGATGATGGTGGCGCTTGCCGCGTTGAGCCGGACCGGGGTGCCTCGGCGCTCGGCCGACCAGAGGATCGCCTGCGCATCCAATGCTGCAACCAGGGTGTCGGGAACCGGCAGGGGCAGCGACCCTAGATCAGAAACAAAGGAGGTCAGCTCCGTCGGCGCCAGCATCCCGACGAGGGTGTAGATGTCCATGACGCGAACACACAGGTACGGGTGACTCCTCAGCCTGGACAGGTCGAGCGACTGCAGCCGCCCGGGCAATGAGGTGGTGTCCATGTCGGGTCCGCCGACCTCCTTGAGCAACGCCCTGGCTCTGGACCATGTCCAGAGTGCGCCGACCTCGGCACCCAGCTCTGGCTGGGACTCTGGCGGTGCAACATGGGCCAACCGGTCCAGCACTGTCGGGTCCAATGCCGTTCGCCCCGCGTAGCGTGCGACCTCCAAGTAGGACAGCGCGGATCCGATATCGAGTTGGGCTGCTGGCTCAACGGTACGAAGGTTCTCCGGCTTGGCGACGAGGCCAAACGCGGGTCCGAGGGTAGAGACGTAGGTGGCGGTCACGTCCACGCTTCCGACCGAAGGGGCGCCACCAGCCTCGGGCATGACGAACAACCCCTCCGGCAGTTGATACTGCGCCGAATCGCGGAGACGAAGATCACTCACGCCTGACACATCGTTAGTCCGAACGGTTGGGGAAGCGCAGGCTGCAACCAACACGATGATGAGCGCCAGGCGAGAGACACCTAACCCCTGCTTGGCTCTACGTGCGACTCGATTCACATCTTCCCCTTCGTGGCAGCGCGATTTCAACGCGAGGTGCCGGCCGGCGCTGGCCGGCCGGCATCGCTAGACGCTGGCTAGACGTGAGCGCTGGCGACTCGGTAGTTGCCGTAGTAGTACGCGGCCGCGCTCACATCTGCGCCCACGTAGATGGCACCCCAGCCGCCGCAGACGCTACCACTGAGGTAGGAACCCTTCGCGCCGTTGCTGTTCTTCCACGACAGCGTCGTGTCGTTGACCCGACTCTGACCGATGTTGACGCCCTTGATGGAGAGCGAGCCGAAGCCGATCTGGTAGAAGGACGTGGTGTTGATGATGTACACCGGCGACACCTGCATCACGGCAGACGACTGCCAGTTGCCGCAGCCTGTCCACGAGAACGATTGGATCCACATGTTCGCCGTGATCTTCTGGCCGTTGTCGAACCTCGCTGTGCCACTATTGCTCGTCGCGCTCGCCATGGGTGACCCGGCTATCGCCAGCGCGCTCGCCAGCGCCATCACGCACAGAGTCTTCCTCAAGTGCTTTCCTGGCATGGCTGTCCCTTCTGCTTGGTGGAAGTGGTACCGCCCACGGAGTCCCGTGGAACGCTCGATGGGACACTGGCGACCAATCATCAGAGACAACGACCAGGAATCAGGGCTGAACTGAAGTGAACCGGTCGACCATGCCCGTCGCGATAACTCTAGGAGTGTGCCTCCCAGGAGGCCCGCAAATGATGATAGACGGGTACGGATACCCCCGCAACCGGATGAGGCTTCTTGGGGTATGGATCAGGGCCCGGAAAGGTCCGCTGGTGGGTCTGTGACCTGGGTGAACGTGGGTGGCGTGACCGGCTCATCCCAATCCGGGGTGTAGGCGGGGTCGGAATCCGCCGGCTTCCAGGAGGCAGCGGGCGATGTAGTTGGTGAGGTTTCGGAACCCGAGGGCGGAGCCGCGGAGGTGCTCCAAGCGGCCGTTGATCGCCTCCGTGGGGCCGTTGCTGGTGCCGGGTCGGTCGAAGTAGGCCAGCACGTCGTCGGCGCGGCGGGTCAGGGTCCTTCCGAGCGTGCGTAGTTCGGTCAACGCGGCGGGAACGCCGTCACGTAGCGTGTCGATCAGGGCTTGCATGAGCTCGCGCCCGCGGCGGCGGTCGGGTTCGCGGTAGGCGGTGATGATCCGCTGGTAGGCCCCCCAGGTGGCCTCGACCTGGATGTGTTGGGGGTCGGTGAACAGGACCATGAGCCGTTCGCGTTGGGTGTCGGTGAGCAGGTCGTCGCCGGTGTGCAAGGTCCGCCGGGCCCGGTACAACGGGTCGCCGCGTCGGCCACGGTGGCCCACGGTGTCCTGCTGGAGGCGTTGGCGGCACTTCTCGAGGGCTTCGCCGGCCAGGCGGGTCACGTGGAAGGGATCCATGACGGCGACCGCGTCAGGCAGTTCCTCGGCCGCGGCGGTCTTGAACCCGGTGAACCCGTCCATGGCGACCACCTCCACCCGGTCGCGCCAGGCTTGGTCCCGCTCGGCCAGCCACGTCGTGAACACGGCCTTGGAACGGCCCTCGACCAGGTCCAACAAGCGAGCTGGGCCGCTGCCGTTACGGATTGGGGTCAAGTCGATGATCACGGTGACGAACTTGTCGCCCTTACGGGTGTGGCGCCAGTTGGGTCGGCCCGGGGCGCGGTGGCGGCTTGCTGCCGCTCCGTTTCCCCGGACCGCCCGCCGAACCCGGCGTGCGACTCTCACCGCACCGGGCTCTCCACGAGAGGGAGTGGTCGGTCAGGTGGTGCTGGTTGACGGTGTCCACGGAGTGGGGATCTGGTAGCCGCGGTAGCGGTACCGGATGATCGGGACGCTGGCGGCGCCCCGGAACCTGTTCCCGTCGACGGCGAGCCGCCAGCTGCCGGGCAGGCAGAACCTGCGCCGCAGTTCTGGCCATCCGATGCGGTGCTTCTTGCGTAGCCAGGCCGTGACCCGCTCCCACGTGTAGGAGTCGATCGCGGCGAAGGTCGCTTTGGAGACACCGTGACGGAAGTACGTGGCCCACCCTCGCAGCACCCGCCCCAGATATTCCATCAGGTATCCGGGGTCGTGGTGCAGGGTTGCTCTGTACGTCATGGTCTTCACCCGGGCCTTGATCGAGGCGATCGCCTTCTTCGCTGGCCGGGTGTACACGAACCACTTGTTGCTGCCTCGTCTTCGCATCCGGCGGATGGTGAAGCCGAGGAAGTCGAACCCGTCGTCGATGTGGACCATGCGGGTCTTCTGCGGTGACAACCGCAGCCCCATCGGGGCCAACACGGCCGCCACCTCCGTCCGCAACTCGTCGGCGTGCTCCCGCTGTCCGGCCACGACGATGACGAAGTCGTCGGCGTACCGGATCAGACGGTAGTTCGCCTGCCCGTGTCGCTTCCGGCGCTGCCGGTGTACCTCGGTGGCCATGTCCTGGTTCCACTTCGTCATGAAGTGGTCATCCAGCACGGACAACGCGATGTTCGCCAGCAGCGGGGACAGGATCCCGCCCTGCGGGGTGCCGGTGAGGGTGCCCTCGCGGGTTCCGGTGGTGGTCATCACCCCGGCCTTGAGGAACGCCTTCACCAGAGCCAGCGCCCGCTTGTCGCCGATCCGTGTCCGGACCCTGCCCATCAACGCGACGTGATCGATCATGTCGAAGCACGCCTCGATGTCGGCCTCCAACACCCAGTGGTAGGACTTGGTGGTGAAGTGGTGGATCTCGGCGATGGCGTCGTGCGCGCGCCGGTTCGGTCGGAACCCATACGAGCACGGCGCGAAGTCCGCCTCGAAGATCGGTTCCAGCACCAGCTTGAGGGCTGCCTGCACCACCCGGTCGGTCACGGTCGGGATCCCCAGCTTGCGGAGTTTCCCGCTCGCTTTGGGAATCAGGACCTGACGCACCTCGACCGGAGTGAACGTCCGCGAGCGAAGCTGCTCCCGCACGTCGTTCAGGAACTCCTCGACCCCGACCCGGGAGACGATCGCGGCCACTGTGGCCCGGTCCACCCCCGGAGTCCGTGCCCCGACGTTGCCGGCGACGCGTTGCCACGCCACCACCAGAAACGCCGGGTCACAGACCAGGTTGTACAGATCATCGAACCGGCGACCGGGATCCCCGGCCGCCCAACCATGCAGTTTGGCCTGCATCCTCCGTACCGTCACTGCGGCCCAATCCGGCTCGGGCCACGTCACGGCGCCGGCATTCACCGACGCGTCTTCGGACATCACAGTTCCTCCCTTGCGTTCTCTCGCTGCCGTCCTTCCCGATGTGGCCGGCTCTCCCGGCCTCCCAGTACTACGACGGCTCCGCCCCACCCGCGCCCTCGGTCGGCAACGGACCTATCCCGCACAGCAGGAGGGTCACGAGTGGTTCCCACGTTCACTGCGTTTCGGTCGACGGGCCAGGTGCCCGGCTTTGCCCCTGCGGTCTCGTCGTGGCTACGCCGCAGACCTTCACCACGACCTGCCAGGCCCGACACGCAGTCGTCCCGGCAGTTGCCCACCCCACTGGACTGCCTGGCTGGCAGCCCCCCGGGGATGGGTACGCACCGCACCCCAGCCCGCATCCACCGGGTTCGAGCTGGTCGATGATGAAGAGGCTTTACGACACCGGTTCCTCGCGTACACCCTCCCGTCTCGCTCACCAGGCACGGCCCGTCCGGCAGTGCCGAACCGCCCTGACTTTGTCGCGGCTGCTCCCACCCTCCCCGGCGTTCCCCAGGTCAGGCTGCCGCCAGCTTCACCCAGCCGCTACGACGACCAGGCGATGGTGGTCTCTCACCTCCATCCGAAACAACAGCGCCTCGTGGCGCACACAATGCTCATCAACTCCAATGACGGCCACGCCGTCCAGGCGCGTCGGGTCGTCGATGAGTAGCCGCTTGCCTTCGGCCAACACCGCGGTGTTGGCGGTGTCCCACGCCACGGCAAGCCCGGCCGCGACCCGCGCGATCGTCAGATGCGCCACGACCAACGCTTCCAACGCCCACCGCAGCCCACGGCGGGAGATCTTGGCGCGGGGCTCGGCAGCCTTGGACGTGTCCTGCCGCCACACGTGCCCACAGCCGGTACACCGGTAACGACGCACCGTGACCAACAGCGTCGTGGGGCGCCACCCGAACGGCTCGTGCGCCAACCGCCGAACAACGGTGTCCCGGACCCGGCCCTGGCAGCCGCACTCGTGACACCAGTCATCCGGGTCCACGACCCGGCACGCCAACACCGCCCGCTGATCGGTGACCCGCTGCCCCACCACGCTCAACCCCAGCTCATCCAAACGCGTGAAGGTCGTCAGATCCGGGGCAGCGAAGGTAGGTTCAGACACGTCGAGGTCTTCCTGATCGAAGGCGTAGGAACCTCCATCATCGGAAGACCTCGACCCTCACCCCGTCACCGACGCGCCGACCCCGCCGAGCCCCTGACCACACTCTCGATTGGGAAGAGCCCCTTAGGTTCCCGTCCACGGGAATCAGGCCGCCCTGACAGTGACCGACCGAACCCGGGCGGAGACATGTGACGCACTCGACCTGCTCGACCAGCTCCTGGGCGGCATTCTGGCCCGCGCCG
>Ga0209718_1004325_pt1 | contig 11938 bp, 9 predicted proteins | sample AD_JPNAS1_MetaG_FD_184420 | JGI IMG/M metagenome (GOLD analysis project Ga0209718, IMG submission 184420) | Active sludge microbial communities of municipal wastewater-treating anaerobic digesters from Japan - AD_JPNAS1_MetaG (SPAdes) (version 2) | ecosystem: Engineered > Bioreactor > Anaerobic >... | reverse complement strand
CCCCTCGCGCCGGAAGTGGGGGCCAGGATCAGCGCCGCCGCCATTCCAACCCGCTACTACAACCGCGATTTGCACTACGCCTCTTTCAGCCTGCCCACCTTTGTGCTGGAGCAGCTCGGCTGAGTTAAGCAAGCAACTATTCTGTCAGTCCCGGCATCTCCCGAAATCTTTCTGTTCTATTTGTAGGGTTTATCTGCCCTTTTTTCCTCATTTTCGGCTCATGCCTGTTCAGATTGGAAACGGCCTTTCAGGCTGCTTCCTGATGAACGTCTGAAACTAAATAAAGCTCTCTTTCAAACTAACCTGGCGCCATATATGCCAACCCTTTGCCAGGTCATGCCAGCCAGGTCCTTAGCGCCCGCGTTTCTCTTCCTCCCGTGCCTCCCGCACAATTCTCGCATCAAATGCGGGCATTAGGCAGGAGGCGTGTCAGGGAAGCAATAGAAGGCCTTAACGGCCAGACGGCATTCTCAAGCCCAATCCCTCACCCTAAGCTGAGGATTATATATAAAGATATTACATTATATAAATGAGGGTTTGAAAATCCTGATGTCGGTTCAAGCATAAAAAATAGCATTTCATAACAGTCTGTAATACAATATAGATAGGCATCACCAGGCGGCCTGTTGCTGAGATTTGAAGTAGATTCTACTTGACAGATATATAGCACTCAATATTCTGCGACCAATAAGGAGCTTTTATTATGAAGAATGATTTTACACTTGATAAGCTGAGCGTGATCGGAAGGGCCGCGGAGGCCTACGCTACCGGGGAATTATCCGAGGTAAAAGAAAGAGCGGAGCGTTTGTATCTTGGCAAGCGCTATCCCTTTGCCATCAGCGCTGAATATCCTTATCCCCTCAACCTGTTCAGCCCACGTCTTTCCGCGATGCTTGAGGGTGTAAGCAAGTATCCGGATGCTGAGGAAACATGGGAACTGATCAGCGCCAGGGAAAACATCATCAGGATGACAGCGGCTACAGAGATAAACAGAACCGCGGCAGAGATACTTGGCCCCATATTTGAGGAAAAGTATCCCCAAAGTGATGGGATCATAGCCCGTAAACAGATGATCGGCTATATGATCAAGATCGTAATGGAGTGTTTTGGCTATACAACGTCCGGAGGCAGGATGCAAATCGACACTACCGGAGGGAAAGATTTGCCCAATCGCAGGTCTAATTACTTTAAATCGGCAACCCGCTACGCAAAAATGACAGAAGGCGAACGAGACGCATTGCTTGGTCAAATCGCAGAAACGGATGTGAGAAAGCATTTTCTGGCCATCACTGACCTGATCATCGCGGGACAGACCGAATACCAGAAAGCATACAACATTGACGGCTTAACGAATTGGGACTCATTGTAAGGAGATGATGAATGAAAATCGAGGGTATTGAACCGGTAGAAATCCTGCACAAGCTGTTTGAATTGAATGCGCAGGAACAGTCTAACAACCTGGAAAATCAGTTGGAATCGGCTCACGCTCAGGACATGGTTCCCGTAGCAAAGCCTAGGGCGAAGCTGCTGAACAAGCATATCCGCCAGTTGATAAAGCATCCCCTGTTTGAGGGTTACGGCCTCACACGGCAGGACGTGATGGTGATAGCCGATCTCTGGCAATTTCATCTTGAGCTGCCAGGCCGGGGCAGCAACTGGGCCTGCATCTGCGCAAGCGCAAAGATCGAGCGCCACAAGGTTACGGAGTGTCTGGAGTATGTCGCCAGGCTCCTGGCACGCAATATCATCTGCTTTGATGAGAATATAACCGGCAACTACTTTCTGAATCCCATCATCCTGCAATCGGCTGAATACAACCTGAGCAAAGACCTCATCCTGAGGATATTGGGAAGGGACCTGAACAAAGAACTGGAGATGATTCTGAAAGAGAATTGGCAGAATGACGACGACTTTCTGAACGACCTGAGATTGGTCTTCGATCTCTGCTATAACAGCTTTTCCGAATTGGGCAGCCGGTCTCCCATGCTGGAATATCCGATTCTATCGGCTTGCCTGAACCTGCTCAAAGAGAGAATACTGGCTGCTCCTGACACTCTGGGAATAAAAGCGCTGGCGAGCCAACACGGCCTAAGCGACGACCAATTGTCCATCATACTGGTAGTCCTATATCATCAGCTATATAGGGGTGGCATGATCACGGAGCTTGATCTGGCTCTGTCCCTGGCGCCGGATCCCAGGTTCAGGCTGCTGCAGCAAGAGCTGACAAGCGATGGCTCAGAGTTGATAACGCTGGGATTGATCGGCAAAGAATCCCATTCTTTCAGGGGACAGATACTGTCTTTGGTCATTCCGCAGGAAATACTGAAGTCGCTTGGATACAGGGCAAGAACCATTGATAAAGCCAGGCCCGGAAAACTGAGTTCGTATTTCCAAAAAAGCCGGCCTGTCCAGACCCTTGACGATGTGATAATTCCCGCCCCGGACAAGCAACTGATTGCCCAGATCATCACCAAATGCAAGAGCGATAAACGCGAAGCCCTGGCAAAATGGGGGTTCAAGGCCGAAAACGCCAGGCAGGGTGTGGTGTTGCTGCTTTACGGCGCCCCCGGAACCGGCAAGACCTACACGGCAGGGGCAATTGCCAAAGAACTGCGCAAAGACCTGATAACGCTCAATGTGCCGGAACTGCGGAATAAATACTATGGCGAGACGGAAAAGCTGGTCAAGGAAGCCTTTACTGAGATGCGCGAGATGGCAGCCGGGGAAGAGACTGCCCCGGTTTTCCTCCTGAACGAGGCGGATCAATTGATCCATGCAAGGATCTCCATCACTACGGAATGCGATGCTATCGAAAACGCCATCCAGAGCATCATTCTGGAGGAACTGGAGACCTTCCCGGGCATCCTGATCCTCACCACCAACCTCGAAAACAACCTTGATGAGGCTTTCTTCCGCCGCTTTGACCTCAAATTCAGGTTCAGCCTGCCGGACCTCGAATGCAGACGCCAGCTCTGGAAGCTGTATCTCAGAAATGAGATTCCCGGCTCAGCGGATATCGATGTTGAGCCTCTGGCGCGGAAATACCAGTTCAGCGGCGCACAGATCGCGCTGGTGGTGCAAAACGCCTGTGTCGAAGCAATCGGCCGGACAGGTGAATTCAGACGCCTCAGCCTGCCAGACCTGCTGAAATACGCAGACCTGGAACAGCCGTGGACAAACAGCGTGAGTAAAAGCATAGGATTCTAACAGGATATGATGAGAAGCACAATCTCTGAAAATATCAAGCTCAAGCTTGACAAAAAAGTTCCCTTTAATAGTTTCTGCTCAGTTAGTAGGTATGCAGATCTGGAGCTGCCTTGGACAAGTAGAGTAAATAAAAGAATAAGATTCTATAAGGAGGAATCATGAAACAGAACGAATCTAAGAAAGTAAGGGGTTTATACAATAGCTCCATCACGAGAGTCAGGCCATTCTTCAGGGCATTGTTTAAAGTGGACGAGACAGGTAACTTATGGCTTCCAGAGTTATTAAAGGCAATGCCTTTGAACAATGGACTGGTGCAGGCACTTTGTAAAAACCCTAGTAACATATTGGAAGACTGTTTATGTAAAAGAGAATACAAGGACAGGATATTAGGAACAATCGATCTTGAGAACTGCTTTGAATACCAGATTCCTCCATCAAAAGAATTCTTGAAATGGTCACTTGAAAATCCAGATATGCTTCAATGGCCTGATAATGGGCGGAAAGAATTTGGTGCCGATACACAATACAAGCGTGAATGCTTGTTCGGTCATCATGGGGATAACCTCAAAGAATTCATCACAGAAGAAGGTATAGATCTACTCAAATCAAAAGGTGTAAGCCTATCTTCAAGGAAATGGTGGGCTTTCGAGGGTTTTACCGAGATGGACTGCTTGATCGAGACCGATGATTACTTGCTCGGTTTTGAAGGCAAACGCACAGAGTTTATATCCCCATCCACTTACTGGTTTCCGGATAGAAACCAGATAGTCAGAAACCTTGAAGTCCTGGATGAGTTAGCAAGAGAAAGCGAAAAGGAATATGCGTTCATTTTGATAACGGAAGATGGAGAGAATCCCTTGAAAGAAGAACATTTCAGGGTTAGTTTGCCCCACAATGAAGGATTGGTTAGTGAGTTATCTAAACATTTCTTGGGATGCATATCCTGGGAACAAGCATGCGAGGCAACTGGTATCAATTTCAGTGAGTTGCCATACGATATCAACAGCATAACTTGGCCATGCAGTTCAACGAGTAAAGCCGTTACAGATTCGACAAGTAAAAAAGAACTCAGAGAAAACGATTACAAGCTGTTGAGAATGCATGGCAAGATTACACCAAGATATGATCACTATGAGGCGAAACTTAGGAATGACCTCTTCATGGTGGGGTCACTTCATATAGTGACAGGTAAAGGTATTTTTGAAAGAATTAGGTTAGTTGGTTACGAATTGCCTTTGTATCATAATCGTGACGAATGCATTGATTTGTTGGGATATGATGAGAACCATAATCTTTATGTAATTGAACTCAAGATTAATAATAAAATGCCACCTGAAGAAATATCTGATCAGCTTAGTAGGTATACAGAAAGCATTAAAGACTTAACTAGTTTGCTGGCGGAAGAAATAAAGAATGAGCTATTCCTTAAGGAATTCTCATTTTCTGAAAAAGTCTTTAAATTAGCCTTAGTTCCCTCAGATTATCATGGTCCGGAAGGGTATAATAAAACACAGTGGCAAGATGATGTTGTAGTATGTTCTATCAGATGGAACACAAACTTGTCCAACCTTGTTGAAAATAGGGGTAATGAAGGCTATGTAACACTTGACATAAAAGCTAATAGAGAGCAATATAAATCTAAGTTAACATGTTGAGATAATCACAGAATATGCTTGCTTCTCAAAAGTAAGGATAGGTATTGCAATATGTCTTTCGTCCACCTACACGTCCACAGCGAGTATAGTTGGCTGGATGGAGCCTGCTGCATAGACGATCTGGTGCAGAGAGCGGTGCAGTACAAGATGCCGGCTATGGCAATTACAGACCGCAATAGCGTGGCGGGGGCTTCCCGTTTATGGCACCGGTGTGTCAAAGCGGGTGTCAAACCAATCATTGGATTGGAGATTGATGTATTGAACGATCCCGGTGACGGCAGGGCCTTTTCGGTGATATTGCTGGCCAAAAACGGCTTCGGCTACGAAAATCTCTGCCGTCTGGTCACTCTGGCTTTTGAATACGATCCGCAAGCCCCCGCGATCACCAAAAGCCAGTTGAGGGATCATTCACAGAATCTGATCTGCCTGTCCTTCGGTGTGGCGGGAGAGCTCTGCGCCTTGCTGCTGGAAGGAAATGACGGTCAGGCCAGGCAGGTTTCGGACTGGTATCATGAAGTCTTTGGCGAAGATTACTATTACGAAATCCAAAACCACGGGCTTCCCTCTGAACCGCTTGCCATGAACAAACTTCTGAACCTGGCTTTCCAAACCAGGATACCTGTGGTCCTCACCAATGACTGCCATTACCTGGATCGCAAGGATTCCAGCGCCATGGATGCCCTGAACTGCATCAGAAAAGGCATGGATTTCAGCCATCCGGAGGCCAAACGCTTTGCCGGCAATGAATACTACTTCAAGTCTCCCAAGGAGATGAAATCGCTCATCGGCTTCCGGTCTCCGTTTATCAGGAACAGCCTGGCAATAGCCGATAAGATCGATGTGACGGATGGTTATATTCCCGTGTCTGACAGCGAGTTGTCGGCGCCGGATGTGTTTGGGATGCTGAAAGAATACTCATCCACATTGAGGATCAGTTTAAAGCCGCGCGTCAGACATTTAACGGTTTCTTTGAGGGATCACAAGTCTGCCGATGTATTGGAACATCTGCGCAAGCGGCTACCGGATCATGATTTTGTGCGCTTTACCGAGTATGACCCCTGGACGCCAGGAAGCATCTATTCCGCGGTCCTGAATGCAATGAAGGTGCCTGAAGGGAAGGTCACAGAACTCTGTGGATCGATCCCGGCCGGGGCAAAGACCCTCATGGAAGCCGTCTTGATAAGCACCGATTTCTCATGCCTCTCCAGCGAAGACTACGTGTGCGCGTTAGCCGCGGAGATAGCTGACTCCCTGATCAATACGTTCATGGAAGAAAGACCGTCAAGACACAACTACGCGCTGATACCGAAAAACATGCCGGTCCCCCTTGCCCGGGATGTTGAGGGGCAGCCAGGATGTCAGTATGATATCAAGCATATTGAAGAGGCCGGGTTCGTTACTATTGAAATGACATCATAACCATACAGATCAAAAGGAGATTGAAATGTCTAATAATACCAAATGCATAAAGGGCAGCAGGTACAGATGCTTGCTTTCCCAATGGATTTTCATATCCAAAAGAACCTGTACCCACAAGCCAATTTGTTGAGGTTTCCGGTAGATTGTTGACCGCTGAGACTCAATTATAGGAGGAAGAATGCCTTTTGAACCAAAAAGTTAACTCGTAAACACGTTCTCTTAGCAGTAAAAGAAATCGAGGAGGGCAGCTTAGAATTGACTCCCTCGACACAGTGGGATGTGATTATAGATGGGAAAGCATATCCGCCCATTGAGGTCTTACGATATGCTCATAAGCAAATGAATGGGGAGTCCATATGGGATATCACTGAAGGTGATACCACCAATACATACTTGGATGGTTTCGGTTTTTTGATTAGAGCGAAAAACGAGAGAGCGGATCAGATACGTTCAATCATCCAAGAATACAAGAATACTCTTGATCAGGCAGAGTTTTCCCATAAAAATGAAAAGTGGTATTTCGTTCAAAACTACAAAGACAAGGTTGATCCATCAAGTCCCAGTTTTACAGAAGAATTTGGTAGCATTAGATTTGCCAATTTTCTATATCCGATGGCATCTGCTGTGGTTAAAGATATCCTGTCAAAAGAGCCTAAGCGCTACCAGCAATGTATAGTTAAGCTGTTTCAAGAAGAAGTTGATCTCTCTCAAAGGATTCAAACGTTTATTCAGGAAATTGAAGCCATTTATCGTCAAATGTATCCAGAGAGTAAAGAGAGTTCGCATCACGATGAAAGGACGATAGCCACCTTTCTTACATTGCGGTATCCGAATAAGTACACTTTCTATATGGAAAAGTTCTACAGGAAATTCTGTCCTTTAATGGGGGTAAAACCCATGTCCAGAAAAGGGGAAAAGTATGTCCATTATCTAAAATACATACATGAGTTTACCTCTCAGTACGTTATTGCTGATCAAGAACTCATATCGATAGTTAGCCAGTATATCCCCTCAGATGCGTTTCTTGATTATGATCGCTTGCTTTTATCGCAAGATATAGTCTTCAGGCTGTTGGGGGATAATTCGACCACGGTTAATGAAGGTATTGATATCGGGAAGAAAAATGAAAGTAGCGGGTTGATCTCAAACCCAATCCCAATCCATGCAAACCAGACTATTGCTCATCCTTTAAACCAAATACTATACGGCCCTCCCGGTACTGGGAAGACCTACAATTCCATCAATCTTGCAGTCGAGATTGCTGATCCAGTGTTCTGGAGCACCATCACCGATAAGGATAAACAGAGGGGAGAAATAACCAAAAGATATCGTGAGCTTGTGAAAGATGGAAGAATCGTCTTCACTACTTTCCACCAGAGCATGAGCTATGAGGACTTCATCGAGGGGATCAAACCAGTAACGCATGAAGAGAATAATAACTCGATAACGTACGAAGTTCTGCCAGGAATATTCAAGAAACTATGTGATCAAGCCAAACTAAATGATGGTTGCAGTTTTGAAGAATCTTATATGAAACTGCTTAATGATTTAGAAGCTAATCCCGATAATATCATGAAACTTAAAACGCCAAAAAATACTGAGTTTGGAATTACCCTAAACAGTAATGATAACCTGAATCTGCACCCCCGTTGCAGTTCCAAACCTAATGGTTCATTGACAAAAGACATACTGATTTCACATATAAATGGTGGTGAAATACCACTGTATTTTCGTGGTTATTACCAAGGGGTAGTGATTACGCTAAAAGAAAAGTATGGGTTTATTGAAAATCGGTCTGCAAACAACAATTATGTTATGATAATTGATGAGATAAATCGCGGCAACGTTTCCCAGATTTTCGGAGAGTTAATCACCTTGATTGAGCCGGATAAACGTGCCGGGATGAAGGAAGCCCTGGAAGTGACTTTGCCTTACAGCAAGAAAAAGTTCTCCGTACCTTCAAACCTCTATATCATCGGCACCATGAATACAGCTGACCGCAGCGTTGAGGCCCTGGATACAGCACTCAGGCGCAGGTTCAGCTTCACGGAAATGGCTCCGGAGTATAGTTTGCTGACAGGAAGCAACGTAGCAGGTATAGACTTGGGTGACTTGCTCAGGGTTATCAACTCCAGAATAGAAGCCTTGCTTGATAAAGATCACGCCATCGGACACAGCTATTTCCTGCGGGTAGCCAGTGGTGACAGCACTCTCCAAGACGTGTTTTTCGATGAGATAATCCCCCTCCTTCAGGAGTATTTCTATGGCAATTTCGGCAGGATAGAACTTGTCTTGGGCGGAGGTTTCGTAGAGTCCAGCACGGTTACCCAGTCGATTTTTGCCAAGCCCTCACCGAATAATGATGAGTTCAATGACCACATCCGCTACTCCCTGATCAGCCGCGAGAAGATGGATGAGGCCGCTTTCCAGAAAGCGCTAAAGGTGCTGATGAACGAGAGTGATGAAGCCTAAAAAGATTAGCGTGTTTGAATACGACCGGCTCAAAACCGGCTGCGAATACAGCGGAGTTACCTTCACTCCGACGCTACTGGAATCACTGGAACATTTCCATGCCTCCAGCAAGACCAGCTATTTCGACCTGATTCATAACGGAGTTCAATTCCGCGAGTATGTCGGTGTGCTCCAGGTAAATGGCGTTCAGATTGAAATCCTGCCCAAGCTCGACCGCTACGAAAAAGATGAGAAAAGATGGCGGGACATCCTGATCGGAATGCTTCACGAGGTAGGTCTTTTCCGGGTCTCTGCGCCCAGTTTTAGTTCGCTGACCCTACGCTCAAATTCTATTCTGGAGCTTTACTTTGAGCTCTTTATCGCAGAAGTGGAATACCTCATCCGCACGGGTTTGATCAAACAATACCAGCGCCAAAGCCAGAATCGGAGTTCCCTCAAGGGATCTCTGGATTTTCCTCGTCATCTAACCAGGAATATGGTGCACAGAGAGAGATTCTTCACTAATAGTAGCGTTTACGATCAAGACCACCTCTGGCACCAAATTTTGAGTCAAAATATCGATCTGATCAGCCTTCTATCCCAAAACAGCCATATCCAAAACCGCATCGGCGCACTAAAGTTGAACTTCCCTGAAGTATCACCACAAAAGATATCAGAGCGTAGTTTTGACGCCCTAATATACAGTCGTAAAACTGAAGGTTATCGCACGGCAATGGAGATCGCCAGATTGCTGCTCTGTAACTATCATCCAGATCTCAAATCAGGCAGGAACAACGTACTTGCCTTGATGTTTGACATGAATATGCTCTGGGAGAGCTTCATCTATCACAGCCTTAGAAAGCAGTTTATCCGGGAAGGGAAGGATTGGGTTGTGAGCGCACAACGCTCAACGGCCTTTTGGAGATTGGAAAAGTGCCGGACATACCTGCGTCCGGATATTTTGATTGAGACAGGAAAAGAATGCAAGTATATTTTGGATACAAAATGGAAACGTCCTGAGAATAATAAGCCATCTCCCTCCGATCTGCAGCAGCTTTTTGCCTATTCCCGGTTCTTTGATAGCAACAGAACAGCCTTGGTCTATCCCAGCACCCAACAGGGTTTAATACCTGGATATTATGAGTCCTTTAGAGGAAGCAAGGATAAAGTTAGCTGTAGTGTGATTAATCTGGATGTAGAACCACAGATTAGGGAATGGCAGGCGACAATTTCAAAGAGAATAGCTGACTGGATACAATCGGGTTAGGTAGCCATCAATTATTTTAATGAACGACTGCTCGTTGTATTGTGAACAGGCAGCTAAATAATGCGCCTGAGCTGGCTAAGGCCACCCTTAACGCCTGAGGCCATGCCCCTCCTACGCCCCTCGCATAATCTCCGCATCAAATGCGGGCATTGTGCTGGAGGCGCATCAGGAATTCCGGACAGGGCCTTAACGGCCAGACAGCATCGCTTTACTTCGGCACAGGCTGGCGTACAGGGAACACAGTGAGCATGGACGACAGGAAAGACTGTTGTGTCAATGCTGTTGGAGCCTAGAGTCCAGCGAGCCTGCGGGCTTGGACTATAGGAAGTGTTGCTGTCGTCGATGCTCGTTCCTCGCTCGACGCCAGCCTCCCCGCCAACTTTTTCTTGCTGGCGATACTGCTACAGCCTGTGCGGGTAGCAGCGTCCGGCTTTGCCCACCGGGCTTGAAAGGGAGCCTTGTCTTCCTCCTTCCAATCCGCTACAGAACGGCATTGGCAAAAGAAATCCGCGGAGCTTCATCCCTCCGGGAAAATCATTCGCTTATGGGAATCGCCCCGGTATCCAGCATCTGCCGCCAGTATTCGTGCTCTTCCAGCGGCAGGACCTCACAGGGCAGGTTCCATCCCGTCAGCCAGCGCCGCAGCGTTTCCAGCACAGGGTATTCCGTGAAAAAGTGCCCGGCATCGATCACCGGGATGCGCGATTCCAGCAGCGCGTGATAGCTGATGTCGCCGCTGATGAAGAGTCCGGCGCTACCCTCAGCGTTCTTCAGCACTGAGGCCCCAGCCCCACCGCAAACCGCGACCCTCTCTATTCTTGTGCCGGGGTCAAGGCCCGCGGTCCACAGCTTCGGATGGGGGCAGCGCAGGCGTTCCGAGACCAGTTGCGCGATTTCGCCCAAGAGCATGGCGGCTGGCAAATTGCCGACCAAACCGAGGCCGTGCCCTGGATTCGGGCTGGCCACGGGAAACCAGTAAATCAGCGGAGTTTCATAAGGATGGACGCTTTTCACAGCCGCGATCACCGGCCCCAACGAGGCTTCGTCCACCATGAATTCCAGCTCTTCCTCCGAAACGGTGGTCAGGGGCTGGCCTGGATCGCCGGGAATGAAGGGTTTGGCGCCCTCGCCGGATTCATAGGTTCCGGTGATGCGGTGCCGGGTAGAACAGGAGCTGTAGTTGCCGATCCTGCCTCCCCCGGCCGCGAAAACCGCCTCCGCCACTTTGTTCGTGTGGCCGATCGGGACGGTTACGGAAAGATGATGCCATTTGCCGCCCTGTTCGCTGTTGAGCAGGCCCGTAACCCGCAACCCCAGTTTTGTCGCCAGGGCCTGGTTCACTCCGTCCGCCGCCACATCCAGATTGGTGTGCAGGCAGATAACGGCAATCCTGTTTTCAGCAAGCTTGAGCAGCAGGGGGTCGCCAAAGCGCTTCAGGGGCCTGAAAATCAGCGGATGGTGGGACAGGATCAGATCCGCCCCGATCTCCAGGGCCTTGTCAACCGCGTTGGGGGTAACATCCAGGGTTATCAGCGCCTTGTGAAAATCTCTGGAGCCATCCCCCAGCAGCAGGCCCACATTGTCCCATTCCAAGGCAAGGGACGCCGGAGCCTTAGTTTCCAGCAGGGCAAGCAATTCCGATATCTGCATTTGCCACCTCTTTGGTTAGTTTCTCAGTTTGACCATCAATGGTTTCATCGGGGCGGCAAAGCGTTCAGGCGTCAAGCGAAATCTCGGCCGGCCGGCAGCCATCGGCGCGAAGCTGGAAAAGACTTGACCAAAAACACAGATGCCCTATATTTGTTAACCGACGTTTCGGAACTCCTGAAGTTCCCAAACGCGTTCAGGGAGAAAACCATGAAAAAAACACTGATAATTCTGGCTGTGTTGCTTGTGCTCGCGGGCGCGGCGCAGGCCAAGCTGAATTTTGGACTGAGGT
>Ga0209718_1004323_pt1 | contig 11942 bp, 10 predicted proteins | sample AD_JPNAS1_MetaG_FD_184420 | JGI IMG/M metagenome (GOLD analysis project Ga0209718, IMG submission 184420) | Active sludge microbial communities of municipal wastewater-treating anaerobic digesters from Japan - AD_JPNAS1_MetaG (SPAdes) (version 2) | ecosystem: Engineered > Bioreactor > Anaerobic... | reverse complement strand
GGCCACGGTGTTTTGGCGTGGGGTGCTGATCTTCAGACCGCCATGATGCTAGTCGAGCTTGTCGAGGCCACAGCACGTACCTTGCTGGACGCAGCAACCTTGGGAGGCGTCAAAAAGTTGCCAGACCCCATGATTTCTTTACTGCTGGAGGCCAGAACCAACGCTGGTCTTGGTCCAGCAGGACGAGCCAGAGCATCGGCTAAGCGATGAAACCATCTAACGATTCACCCTTTAAATCCGTGTCAGGCAAACCCACCAATGCTGAAATCAAGCTTGTCATATCGCTGAAACAGAAAAAATATCGGGATCTTCACTCGCTGTTTGTTATTGAAGGGGAAAAACTGCTTGATGAAGCCACAAAATCAGGCGTTGAAATCATCAAAACTATATTGAGGGACGAGTTTGGAGAAACGTTGATGGCTCGGCTGTCATCGATGGCCTCACCCCCACCAGTTTTGGCTGTTGCAAAGGCCGCTTTGCTTGCCGCTTGGTCAGGGCAGCTTGAGGCTGGGCAGCTATATCTTGGCCTTGACCGCGTCAGTGACCCAGGAAATCTTGGGACCATAATCAGATTGGCCGAGTGGTTTGGTGTGCGCGTCGTGTTTTTGGGGCCTTTTTGCGCAGAGCCATACAACCCAAAGGTAATCCAGGCCTCAATGGGCTCTTTGTTTAGAGTGCGGCTTGTTCAAATCGAGCTGAAATCTTTGCTGCACAACGCTTCCAAGCAAGGCATCCCAAGTTTTGGAGCCGTCCTTGGTGGGCTAAACATCTATAAAACGAATCTGCAAAATGGCGGTCTTTTATTGATGGGTAATGAATCTCATGGGTTGGCGCCCGAACTCATTGAGCTTGTTGACTGCCATCTAAGCATTCCCAGCTTTGCGGCTAGTAACCAAATAGATTCGCTAAACGTTGCAACTGCAACTGCGGTCATGTGCGCTGAGTTTCGTCGTCAAAGCAGCCTGTGATTTTGGCTAAGATCTTGATCAGACAATTGATTTTGGCTCAAAGTGCGGTTTTTATCAGTTTTCCAGTGTAGTCAATCCTTCACGAATCGCATAACGCACCAGATCGGCAACGTTATCAATCCCCAGTTTTGCCTGGATGTTTCTTCTGTGCGTTTCAATGGTTTTCACGCTTAGATGCAAACGACCAGCAATCTCACGGGCGGAATGTCCCTCAGCAAGTAACTGCAAGACCTCCCTTTCTCGTGAAGAAAGGCTTCCTGGAGCTGGCTGGGCCTTATTTTCGGCAGCTTTGCGCCCATATTCCTGGACCACAATATTTGCAATCCTAGGTGACAGATACACTTGACCACTTGCCACAGCTCTTACCGCTCTTACCACCTCTTCAAAATTGGAATCCTTTGGTAAATAACCAGCGGCACCAGCCTCAAGCATCCCCAGCACATAGCGTTTGTCAACGTGCATAGAAAGAGCCAGCACCCTGACCGAGGGGTACTCTTTTCGAATCTGCCGCGTGGCCTCAATTCCATTAAGCTCAGGCATAACCACATCCATAAGCACCACATCAGGGCGCAGCCTGCCAACTAGCTCAATGGCCTCACGACCGTCTTGTGCGTCTCCGATTACTTGCATGTCAGGTTCCTGGGACAACAGCCCACGCAAGCCCTCAGATAAGATTCGATGGTTGTCAACCAAGATGATCGTCATTTATTTGAGCCCTTTCTTAACTCGCTTTGATTTTAATGCCTGTTTTGGAATTTCCAATATAACTTTGGCCCCTTTGCCAGCAACTGAGTTAATTACCATGGATCCGCCAAGGAATTCCACTCGTTCCTTTATGCTAAACAGTCCAAACCCGCCCTTTGCAATTACCTGCGCACTGTCGTGCACAAAGCCTATCCCATCGTCAGCCACTTCAATGTACAAGCTGTTGGCCGTAATCCCAAGGTTAAGCACAACATTTTTGGCCTTAGCATGCTTTGCCACGTTGGTGACCAGCTCGCCCACTGCCCGAAAGAGCATTGCCCCAATCGCGTCATCGATTTCAGCCACTTTGTCATGCTGGTTGACCTTGATATTTAAGTCCAGATTGCTGGCAAGCCTCTCCCCAAGCCATTCGATAGCTGGCCCAAGGCCAAGTTCGTTTAAAATTGGAGGGCTTACTTCATATGTCAGGGACCTGATGTCTGCGATTACCATGCTGACTAGGGTCGTTATCTCCTCTACGCTTTTTCGCCCAGCTGGGTCTTGCGCCTTCACGCGCAGGGCCTCAAGTCTCAGCTTTATTACAGCCAGAGATTGACCAATATTATCATGAAGATATTCAGCTATCTGTCTGCGCTCTCTGGCCTCGGTTGCAGCAAGTTCAATGGCCAACGAACGCAACCGATCCTGATACTGTTTTAGCTCCAAGTCGGATGCGGGATTACCGCCATCATCCGCAACAGTCTGTGTAGGCGTGTCTTTGTTATTACGTTTCGTCTTCACTTGCTACAGCCCAGCAATTGCAAGGAAGTGTAACACGAACGAAGCTGGGTGAAACTGTATCGAGAACTGACCGTGATCAATTGGCCGGAACTATGACGCCAATACGGCCAATGAAGCCATGGCCTCGCGCAAGACCTCAGGAGGTGCAAGGGTAACGACTCTGAAGTGGTGGGTGCCTAAAGCCTGTCCAAATCCAGAGCCAGGCACTGTTACCACGCCTGTCCGTCGCAACCACTCGACCACAACTTGGGTGTCGCTTGAATAGCGTCCGCCAAGGCTTGGATGGGATAGATCCAATCGTGGCATTGCATAAAACGCTGCCGCCGGCTTTACAACCGAGGCAAAGGGAACCTTCGCTATGCCGTCAGCAACCGCTTGGGCCCGCAGCTCCAGGTCCTTTCTAAGCTGAATCAGGTGGTCTTGTGGCCCCTCTAATGCAGCCTTGACCGCGTATTGGTGAGGGGTTGGACCGCTCAACCTAGCGTTGGCCAAACGGATTATCGCGTCAAGCACTCCTTTTTGTAAGTGCGTGTTATGAAAGACCATCCACCCAACCCTGGAACCAGGCAACAGCCAATTCTTTGACAGGCCATTCATGGTTATCAGTGGCACCCCTTCAAAATCCAAGTCGGTGACTGACATAACGGGGCCTTCAATGTCGTAGGCTAACCGGTTGTAGACCTCGTCCATTACAAGCAACAGTCGGCGTTTACGGCAAAAATCAATGACTTTTTGAAGGTCATCCTTGCTAAAAACCCGCCCAGTTGGATTGTTTGGAGAGATCATCACCAGCATCCTGGCGTTTGGACCTGCAGCTTGCTCAATTGACGCCTGGTCTAGCGCCCAATCTTGTGATTCGTCCAGATCATAGTGGGACGCCTCGCCCCCAAGCTCGTTCAGCATGGTCACATACAAAGGATATGTTGGCCTTGGCAAAAGAACTTGCTCTCCAGGATTGATGGTCGCAGTCAGCAGGAATCGTATAGCCTCGCTTAATCCAGCCGTGACTATGACATGGTCTGGGTCAACCTTGACCCCATGTTTAGCATAGTCTGCGGCTACGGCCTCACGTGCCTCAAGTATGCCTGCCGCAGGGGAATAGGCATACTTATGATCAGCCCAGGCTTTACGAACCGCCTCAATAATGTGGGCAGGTGCTTTAAAACCTCCCACCGCGGCCGGGTCACCAATGTTCAGCTTTGTCAAAGCAATGCCTTGATCTTCGACTCGTTTTGCCTCAAACAGGATGTCTCTAATCGCATAGCGGATTTTGTCCATCCTTTTTGCTGGTGCAAACTCTACTGACTCCTGCTGATGCGCCATCTTATCCTCCTTAGCCTTCAAACATCTAGTCCGAACTACCAAGCGCCTTGCGAATATCCTTAACAGTTTTCAGGGCATCGCCCAGCAACATGGTGGTCTTGGGATCGTCGTACAGTGGGTTTTCCACTCCCGAGTACCCTGGCCTGTCGTCCAAGTTACACACAATGACGGCCTTGGCCTGGGAAGCCTCCAAAATCGGCATCCCCGACAATGGGGTGTCCATAGTCGGATCATTAGCAGCTGGGTTAACAACGTCGCATGCCCCAATGATCATGACAACATCTGTCCTTGGGAATTCTGCATTGGATTCCTCAAGTTCCAGCAACTTTTCATAGTCGACTTCGGCTTCCGCCAGCAAAACGTTCATGTGTCCAGGCATTCTTCCGGCCACTGGGTGTACTGCGAACAGGACGTTTTTACCCTGTGATTCCAAGAAGTTAGTTAGTCGTATAACTTCAAACTGAGCCTGGGCCAACGCCATCCCATAACCTGGAACCACGACTATACGCTCAGCCTTTTTCAAAGCCTCAGCAGCCGATGGTATGCCCCCTTCCGAAGGCGCCTGTGTAGCGGCCGCAGCCTCTTGTGGTTTATCTAGGCCACTACGGATTGCCTTGATTGTTCCAAGGGCATCTCCAAGAAGCATCAAGGTTTTGGGATCGTCATAAAGTGGGTTTTCCACCCCCGAGTAACCAGGCCTTGCATCCAAGTTACACACGATGACGCTTTTTGCCTTTGAAGCCTCAAGGATTGGCATGCCAGACAGAGGGGTGTCCATGCTTGGATCGTTAGCCGCAGGGTTCACGACGTCGCATGCCCCAATGATCATGACCACGTCAGTTTTGGGGAATTCTTCGTTAGACTCCTCAAGTTCTAGCAGCTTTTCATAGTCGACCTCGGCTTCCGCCAACAGCACGTTCATGTGACCAGGCATTCTTCCGGCGACTGGGTGAACTGCGAAAACGACGTTTTTGCCTTGTTCTTCCAGGAAATTGGTCAGCTTGACCACTTCAAACTGAGCCTGTGCCAACGCCATTCCGTAGCCTGGTACCACGACAACACGCTCAGCCTTTTGAAGGGCTGCGACTGCTGCTGGAACTCCACCTTCTTCAGCTTCTGAAGCGTCAGCGGCTGCGCCTTCTTCAGGCTCTTCCAAGCCACTACGAATTCCGGTGATGGTTGCAAGGGCATCCCCAAGCAGCATCATGGTTTTCGGATCGTCATAAAGCGGGTTTTCCACTCCTGAGTAACCAGGTTTTGCATCCAAGTTACACACAATGATGCTTTTTGCCTTTGAAGCCTCAAGGATTGGCATGCCAGACAGTGGGGTGTCCATGCTTGGATCGTTAGCCGCAGGGTTCACGACGTCGCATGCCCCAATGATCATGACCACGTCAGTTTTGGGGAATTCTTCGTTAGATTCCTCAAGTTCTAACAGCTTTTCATAGTCGACTTCAGCTTCCGCCAACAGCACATTCATGTGACCAGGCATTCTTCCGGCGACTGGGTGAACTGCGAAGACGACGTTTTTGCCTTGCTCTTCCAGGAAATTGGTCAGCTTGACCACTTCAAACTGGGCCTGTGCCAACGCCATTCCGTAGCCTGGTACCACGACAACACGCTCAGCCTTTTTCAGGGCTTCAACTGCTGCTGGGATACCAGTCTTTGGTTTTTCCTGGGCCTCAGTCTTTGGCAACGCCGCCTTGGGCGTGCCCGAAGTAACCTTGATGACAGTACCACCAACACCACCAAGTATGATGTTCATCAGCGAACGGTTCATTGCCTTGGACATAATCCTGGTAAGCACGGTGCCGGAGGCGCCAACCAAGGAACCGACCACGATGAGCAAATGGTTTTCCAAGACAAAACCGGTCATTGCCGCTGCCAAACCAGAGAACGCGTTTAGCAGTGAGATGACCACTGGCATGTCGGCACCACCAATTGGCAGGACCATCAAAACGCCAAGCAGAAGTGACAACGCCCCAACAATCCAGAACGCGATAATGACTGGGATCGGCGGTTCGAGATAGAAACAAGCCAAGCCACCAAGGACCACAATAATCAGCGCGGAAAGCAGGTTTATTGCATGGCGACCTTTTAACATAATCGGACGCCCTGAAATCCAGCCCTGCAGTTTCATGAAGGCTACGACCGAGCCTGAAAGGGTGACAGCCCCTATAAGGACAGACAGAATCGTGGTGATTGCTACGTCTACCCCCATTATGGATATCTCATCTTTACCCACCATCACAATGTCGGTCAGCGTTGATAGGGTGGCTTCGGTGTTCGCGTTTGCTAACTCACCTAACTTTTCGGCCGATTTCTCATGAAGATTTGACAGGGCCACCAGCATTGAGGCACCACCACCAGCTCCGTTAAACAGCGCAACCATCTGGGGCATCGCTGTCATCTTCACTTTGAAAGCGCCAAAAAGCCCGATTACTGACCCAATCAATACACCAGCGATGATTAGCCAAGGTTCAAAAACCTTGAACTCCGTGAGGGCCAGTAGCACTGCGATAAACATCGCAATTGCGGAAAGCCTGTTACCATTTCTGGCCGTAGGTACGCGGTTTTGCATCACCAAACCGATGATGAACAAGACTACTGCCAGCGCATTACCACCGTAAATAAGCCACTTGGGAAGGTCAATAATCTTGCTGGCTGTGGAAGGATCAATCATGTTCTTCCTCCTTCCCGGCCTTACCAGGTGTCTTGAACATCTTCATCATACGGTCAGTAACCGCATAACCGCCCATCACGTTGATGGTTGCCATAATCACCGCTAAAAAGCCCAGGATGCTTTTTGCATCTGGGGTGCAGTACTGGGCAGCCACCAGCGACCCGACGATGGTGATGCCAGAGATGGCATTAGTCATCGACATCAACGGGGTGTGTAGTAGTGGTGGCACTCGTCCGATCAGAAAAACTCCGATGACAAGTGCCACTATGAAAATTAACAGCATGATCCAGAAATTCCACGCTGCTGCTGGTCCTTCAAATAGGGGAAATAACATAACTAAACCTCTCCCATCGCCTCCAAGGCGGGTTTGAAGTGAATCTTGCGGTCCATGGTGACCAGAGAGTTTTTCACGATTTCATCGTCGAAATCTGGGGTTGGGCCCTTCTTGAACAGGTTGTCCAGGAAGTAGACCATGTTGTTTGCATACAGCCAAGTCGAGTGTACTGCCAAACGTCCAGGAATGTTCTGGATGGCGCTGATGGTGACACCGTGGGCTACAATTTCCTTGCCTGGCTGTGAAATGGCACAGTTTCCGCCCTGGTCGATTGACACGTCAACGATGACTGAGCCGTTCTTCATGGTCTTGACCATGTCCTCAGTGATCAGGATTGGCGCCAAAGAGCCTGGAACAAGGGCGCTTAGAATGATGACATCGGCCTTTTCAACAAAGGGCGCCAATGCCTCGCGTTCCTTGAGTAGCCACTCTTTTGGCAGTGTCTTGGCATAACCACCGGGGGCGATCGCCAGCTCTTCTGGGACGTCAAAACCGTCGACTTTAGCGCCCAAGCTGCCTGCTTCTTGCTTTGCGTTCGGGCGAATATCCCAGCCTCTGACGATGGCGCCAAGGCGCTTGGCAGTAGCTACGGCCTGAAGACCAACAACACCGGTTCCAATAACCAAAACTTCGGCTGGCTTAATGGCGCCGATAGCAGTTCCGACCATTGGCAGGAACTTTGGCAGCAGTGTGGCTGCTTGCAACACGGATCGATAACCGGTGCAGGTGCTCATTGAGGTCAGCGCATCCATCCTTTGGGCGCGTGTGATACGCGGAATGCCGTCCATGGTGAAGGACGTGATGTTGCGATCCCTCATTTTACGAACCATGTCGTGGCTTTCAGGCGCAGCTGGGTGCAAGAAGGTGATCAGGTAGGCACCCTCTTTCATCATGTCCACTTCGTGGATGCCGGTTTCTTCATTGTGAACAGGCTGCTTTACTTTCAAAATAATATCGGCCTGGCCAAACAGCTCGCGGGGACCTGCGATGATCTTTGCGCCAGCGGCAGCGTATTCTTCATCAGTCGAGAAACTGCCTAGACCAGCACCAGCTTCAACCAGAACCTCATACCCCTTCTCGATGTACTTCTTTACCGTTTCAGGGTTTGCTGCGACTCGCCTTTCACCAGTCATGATCTCTTTTGGGATACCTATTTTCATGAACGCCTCCTTTTGTCCTCGTCATGCGAGGAAACTCTTACTTAGATGGCAGCACGTGAACTGCGAAATCGTCCAAGCCGGGACGAAATCGCGAAAGAGCTGCTGCCAGACTTCCAAAACTATCGAACCTCCACTCCCCGAGCCACGGGGAGCCAGTTCCAAAATCGGGGTTTGTTGGTTGGCCCAACAAGTGTTGCCCTATGCAGTTTGGAGCTACATATAAAGACTGCGAAGAGCTTGACGGAAAAACCTTCGAGCGGGTCAGTAGTTCATCAATGGCGGTTTCAACCTTCATGCTAGCGCTGGCATTTAGATGCCATTCATGTGGGGCTGCCCCTTCAGTGGATACTCCTTCAGTTCCGTCGAGGCTGATTACTACTGCGATGCGACTGGCCCAGACTAGCAAGACCGAAGAAGCCACGAATTTGCTATGGTCTGCTTCGATGTGATGCGACCTAGTTGCGATAGCCAGCACTGGCGTGGCCGCAACAAGCGTCAGGATTTCCTCATCATAAGTTTTCTGTGGGGCGCTGTTGCTTTGCCTGAATAAGGGCAGATGAATCAACCCGTTACTGCCTTTTGCAAAGCCGTTGTCTTTTGATGCTGGCCTTTCGTACCAGCTTTTGCTGTTGCCTGGTGGAATTTCTACAGGGATGGGTTCCCAGGCTGGAACAGGAAAGTCACAGCGCAAAAGCTCGTTGAATTCACAATGGAATTCCTGTTCGCCCATGGTGATTGTGGCAATCAGTGGGTGCGCAGTATTTAGAACAATACGATCCAAACTCAACGGCTCCAGGGCCAAGGGCAGATACCTTTGGCCAAGTCATAAAACACTGAATGCTAGTTTTGTCTTTAATTATGGGTAAGTAAATCAGGGGTGTCCTGATTGGAGAGTGATAAAAGGATGAGTCAAGCTAATCCAATCGTCTGTTTTGGCGTAATCCAAAGGAGTAGTGAAAAGTGTGCTAACTTGCGGTCTACAGCTGCTGGTTATTGACAAAGTCATGTTGATGCTACGACACTAGCCCGGCCTATGAGAACCTTTGGAGGCGTATTTATGTTGCCCTATGTGTTTTTGGGAGAATGGATAAGCCCTAAATTAGCTTGGCTAAAGATTGGATCCTACGGGGTTAATATGGCCCTGGGCTTTTTAACCGGCTTGTGGCTGCTGGGTCGAGAGTTAAGGAGACGGAATATCCCTGCTGTGTACGCCGAGACGGTGATTTTTTTGGCGATCATTGGTGGGGTGGTGGGCGCAAAGTTGGCGTACGTGCTGACTGAGGCGGAGCATTTTTCCTGGACCGAGCTGATTTCTGGTAGTGGGCTTACCTGGCATGGTGGGCTGATTTTGGCGGCTGGTATGGTGATTGGGTGGTTTATCTACAAAAAGCTGCCTATTCCTGTGATGCTGGACGCTGTTGCTCCGATGCTTGCTTCCGGTTATGCATTTGGGCGAGTTGGGTGTCAGGTCAGTGGTGATGGATGCTATGGGCTTCCTTGTTCACCGGATGCTTTTGACAAGATTTTTTGCATGGCGTACCCGAATGGGATTGTGCCGACGAACATTGAGGTGCATCCGACCCCTTTGTATGAGGCGTTTGTGAACTTTGTGCTTTTTGGGGTCCTCTGGAAGCTTAGAGATAAATTTAAAAACCCTGGGATCTTGTTTTCGATTTATTTGATTGTTTCTGGTTTCGCGCGGTTTTTTGTCGAGTTTATTCGCCGAGCTGATGGTCGTCCGGATCGATTCCTGGGTTTGCGGGACGCGCATTTGGTGGCCCTGGGTCAGGTAGTCTTGGGGCTGCTGCTGGTGTGGATATTTACCAAGTTTCGTAGTTCTAAGATTCCAGACTACGGGATTATGCCAGCGACTCCCGAGCCTGTTCCTGCAAAGGTTCAACGGAAGAGGAAGAAGTAGCGCCGTCCCTGTTCCGGATCCTGCCCCTGCAACAGATCCTGCTAATCAGCACGATCGGGTTCCTGATTGTTTGTTCTTTTTGGCGCTTTATCTCTTCGTTACAGTTTAAAAACATGTCCGGTGGCATCCTTCCGGGCCCAAAATCTCCCGTAGCCACCCCGACTGTCTCTTAGTGACATCGTCCGGGCGAAATATACGATTGCTAACGTGTACATTCATCCTTTTGGCCCGGACGGGCCGCTGCGCGGCCTTCATGTCAACCAAAAGACGTCGGGTCCCGGCAACTCCCGATAGCGCCCTCCAGGATTGCCCCCGGACCATGTTGCAGGGTGCCCTCTCGACCTTCTTTTAGCTCCAGATCCTGCGGATTAGCACAATTTTGTCTTCCTGTCCCCCGCCCCTGTCCCCGTCCCCTGCCCCCGCTACTTTGCCTTGATCTCCAGCACATTTCCGGCCGAGTAGGCCACAAATTCTGGGGCGTACATGGGTTGGATTGTGGCTGGGGCTAGCTGCCATGTGCCTGCTGTGGTGGCTCGTACCCGGTATTTTAGGGGGTATTCGCCTACGGGGAGGTTTTCAAAGAAGAAGTTGGTGCCGTTGTCACGGATTTCTTGGTACCAGGCGATTCCTAGGTTCCAGTGGTACTTGGAGCGTTGGTCAACTGGTTCAAAGCCGGCTCCTCTTGGGTCTCTGACATGCACGTACTCCATGGCGTGTTTGGATCTGATTGACAGGTGAACCTCGATTTCATCGCCAATTTCAAGCTTATCCTTGTCCTTTAGTGGGATCAAAGTCATGTGGTCTCCGTCGACGGTTCGTTTGAAGTAGCTCCTGGTCACTTCCAGGAAATCGCCCCTGGCCTCCTTTGGTAGCTTTTTGGTGGAAAAATGCCATGTGGCCGAGGCGAATGCGTGACCTTTGCCTTCCTTTGAAACGGTAATCGTCGAGGTTGTCTTGGGGTCAATCTTTTCACCAGGGATGACAAGCTGGTTGTTTTTACCTGTGTATTCAGTAGGCTCAAAGACAAACTGCTGACCAAACTCGCCAGCCTTGACGTCGATTACCTCGTGGCTTGCAATGCCACCTGTCTGTTTTAGATAGTGTGCCAACGAATAGATGACCTCAGCCGTTGCCCTGGTGGATTTCCAGTGGTTTAGCTTTTTGTTTAAGAACAGCCAAAGGACCAACCCATCAAGTTTTTCGTTCTTTGGTTCAAGCTCCAGCAAAGTGCGCAAGGCAAACGCGTGGCTTTCAATGGTGTCGTTGTACCACAGCCAAGAACGATCTTCAGGCGCCCAGAATGTGCCTTGGTCCTGCACTGTTTTTGCCGAATCCATGACGCTGTCCCACACCAGTTTTGCGTCGTCTTGGCGCCCAGCTCTATTAAGCGTCAACGCCAGCAAGCCCTTGATGTAGGGAGAATGTTTCTTCCAGTGTTTAAACGAGTAATTCAGCATTGTTTTGCGTGTCTCACTATCAAACACATGCTTTGTCCAGGAGTCATCTGGGAAGTTTGATATGACATAACCAAGCAGAGTAATGAAATGCCAGCAGCAATCATGCTTGATCATTAAGGGTACGATTTCGTCCAGGTAGTAACGGTTTAAATACTGCCAGGCCCTTTGAACCATAGGCTTGGGAACATCAACGCCAAACTCCATGGCCTTGCTGAATGAATACAAGACATAAAGGGTGATAAATGGAGATGCAGGCCCACCCGGGAACCATGGGAATCCACCTGAACTAAGCTGAGCCTTTTGAAGCTTTGCCAAGGCCGCAGTACGTTGTGCCAAGGCTATCGTTGGATCCAGCACGTTAATCAGGTCCCAATCCAATCCATCTTCACCTCTGGCCTCGCGCAGCCAAGGCGTCTCCTCCAGTGCCATCCTGCGATTTGGATCGTCGTTATCCCAGGATTCAAAGCGCGTCTTGCGTTCTCCAAGTTTCTTGGCCATCTCGGCTACAGCAGGAAAGTCCTTGTAAAGTGACGTCAAAATCCCAGTCGACACAAAGCGGTTCAGAATGTTATCCACGCACTCGTATGGGTGGTTTACCAAGTAAGGTAGAGCGC
>Ga0209718_1004315_pt1 | contig 11967 bp, 7 predicted proteins | sample AD_JPNAS1_MetaG_FD_184420 | JGI IMG/M metagenome (GOLD analysis project Ga0209718, IMG submission 184420) | Active sludge microbial communities of municipal wastewater-treating anaerobic digesters from Japan - AD_JPNAS1_MetaG (SPAdes) (version 2) | ecosystem: Engineered > Bioreactor > Anaerobic >... | reverse complement strand
GCAAACTATCAGCATGACCTCTTATTGTGATGTCGCCCTCACCTGAAATAAACATTGCTAATAATTTATTGGAGCCATCGGAACCCATATCAGGTTTTGTTGATATGATGAAAATATTAGGCTCTCCGTGATATAAAAATGAAAGGGCTTGATTATTTACCAATGCTGAATCAATTCCGGATTTACTGGTACTATTTAAATAATATTTTTCATTGTCGTGGAGTCCATTTACTTGTACATCAATCGTAATTGTTTTATCAAATTTCGATTGTCCAAAAACGTTTGAACTAATTATAAATGTAATAATTAGCGTAATTAAATTTTTTAAATTCATCGGTTTATTGTTAGTTTAAATTGCACACAACGTCTCTGTGTCTCCGACGCCTTTGAGCCCTGTTAAGTGGTGAAAAGGTGTGTTGTGGCTTCTTCATAGGCTTGACCCCCATTTAGCCACAACGAACGGAGACACTTTGTTATGTGCAGTGGCAACTGCCTTTCCATCTATATTAAAATAATTTATTGCAGGATATTAAGAAGGATACTACAGAATTTGTTTAAATTTATAATGTGATTATAAGCTTACTTTGTTTGCTATCAATAATTATCTATGTATTCAAGAAATTTAAAACTTGACACCTAAAATCTTTCGATTCTTCATATGCCATATGTCCAAGCCCCTTAAGCATTACTAGCTTGCTACCTGATATTTGTTTAGCAATTTCTTCTGATGAATTTTTGCCCACTACTTTATCATCTTCACCACCAATCACTAAAGTTTCACACTTTATCCTGCTAAGTTCATTATAGGCATTATGTTGAATACAGGCATTTGCCTGTATTATAAATCTACTGAAATCTTTCGGCTTACCTACTCTGCTAAGAATGGGATATAGTAGTCTGTATTTTTTGATATTCTTATCACTATATGATTTCTCAACTGTATCAACAACTATACCTTTATAATCATTTGCTTCAGCCAATGCTATCCAATTACTAACAACATTCTTCACTGTTTCGTTTGGTCTAGATGCTGTTACAGCTAAAACAAGCTTATCTATTAACCCTGGGTAATCAATAGCAATATATTGGGCAATCATTCCACCTTGGGAAACTCCCATTATAGAAGCTTTGGAAATCCCAAGTTTTTTCATTACGTCTGATTGATCCTTAGCCATGTCTTTCGTAGAATAACCTTCCTCTAATTGGTTTTTTCGGCTGAAAACATACACTTTATAATCTTTTGCAAATTCTCTATACATCACCGCAAAGATGGATGCAGTACCCCTAACTGTTCTTAATGCATCACCCAATCCAGGAATCATGACAAGATTTTTTTGCCCATTTCCAAAAGCGATGTAATCCATATCAGTATTACCTATTTTAATATATCCATTTACTGCATTATAAAACATACTAATATGCCCTCTCTCAATTCTTAGATTTTTACACAATAATATATATCTGCGAAGTTCACACATTAAAATATGGCTTCGAAGCCCGGCCCCGACATTGCCATTGCACATAACGGTTGGCGGTATGAAATCGTTGGGGATTGCGGGCTACTTTCCTGTCAAGTTACACCGAACTTGATGCGGGGTAGATTGTTTGCATAACCACTAAAACCCCAATGTTTTATACCGCGTGTTGTGCACTGGCGTTCATTTCCGTCCGTTTTATCGTCTTTTAAATTTGCTGCACTTTCTTGTCTGCCGTGCGTTGGGGCAGCCATACTCTTTGGCAAGTTTTGGATTGCAGGGTGGCTTTGTGCGACTTGCCAATGTGTATGGATGTGAAGGGTGGGCTTACTCATTCAAATAGTCTTTTAAGTTCTTAATCTTTTCAATCGCATCTTTCAATTCATGACTGTATAGTGGGTTTTCTCCATGATGAGAAGCCGCATTCATTACTCTGTCTAGAATTTCTTTTGTATCCTTGATTAACAGTTCTTTTCGATTACCTTTTTCGTTAAACTCAATCAGAAAATCGAACAGTTTGGTTTTCATCCTGTCTAATTTGTCCTTTTCGGCTTGGTCAATAGTGGAATCAGAACGATAATCGGTCTTTATTTTTCTGAGTTTATTTATTTCAAAATCAGATAGAAATACCTGTTTGAATTTTTGAAGTCGTTGACCAGAAACTATATTAAATGCTTTTTCCAATTTATCGCTCAAACTTTCAAAATCTTTGTTTAAGTTCTTCATGGTTGGGTCAAGAAAAGCTGTTAAGACCGCTTCTGCTTCCTTTCGTAATTCATTTCCGCAATTCTCGAACTCGTTTTCCTCAAAATTCTTTACCGCTTTTTGAAGTGGGGTTAAATCTTCCTTGATTTTTGGAGCAGAATTATCACTCTCGTCTTTAGTGAAATTGTAGTAAACCCATTGCTCTTCATCGGTGTTTCGTCTGATAAGATTAAAAAATCCTTTGTCGTGGGTAAGAATTATTTTCTGGAAGTCATCAAAGAAACTCAAATCGGGCTTGTTTTCCTTATTCAGGATTATCCTTACAACATCCATTCTATTTGATAGGTCAAGACTAATAAGCATATCGTCCAATACAAGGATTTTAAACCTTGCACTTGCCAATGGTCTTGTACGTAATGCACCAACCCTGATTCCGATTGCAATACGGGTTAAATGTGCTTCGTTTAGGAATGACTGAACACGCTCAATTTTTCGCCAGTTTGATGCGCAAGTTTCATCAAATACTTCAACAGTAAGTTTTATTCTTAGTTTATCATGTCGAAGTCCTTCTTTTTTATCTTCCCAGAGTTTTTCCCGAATATCAGAAAACTTAAACTTGCCCGAAAACTCCAAATTAATACGAATTACATCTTTGCCATTAAAGAAATGGCTTTTTATAAATGTATTCGCATTGTCCTGAATTTCAGTTAATAGATTTTGTATTTTAGTGTTTAAGTCCGTAATTTCCTGCTCGTATCTTTCTTTACGCCCTCTGCTTGCAACTGCCCCTTTGGGTGTACGAGGAACATCCCGTGTTTTGTTTTTGATTATATCCTCTAACCAGTTTTGAGTTCCTTCGGTTAAGAACGGGAAAATGTCATGTTCAAAAACTGGCCACAAGTTTACTTCCTGCTTATGCGATGCTCGATAGAAATTGTGCAATAATTTATAGTTGATAAAATCACTTGCAAGGTTTAATTCCTGAATTAATGTATCACCGTCATTGTTTGTATTAATTGTATCGTGCGAAATAGTGTAAATGTCTTCCCTCCCTGTTTCTGTATCAATTGCCGTGAGCTTTATGTAAGAATCTTCGGCCTCGTCAACAAATACGTTTTTAAGGGTTTGGTGTGTTGAAGTATCGGAATCTAAATATTTTTTAAAGTATTTCTGTACACCTGCATCGTCCTTGGTACTGCTTTGCAAAAGCGTATATAGTGCCCAAAAAAGCGATGATTTACCTGAACCATTGTTTCCATAAACCAAAACGTTTTTACCATTTATTTGGAACGGTTGTTCTTCTTGAAACGCCTTAAAATTCTTAATCCGTATTTCCTTAATTCTTTTCATAATTAACTTTCCAATATAGGTTTAAGAATTTCGGGGCTGCGAACAGCAAACAATTTTATGCGATTGCGAACCTCACTATCGGGGTGGCTCCAGGTTTGGTGCAGTTGCTCAATTACTTGTTCTTTTTCGGTATCACTTAGTTTTTCAAACTCCCTGCCTTGCATTACTTTTTCAATATCCCGCTCCACAAATTGAAGTACATCTATTTCACGTTCTCGCATGTGGTTGGGGAAGTATAGGTTGAAAACAAAAGAATTTAGAGTTAATTCGAAAACACCCTTTGATGAAACTTGAAATCTATTACAATGCGATAATAAATCATAGAATAAATTTAAGATGGAAATATAGGATTTAAAGAGTTTTGGAATGGGAAATTGGGTTATTTCATAACCCATAACATGGTTATTAGTAGATGTCTTCCTAAATAACCAATCCATAAATATGCTGTTGTTTATAGAAGCAATAGATTTGTTATCACTTTTGCTTATAAGAAATAGTTTATTAGCAGTATGTCCAAATAAAAATTTATCGCCCAATGGAGTAAGGCAAAAATGAAGCCTGTATTTGTCTGTTGTTCCAGTGATTTCTTGACAAACAACAAATTGATTTTGACTATTTGATTGAATCTTTTCGGATTTAAACCCTTTCTTTAAATATTCCTCAACTTCAAAATCTAAATAAAATCTCTGAACGTTTTTTCCTCTATATAACTTAATTCCTGTATTCTCTGAAGTAAAGTAACTTTTTGAACTCGTTAAATTAATATCGCCCTGACTTATACTTTGAATCAGATTACTCAATCTAATGGAATTATTATTCGCTTCTTTAATTACAGAGAAATCTCCTTTCTTAACCAAAGGAATATAAAAAGTATCTGGGTATAAACTAAAAATTGAACTTTGAACAATATGCTCAAAATCAAGTTTATTTAAGGTTGTAACGTCATTATTAATGGATATCCTAAAGTGTGTGTCTTCATTTGGCTTTCTATTAATAAATCTATAAACACAGGTTCCTTGCAAAACATTTTCAAATACTTGTCCTTCCTTAGTAGGAGCAATTTTTGGAAATTCAATAAATTCAATAATTGAAGTTTCTTTTAACAACAATTCTCTAGTGTATTGTGATGATAAATCACACAATAAACTACTTTGCACTATTAAACAAGCAGAGCCACTTTCTTTTTTCGAAATATTTTTTGATGCTTCAACAAAAACCTTATATAAATTCTGTTTCCCTTTATCTTTGCCTTCTGAATATGGATATTGAATTGTTGAGAAAATTCCTTTCGGGACTTGTAAATACGGTGGATTACCAATCACAACATCAAATCCATCAGCTAAATCAAACATCCATTCGGGGTCAAAAAATGGTGAAGAAGCGTTTTGGTCGTACGGGTCCCATTTAGCCAATTTTTCAGCAGAATCAATGGGTAATCCTCGGCTTTTCAATTCTTCGGCAATGGTCTTTCGGAGTTCTTCATCTTTTTGGCGGTATTTCAGTTTTGTGTCTTTTGTTCGGGCACTAAAAAGTTTGTGGCGTATATGTTTTAATTGTTTTTCAAGGTCTTTTACTGTATCGGTGGTAAACAGGTTTGCTTCTTTGTTTATGCCAATCAAAGTGTTGGCGGTTACAAATTTGGTTTCAAGGTTTGGCAATGGGCGTATTCCAAAATTTTCATCTGCTTTGGTATTACTTTTTTGGTCAACTACCAATGAAATAAAGAAACGTAGTTTTGAAATTTGCGTTGCAATGGGCTGTATGTCCACACCATATATACAATTCTCAATCAGGTAAAGCTTACGGGCGTAATCGGGGTCATTTACCCGTTGGTCAAAAGCATTGTTTATCTCTTTCAGTTTTTCTTCCCGCTCGGCTTTGTCGTCAATGGTTTTAAACACTTCGCTGGTTTCTTCCTGCACTTTTTGTATTTGTACCTCTTTCCAAATCAAGTTATCGGGGTCAAGCTTTTGCAGCATGTGCACCATTTTTTGCAACACACCCATTGGGAAAGCTCCCGAACCACAAGCAGGGTCGAGTATTTTACAACGGTCGAGTGCTGAAACGATATTTCGGGTAAGTTTCTGATTATCGGCAAATGGATTTTTGGCATCAAACGAAGCCAGTTGGTGCAATTTTTCGTCCACCTGTTTTTCGTCCATTTCCCAATCGGTAACTGCATTTTTCAGGTAAGCAATCAAGCTTTCGTCAACCATATAGTTAACAATCTCACGAGGTGTATAAAACGAGCCTGTTTGTTTACGAGCCGTTGTTTTGGTTTCGGGGTTGTAACTTGCCAATAGGTTTTCAAATACTTTACCCAATAATTCGGGGTCGAGGGCAACGTCTTCTTCAATCGGGGTGTTTTCTGTAATGGTAAACTTGTACGATTTCAGAATATTTATCAATCCTTTTACTGCGGCTTTCTTCGTTGTATTATTATTAACGCCGTATTCGGTGCTTAAATCCACCTCTTCGGGTGTGCCAAAAAACAAGTAATCGGGAACAATTAGTTGCTTTTGCACATTTTCATTATCTGAGAAACCATCAACTATTATCTTGTTTGGTTTATCATCAAGACATTCAAACAATCCACCATTTAAAAACGGCACACAACTATTCAACAAATCTAAAAATGCATCTGGATTTTTAAAGTGTTTTTTATAACGTAACATCCAATCAATTGCAAAATGTTTTCCCCTGGATTCATCGCCACGGAAACCACGTTCGCGAGAATCGGTGCCATCTGGCTTAATAGGGCAGTTAAGCGAAGCAAAAAACAAGTTTTGCAGTATTGCCCTGTAATAAACACTGTCTTTGTTTGCCTGATTAAACAAGCCATTTTCGTGATACGGTGCAATATCATTCAAAATGTCTTTTTGCAATGCTTCGAGGTCAAACAGTTCCTCGGGAATTAATTTCTTTTCTTTTATAAACCAAGTAAATAACAAACGGGTAAGCAAACGAATTACATTGGTGGCGTTGTGTTCCTGAATTAAATCATCCAATTTGGCATTTTTCTTAATAGCATCGGCTTCGGTTGGTTTATCTGGGAAAGTAACCTGCTTAACTGCCCAAAAATACCAGTTTGAAAGTTCCTGATAGAATCGCTTGTTAAGAACACTAACACTAAAAACCTCTTGCCAATAAGCATAAAGTTTGGCAAAAGTATCAACGGCTTTTGTACCAGATGTTTGAATACGGAGTTGGTTTATAATATCTTCGTGTCCACGGTGTGGGCGTTGTATGTCAATATCACGTAGCAAAGACACTTTTCCTGCTTTTTCGCCTTCACGCCACGCCTGTTTGTATTGCAGTCGTTCGGTGTTGGCAAATGCAATATATTGTTCTTTGTCATCGGCATATTTAAAAACCAATACAACAGGTGTGTAATAAAACTCACGGTTAAATGCCCTTGAAATTTCAGCCAATTGCGAACGTGTAGGTAAAAGGTTGTTTTCACGCTGATTGAGAGATACGCCAAAAATCAAAATACCATCGTAATCGGATTTGATTTTGTCCACCGCAAGACTTTTGTTGCCTTCAAAAGCAGCATCGTCAACCATTCCCACAAAATATACTTCGTTTACGAGTTGAAACGTGCTGTTTTCTTTGTAGGTATCTTTTAAAATTTCTTGTGCTGAAGTTGGTTCATCGGCTACATAATTAACAGGGACGTTAAGTTCGTTAAACAAGGCTTTAATTGCTTGTAGAAAAGAAATATCTCTAAAATAACTTAGTTTCATAATGCTATACTGTTACTAAAAGCCATGTAATTAAATCGAAATTGTCGAGTTGATATTTTTCATCAACTTTTACGTTTTGCTTCACTCTCGCCAAAGCACCTTTGTCGCCTTTTCGGAGTTTGTCTAAAACGTCTTTTGCCTCTCTGCCCATTGATTTTTTTATTGTGCCATCGGATTGAACTTCTGTTTCGGTTGCCTGACTATCTAAATAGTTTTTCAGTGCATTTACTAATTTCTGTATTGCAGACTCATCTCCCTTATCAATGGCATCAGGCACAAAACGCTCTCTGTCTTTGTGATAAGTAATTGCATCTAAAACCTCTTTTTGGTTGAGCAAAACCATTTCTCCTTTATAATCAATGTAAATAATATCAAACACTCTGTAAATGTGGTCACGCTGCTTTTCAGGTTTTGAAGGATAGCCTAGAAGTGCAATGACACCGTCATTTGAACAAATATTTTTATCCGATTTGAAACCAGAATATACACCTTTAGGCATTCGTTGATATTTTGCTTTATCTTTATTAAATTCTTCAAATAAATCTTGTCGGTATTTTTCGAGCGATAAATCATCAAAGCCAAGGCCTTGGTCACTTACTTCAATATCATCCCATGATGTTTGCATTTGCTCCATCATTCGAGATTTTAGGCGATTTTCAAGATTTTCATCTTCTGCCATTTCTTTGAAAGTGTCAGAAAATTCAAGGTTAACTTCGGCACCTGCCAATTTCATGGCAGCCATTCGCTGCTCAATACGACCTTGCAAATCTAAGTAGTTGTTTATGTTGTTTGATGGCCAGAAATTAATACCGTAAATCTTTTGGTTTGGCGAGCCCAAGCGGTCAATACGCCCCATTCGTTGAATTATCCTTACAGGGTTCCAGTGTATATCGTAATTAATTACCATATCAGCATCCTGCAAGTTTTGTCCTTCACTTAAAGCATCGGTTGCAATTAAAATATCAATCGGGTTTTGTAACTTTTGATAGGTTTTTGGATGGTTGTCTGCAATCCATTGTATCCATTCCTGATAAGCATTTGATTTATGTTTTTCGGAATCGAAATCCCACTCTTTTTCCTTATAAAGCTTCGTGTATGGAGCAAAGCGTTCAAGTATTGGTTCAAAGTTTTTGGTTTCTTCATCCGAATCGGAAGTTAATGAACCAGAGCCTGAAACAATTGCCAAATTATTAAATCCCCTTGCCTTTAATTGGTCAAACAGGTATTTAGCGGTATCCCTATAAACGGTAAAAATTACGACCTTCTGATTGTTTGCGTTTGCACCTTTTAAACGTTTGGATTGAATTTGTTTTATAAGTTCTTCGAGCTTATTATCAATTGAATTTATATTGTTTGGTTTGTCAATTTCCTTTTTAATCCGTGTCTCAAATTTTTGAAGATTAATAAAGAGGTTATCTAAAGCATCCAAATCTTTCTTTAAATCCTTTTTAAAATTTTCAATATTACCTGCGGCATCAATTTCAGAAAGGCTGATTTTACGTTTTTTGCCAAGTGTAAATTCTTCGTATTGTTCTTCTAAATCATCATCGTCAAATTGATTGGCATCTAAATCATCGATAGTTTGATTTTTCTTGTTCTCAAGGTAATTTTTGATTTTATCCAATGCGGTTTGGTGATGGTTCTTAATTTTCTCAACTGTTGAATAAAAAGAAAACCACGATGATTCCAAACGTTTAACCATTAAAATGTACATCATTTTGACGAGGAAACGGTCACGCTGCCTTTCATCGTGCAAAACATTCTTTTCCTTTTCGTTAATATCAACATAAAACGAAGGTTGATAGCCTGAAAGCATTGGCGGAAAATGGTCAAATAATTCTTCAAATGTTTCGAAATTTCCTATTTCATGTGGAGTGACAAAAAGATTTATTGGTTTCTCTTTATGTGGAAAAATCAATTCTTTCTGATGTCCGTCAATCATTTTTCGTGTACGGGCAACGGTTAATGAATCTGTAAGGGTAAAGAAATTTGCTGGTAGTTTTTTTATAAACTCGCTTATTTTTGGTTTATCGTCCTCTCTCCATTCGTTAAATGCCTTTTGTGCATTTCGGAAAGTATATTCAATATTTCTAACTCCTAAATTCTCGTTATATCCTTGCACGTCGCCCTGAACCATTAATTTAAACTGATTGCGGATATCATTTAACGAGTTATTAATTGGCGTTGCTGAAAGCAACAATACTTTAATGTCTTCATTTGGCTTTAGAACTTGTTCTAATAAAAACTTATAACGATTCGATTTATCATTTCTTAAATTGTGGCTCTCATCAATTACTATAAGTTTGGGCTTGTCATTATTGAAAAACTTATCTGCACGGTCATCATATTTTTCAAGTCTTTCTTCGCTCATATCTGTATGGAAACGAACAAAAAAATCAAACTGGTCTTTCTCGAATTTCGATTCCTGATTCTTTCTATACCTTTTCCAGTTGTTTTCAAGTTTCTTTGGACAAAGCAAAAGAACTTCACGCCCTTGCAATTGAAAGAACTTCATTACAGCCAACGCACTCCATGTTTTTCCCAAACCAACGGCGTCAGCCAATATTGCTCCATTGTATTTTTGAAGCATTCGGATTAAACTTAAAACGCCTTTCTTCTGGAAATCATAAAGGGCATTATAAATTACACTGTTTTCCAAACGTCCAACCTGTCTGCTAAAATCAGGGTCGTTTTCTTGCTCAATAAGCTGTGACCCGAACAGTTCAAATAGAATTTTAAAATATATTTCTCTTGGTGTGTACTTGATAAATATTTTTTCTATTTCGTGAATTAGATATTCCTTGAAATCAACTTTTGTTTTAGTTCCATTATTATGAATAATTGTCTTATCCTTGTGGGCTTGTGGTCTTATCCAAAGGTTTTCAAACCAACTCACAAGTTCTTTGTATTGGTTGTTATTTCCAGTTTCAGCAATGTTTAATTCAACATTATTTGTTGTCTTTAGTCCAATTCCCGCTTCTGTCAGATTAGAACTTCCCGAAATGAAGTATTTCTTTCTATCGTCATTTTCAGATGGGTTAAACAGATAATTTTTAGCATGGCAAAAATTAGGCTCAAGAGTTTTTGCAATTACTTTATTTTGTTTTAGAAAATTAACAGCTTCTTGTGCAACACTACTTAATTTTAAAGATGCTTCAATGCTTATGTTCTCATTCAATAAGTCCAAAGGTCTGTTGTCCTCAATGTCAACATTTACAATATCGCCTAATACTAAACGGAAATCACTTATTTTATCATTAACCTGTCTGGATAAAAAAGCTAATGCACCAATTGTAAAATAGCCTGTTACAATATCCAGTTTTCCTGATTCTGTATATTGTGAAATCCACTCGTGGACCTTTTTATTTTCGTTTTCGTTATCTAAAATCATTTTTTACTGTCTTCTGTTTTAATTAATTCTTTTGGGTCAACATCAAGAATTTTTGCAATTTCGAAAAGCACTTCTAATCTTGGTTGTTGTCTGTTTTGTACATATCCATTTACAACATTATAACTTTTACCAAGTCTTTCAGCCAACCAAGTCTGCTTAATTCCTTTTTTTTCAAGTACTTCTTTTATTCTGTTCATGTCGTAAAATTGTCAGACAGCTAAAATAGATTTTTTATATCAAATTTCATTATAAAAAGTATCTGAATTATCAACAGTCTGTCGGTGCGTCGGCAAAACGAAGGCTCTTTTGGCTGCGAAGCGGTCGCCCGTGGGTTAGGGCAGCCAAATGTGCCTGAGTGTGCGGTGGGTTTCCTTTTTCTTCTTTGTCTTTATGCAGCAAATTTTCCACTGTGGCTCTGTCTTTTTACGCTTGTGCACAACGGTTCTGCGCTTGGCGTTCGTGCGGGGTTTCGGAGGACAAAACTGTCATCCCAGCACAAAAGCCCAATTGAAAAACTGAACTTGAATTTAACCACTTCACCCCGCATGACGCCAAACGCATGTTAGCAGTTGTTTTTTATATCAAATGTAGTCCGCATTCAGGACAATCACTTTTATTCATCACCCCTAAAAACCCGCATCCTGGACATTTGTCAGGGTTTTCCATCCATTCTTTTTGTTCATCAGAAACAAACTCAACAGCTGACCATCTATCATTTTCAGAAAAAATAAAGTTCTGTGAACTGTTGTCAACGCTTTTCTTTTTATCGATTAAATATTTTTTATTTAAGAAGGCTAGAATATCTTCGATAGTATTAAGCTCTCTATCATATTTAGTTTCGTTCACGAAAAAGGCATAATTATCTGTACTATCAAGTTTTAATGCAATAATATTTTGGTCAAAAAAGCCATGTTTTAATAAATAGCTTCCGTCTCTTGTGTCCATAAGTAAGGATTGATTTCCTAAGTATTCCCATGTTCCTTTTTCAACTATTCCATTGTCGGAAATTAGAAGTTGATTGTTTGTTCTAAATATGTAAACACGTTTTGTTTGTCCTATTTCACCTATTGACACCCAATGCTGATTGGTAAGTTTAGTCAAGTCGTCAAGCTTCTGACTAAATTTCTGAATTTTTGGAATTATGTCTGCTATGTATGTCTTCATAAAATAACTGCTAACGGCAAAGGCTATGGGCGCGGGCGACATGCGGGCGTACAACTTGTCGCACTTCGATAACGATTTTGCGGGCAAAAAAAGCTGCTAAATGCCTGTCAGCCAGCCTGTGCCCATAGGCGAGTGT
>Ga0209718_1004302_pt1 | contig 11990 bp, 6 predicted proteins | sample AD_JPNAS1_MetaG_FD_184420 | JGI IMG/M metagenome (GOLD analysis project Ga0209718, IMG submission 184420) | Active sludge microbial communities of municipal wastewater-treating anaerobic digesters from Japan - AD_JPNAS1_MetaG (SPAdes) (version 2) | ecosystem: Engineered > Bioreactor > Anaerobic >... | reverse complement strand
TATGAAAAAATTATTTTTAATTTCAATTTTGATTGTCATAACAATGACAATGTATGGGCAAAAAGCAGCCCTACACACAGCATCAGGAGTACAAATCTTCAATGGCTCCAATGCTTTCGTTAATGCACACAATGCAGCCAGTAGTGGCGATACTATTTACCTCTCTGGTGGCACATTTTATGCGCCATCAAGCATTACTAAAACATTATACATTTATGGAGCAGGACATTATCTAGACTCTACTCAAGCAACTGGTAAAACTTTTATAAGTGGTAATTTAATACTTGATAGGAATACTGATGGCACATACATAGAAGGAATAGACTTGACAGGCGAAGTTAGATTACAATTTAGCTCTGCTGATACTGTTAGCAATATAACTCTTGCTTATTGTAAAATATCTGGCAATATTAATTTAAGCTATAACAGCAACACTTATACCAATAATTTTGTGCTTATACGTAGCGTGGTTATTGGCGACATAAATTTCACACGCGCAACTAATGCTGCCGTATTCAATAGTATTCTACAAAACAGATGCATATCTTCCAATGGAGTACTTTATGAAAATAATATTTGTTTCTTCTCTCATAATTACGATTGGGCAATATCAGGGGATAATAATATATTAAAAAATAATATATTCTTTACAGAGTATGAACATGGTTCTGGAGTTAATGGTAACGGCAATCAATTATACAATAATTTATTTTTGTTTCCTAACCCACCATTTGGTGGATCATATACCGCAAGTGGAAATTATATAGATGTTAGTGCAGATTCTGTTTTTGTGAATAACACTCTCTACAGTTTTAATTATGCTAGCGATTATCATTTGAAATACCCCGATATATTCATAGGCACTGATAGTACCCAGATAGGCATTTATGGTGGCACTTTCCCATACAAAGAAGGTGCTGTCCCATCCAATCCTCATATACAACTGAAAAATGTGGCTCCTACAAGCGATTCTAATGGTCACTTACAGATAGAATTTAAAATAAGTGCACAAGATGAGTAATCCAAGCTACTTTTTCAGTACAATACTAAAGACATTGTCTGTATTATTGTTTTTAGCAATGTCGCAGAGTATCTATGCTCAGCAAACTATTGTGGAATATGAGTATTGGTTTAATGATGACTTTAGTAATAGAACAATTACAGCTATTACACCAGTATCTCAGTATCATTTAGATACAAGTTTATCTGTTTCCACACTTCCTAATGGCATAAATGTGATAAACTTCAGAGCAAAAGACTCACAAGGTAAATATAGCGTCATAACAAGCCAACTTTTTTATAAAAAAGAATTAACAAATTCAGATACCAATCACATAGTTTCTTATGAATACTGGTTTGATGATGATTTTCAAAATAAAACACTTGTAAATATCACACCCACAGAGCAGGCAACAGTATTAGCACAATTAGATGTGAGTACTATGAGTAATGGTATGCATTTATTTAATTTAAGAGCAAAAGATGAACGTGGATATTATAGTAGCATTGTTTCTCAATTATTTTATAAAAAGAAGTTATCTTCCTATACTGATAATAAAATCATAGCATACAAATACTGGTATGATGATGATTATGATAATTTAATATATGTTGATTTACTTACACCAACCAATCAGTTGAATTTGATTGATAATCTTGATATGACGCAAATACCTAAAGGCATTCACACACTTAATTTTCAATTTAAAGATGATGCAAATATATGGAGTGTCATTTCTACTGATACAATAGAAAAGATTTCTCTGCCAATCGCTGATTATACCTATGAAGTTTTATCATCTAATTGTGATTCCACAGTTATAGCATTTACAGACAATAGCATTGATGGAGACGTGTATTTATGGGACTTTGCAGATGGCACTACTGATACATTAGCCAATCCAACTCATACATTTTATAATTCTGGTTTACATTCTGTTATTTTGACCATTACTGACACTACTACACTCGCTGATAGCACCAAGCAAATGGATATTTTAATTACAGGCCATACTGCAAATTTATTTGCGGTTACAAGCTGTGATAGTTACACATCTCCAAGTGGTAACTACACTTATACAACATCTGGCGTTTATTACGATACTATTACAAATCATTGGGGATGCGATAGTTTATTAACTATTGACTTAAATATAACTTATTCTTTTTTCTCTGAAGAAAATATAAATATTTGCCAAGGCGAAACTTACACTTGGCATGGTCAAACATTAAATACTGCTGGCACTTACTATGATAGTTTGACTACTGTGAATGGCTGCGATAGTATTTATAAACTCTCTTTGAATGTAAATTCTTTACCAAATATTAACCTTGGTAACGACACCATAGTATGTGGTGCTGGAATCACTCTAAATGCGGGTAGTGGATTTACCTCTTATTATTGGAATACTGATGAAACTACTCAATCGGTTAATATAACTAATAGTGGCATCTATTCTGTAACTGTAACAAATCCTCAAAACTGCTCAAATTCTGATGAAATAAATGTAACCATTTCTAATATTTTAATAAATTTAGAACAAGTAGGGACAGATCTTATTGCCACCATTAATCCTATTGTTCCAGGAGAATATGCATGGTATACTTGTGACAATCAATTAGTACTGAATATTACAACCGCTACCTATCAAAATGCACCAATAGACGGATGCTTTTATGTAATATTCACTGACAATGTAAACTGCGAATGGACATCTAATGAAGTGAACGTTGTAAGTATCCAAGATAATGAAATGAATATAGCCCGAGTATATCCTAATCCTGCAAATGATGTTGTATATATTGAATTAATAAATGATAAAGTAGTAAGCATTTATCTCTATGACATGTTGGGTAAACTAATACTTAATGAAAAACATAATGATTCACTTATAAAAATAGATGTATCACAACTGAATGGTACTTACATTCTCAAAGTAGTAAATGAAAATAAACAAAGTATATTTAGGTTAACAATTATTGATTGAAAAAATTTAAAATTAAATGGTATAAATAATTATAAACAAATTAAACATTTTGTTAATAGCTATTTTATAATTGTGAATGTAATTTGATTTTTTTAATTTCATTTAAAATCTTTAATTTTTAACTATAAAAGAAAGGAGCTAAGGCAAATCTACGCGCGGGAAATGATGGTTAAAAAAAATATAATTTAATTATTACAAATGAAATAGATAGGAAATTTTTAAAAAAATTTCCTATCTATTTGTTATTAGGCAGTTTGCAATATCAAATGTTTTTTTGTTTAAATTAAGTAATGATATTTTATAAATAATTTTTATATACTTTAAATCTTTATTAATAGCTATTTGATCAATATATTTTTTAAATATTTATATTTTATTAATTTTTCTTAGTAAATCATAATTAGAAAAGTATTAATAGTAATTTATTTTAATTTATATATCATTACTTAATTTAAACATTTATTAATTCTAAAAAAATTAAACAATGCTAATCAGGAAGTAAAGGTTTAATTCAGGATTAGAATAAAAAGTCCATTTCAAAAAAAATTACGTTTAAAATAAATTAATGTATAATTATACCCTAATCACACTAATTATTTATTTTCGTGTACCCAATCATAAGCACTCAAAAATGCCATTATCCAGGGAGTAAATTTATTCTTTTTGATATTATCGGTAGAATATGGCCATTGCCAGCTAAAAATCGAACGTTCTAAGTGTGGCATCATAGCTAAATGTCTACCATCAGCAGATGTCAATGCCGCTGCATCAAAATCAGAACCATTAGGGTTAGCAGGGTAATCGTGATATGAATATTTCATAGCAATATTATAATCATTTTCATTACCATTTAATATAAATTTGCCCTCTCCATGAGCAACCCATACACCTAATCTCGAGCCTATAAGAGGTTTTAAAAGTATAGAGTTAGATTCTTTGATGTCTACAGTGATAAAATTACTTTCGAATTTTCTACTATCATTCCATGTCATAGTAGGACGGTAATTTTCATTATCAGATAATAGACCAAGATGTACCATTAATTGGCAACCATTGCATACACCCAAACTCAAAGTATCTTCTCTACTATAAAATTTATCTAATTCTAATTTTGCTTTTTCATTATATAAAAAATTAGCAGCCCATCCTTTAGCAGATCCTAGAACATCGGAATTACTAAAGCCACCTACATAAACAATGAATGAGATATCATCTAAATTTATTCTGCCCTCGATAATATCAGTCATATGAATATCTATAACCTCGAAGCCTGCTAAATGGAGACAATAAGCCATTTCTCTATCACCATTTACTCCTTTTTCTCTTATAATAGCAGCTTTGGGTTTTAATTTTTGTTGGATATTTGGTAATTTTACTGGTAATGATATTGTAGGTAAAATAAAATTTAAAGGTTGATTTTTATAATTATCAAATCTATCTTTAGCCTTATTATTATCTGTTTGTCGCAAATCATACAAATATGATTTTTTATACCATAGATCCCTGCATTTATCTATATCAAAATGCTCATAAGTTTGATATTTTATGATTTTCAGCTCTCTTTTATCAATAAGATTACCTATTGGGAAATATTCAATATCAGCTTGATATAACTTATTAATTACCTCTTTCACTTCAGAAACTTGAATCACCACACCTGGATTTTCAGCAAATAAGATTTGAATAATATCATCATAAGGGATAGAAGAAAGATTAATATCTAACCCAATATCTGGATTAGAAAATGTCATTTCTAGTAGAGTAGTTATCAAGCCACCAGCACTAATATCATGCCCTGCTAAAATTAAATTTTGTCTAATTAGATCTTGTAAAACATTAAATGTGCGTTTAAAATAATCTGCATTTGCGACATCTGGTGGATTACTGCCAATATTACCTAACTCTTGATAAAAAATACTACCTCCCAGAGCAGGAGACATACCAGAAAAATTAATATAAATTAGAGTTGAATTTTTTACATTTTTTAAATCTGGAGTTACAGCTGCTGTGAAATCATCAGTAATGCCGCTAGCAGTTACAATAACAGTTCCTGGTCCTTTCACAATAGTGCCATCGGGATAATTTTGAGATAAAGACAAAGAATCTTTGCCTGTAGGAACATTTATTTTTAACTGCAAACAAAAATCGCTAAGAGATTTAACAGCATCATACAAACGCGCATCTTCACCAGGTAATCCAGAAGGCCACATCCAATTAGCACTCAGAGAAATCTCTTCTAATCCATTTCTAAGAGGAGCCCATACAATATTAGTTAACGCTTCTGCCACAGCTAATCTACTAGCCTTTGCAGAATCGATAATCGCCACATTAGGAGCATGCCCTATGCTAAATGCTATCCCAGTTTTACTAGAATAATCTAATGCAGTGATTCCTAAATTGTTTAGTGGTAATTGTATTTTACCACAAGTTTGCTGCATAGCCACCCTACCAGTAACGCTTCTATCGACTTTATTTGTTAACCAATCTTTACAAGCAACAGCTTCATTGGATAGCACTTTCTCTAAATAGATTTCAAAATTTTTAAGATCATATTTGGGATTAACAAATTCAGATTTGATAGAATTGTCTCTAATAATAGTTTTAGGAGTTTTACCAAAAAGAAAATCAAATTTCAAGTCAAAAGGTTTTCTATTATCTTTCCCGATGAAACATATAGATTGAGTAGGATTTATTTTTCCTACCTTATAAATAGGAGCACGTTCACGAAGAGCTATTTTTTCAATTTTTTCAAAATTACCATTATCTACGACTAAGCCCATCCTTTCTTGAGATTCATTACAGATAATTTCTTTATCAGATAAAGATGGGTCACCTAATGGTAATGCATCAATATTTATTTCGCCACCAATAGGATTTAATAACTCGGCAAAGCAATTTAGATGACCACCAGCACCATGATCATGAATAGAAATGATAGGATTAGCATTATTCTCTGAAAGAGCACGAACAACATTAAAAACACGTTTTTGCATTTCAGGATTAGCTCGTTGCACAGCATTTCTCTCAATATTATTTTCATATTTGCCAGTAGCTACCGAAGATACAGCACCACCACCCATACCTATTCTGTAATTATCTCCACCCATCATTATTACAGATTGTCCTGGACGGACTGTCTTTTTATGAGCATATTTTTTGAGAGCATACCCTATGCCTCCAGCCAGCATGATTACTTTATCATAAGCAATTAATTTACTGTTAACTTTTTGTTCAAAAGTATATAAGCTGCCACAGATAAGAGGTTGACCAAATTTATTACCAAAATCTGAAGCTCCATTAGAAGCTTTTATCAAAATATCCACGGGATTATGATATAGGAAACGACCTTTATCATGTTGATTAACTTTTTTTTCATCAATAAAATCTTTAGTATCAGCAACCATATAAACTGCAGTACCCACCAAAGGGATACTACCAATACCTCCGGCCATTCTATCCCTAATTTCTCCCCCACTACCGGTAGCTGCACCATAGAATGGTTCTACTGTTGTCGGGAAATTATGTGTTTCTGCTTTTAGCGAATAAACAATATCCTCATCATATTCGATAAATGATGACGGCACATCACCACGTAAAGGAGTAAAAATTTTAGCTTTGCCAACTTCAATAAATGCTACATTATCACTATATGCAGAAATCACTCTACCTGGATTAGCTTTAGTAGTAGATTTTATCAAATCAAAAAGAGATTGTTTTTTTTCTACACCATCAATTATAAAAATACCATTAAAGATTTTATGTCTGCAATGTTCGGAGTTCACTTGTGCAAAGCCATACACTTCGCTATCTGTTAGTTGCCTACCTAATGATTTACTAACGTCTTTTAAATAATTTATTTCATATTTAGACAATGCTAAGCCAGCCTCTATATTATATTTTTCAATATCATCAATTAATTTTATTGTTTCTTTTTGTCTTTTAATTTTAAATATATTTTGGTCAGGATTAGAAATGATAGTTTGTATCATAGTATCATAATAAATATGTTTAGACTTATTATATGGTATTAATAGTTCCATCCTAGTAATAGAATTTATTCCAATATTTTTAGCTATCTCTACAGCATTAGTGCACCATGGTGTTATCAATTCTGGATAAGTACAGATAAAATCACCTTTTAAAACATCAGAGTCAATATATAATGAATCATCACCAAATAACCATAAAAGTTTATTTATACTTTTAATTGTTAATTTGGTAGATTGTACTGCGATATAGGCTAAATTATCGGGAGAATAAAAATAATAAATTTTCATATATAATTATTAAAAAAACATTGATTAACTCTAAGAAATAGAATAAAAACTATTCATACTTTTATATTCTGGTAAAATTTTTTGAATATTTTTCACTAAATCATCATTATTTAATTGATTATAAGATTGTAATAAGCTAAAAATCATCTTTACTTTTTCATCTAGATCATAAATATTTTCAGAAGAAATCAAAACATTTTTATTTTTAGTTACCAAATCTTTAGAATAATCAGTTAATAGCTCTTCAGTCATTTTTTCACCTGGGCGAAGTCCTGTAAACTTAATTTGAATATCTTTGCCAAGAGTAAGTCCGCTGAGTTGAATAAGAGTTTTAGCCACATCCAAAATTTTTATTCTCTCGCCCATATTAAACAAGAAAATTTCTCCACCCTTGCCAATGCTAGCAGCTTCTAGAACCAAACGACAAGCTTCAGGAATAGTCATAAAAAAGCGAGTAACATCAGGATGTGTAACTGTGATAGGACCTCCATTTTCTATTTGTTGTTTAAAAATTTCCAAAACTGAACCATTGCTACCTAAAACATTACCAAAACGAGTAGTAATGAAACGAGTATATGTAGAATTATTATTCAAATATTTTACCAAAAGTTCTGCCATTCGTTTACTTGCCCCCATAACATTACTAGGATTTACAGCTTTATCAGTAGAAATGAAAATAAATTTTTCTACTTTGTATTTAATAGCTAAATTAGCCAATTGATAAGTACCAGCTACATTAATATCTATAGCTTTTTTAGGGAAATATTCTAAAATAGGGACATGCTTATAAGCTGCTGCATGGAATACTATCTGTGGTTTATATTCATTAAATACAGGCTCTATATCTTGCAGATTAGTAATATCACCTAAAATAAAATGTAAGCTATTAAACTGCTCTATAGTGAATTCATTACTTAAATTTAACTTTAAATTATGCAAAGGAGTCTCAGCAATATCGAAACATATTATTTGTAAAGGATTAAAACGTATACATTGTTTTACTAACTCACTCCCAATACTACCTGCTGCACCAGTTATCAAAATTGTTTTATTATTTATTGTTTGTAGAATATCAGACTCATCAATGTTAATCTCTTCGCGTTGTAGAATATCTTCTATTTTAATTTTTCTAATCTGTTTAAAAGATAGCTCACCATTAATCCATTTGCTCACTGGTGGAACTACGAGAACTTTAGTATTATATTTCAAACATAGCTCTGTGAGAGAAGCTTTTTTAGCAGGTGAAATATGTTGTATAGCAATAATCAGATGTGCTACTGTATGACTACGTAGAAACTCCTCTAACCTATCAGGAGAATAAATAGTAATACCCTCTAATTGCTTACCCTGCTTATACGGATCCTCATCAATAAATGCTAACACTTTATATTTAGTACCTCTATCTCTTTCTAGGACTTGTTTCACTAAACTACCATCTCTACCAGCACCATAAATAATAACATTAGATTTATCTCTTTGATTATTAAAAAATTCGAAAAATAATACTTTAATAGCTATACGATAACCTATTAAAAAAAATACACTAAATACAAAATCTATTATTAATATAGAAAAAGGGACCAAATAAGAGATACCAAAAGCACCATAAACAGTAAAGTTTAAAATAGCTATCGTAATTACACTCAGTACTAGGCTAAAAAACATTTTCATTGCATCACTAGCACTCACAAACCTTATTAAATGCTTATATGTACCAAATGACAAGAAATAAATAGTTTTAATTACAATAACAATTATTAAACCTATATATAATGAGTGCTGCTCTGATATAGGTATTTTAAAATTAAACCTGAGAAAATAACTAAAAAAATATGTGAAGGCGATGATAATAACGTCTGCTAAAAGTATAAAACCACGAGGTAAAGGACGAGATTTATATTTCATAAAAATAATAATAATTTGCAAATTTCGATATTTTTTTTTAGATATTAAAGATTTAAAAAAATGCATTATGATAAACATATATAAAAAAAACATTAATAACTCAAACCTTGATATTAATCATTTTAAACAATAGAATAATTAAAATATATTAATTTTGTTAAAAAAGGAATTAATTATGTTAAAAATTGGAATAATAATGGGCAGTACTCGTCCAAATAGACACTCAGACCAAGTGGCAAAATGGGTTTATGAAATAGCTAGTAAAAGAGCTGAAGTAGAATTTGAAATAATAGATTTACGAGATTACAATCTACCAATATTCGATGAGCCATTGCCACCATCTACACATAAATATGAGCATGAATACACAAAAAGATGGTCAGAAAAAATTGAAAGTTTAGATGGATACATATTTGTTACTCCCGAATACAACCACTCCTTGCCAGGAGTACTGAAAAACGCATTAGATTTCATCTATCAAGAGTGGAATAATAAAGCAGCAGGATTTGTAAGCTATGGATCTACTGGTGGAGTGAGAGCTGTAGAACAATTACGTCAAATAATGGCAGAGTTTCAAATAGCAGATGTACGAACTAATGTTACCTTATCTATATTTACTGATTTTGAAAATTTTACAACTTTTAAACCTAATCCAGTACAAGAAAGAACATTAAACACAATGTTAGATCAACTAATAGCTTGGTCAACCGCACTTAAAAATATTAGAAAATAAATTTATTAGAATTAATATGAAATTGCCAGTTTATTATATACCTCATGGTGGAGGCCCATGGCACGTTTTAGATGATTCACTCGGAGATCCAGAAGGGTCAGAATATTTAAAAAATTTTCTAAAAATTTTAGGAGAAGAATATAATAAAAGAATCAAAGCAATTTTAGTGATTTCTGCTCATTGGGAGGAGAAAGTGCCAACAATTAATTTTGCTGAAACCCCAGGCTTATTGTATGACTATTATGGATTTCCAGATTATACATACCATCTGACATGGCCAGCACATGGCGATCCTTATATAGCCGAAAAAGTCGAATATCTATTAAATAATAAAGGTATCGAAACTGCAAGAGAATATAAAAGAGGCTATGATCATGGTGTTTTTGTACCCTTGATGGTAGCATTCCCCAATCCAGAAATGCCAATTATCCAACTTTCGCTAGTAAAAAATTTAGATCCACAGCTACATATAAACATTGGCAAAGCTTTAGAACCACTCAGGGAAGCTGGAGTTTTGATTATAGGATCTGGTATGAGCTATCACAATATAAAAACTTTTTTTGTAGATGATGCTAAATTAAAAAAAGTTTCAGAAGAATTTGATACTTGGTTAAAACAAACAATTATATTTAGCAATAATGAACAAAGAGAGCAAGAATTAATAAATTGGTATAAAGCTCCTGCAGCTACTATTAGCCATCCAACTAGTGAACATTTAGCTCCACTTTTTGTATGTGTAGGCGCGGGTAATGATGACAAAGTTACTCATGTGTATTCAAATTATTTATATGGTGCTAAAATATCAGGATTTGCTTTTGGAATTTAAAAAAATATATAATGAATAATAATAAAATACAAATTGATTTTTTTCATGATGTCCTTTGTGCATGGTGCTATGTTCTTTCACCAAGAGTAAAGAAATTAATAGAGAAATACCCTAATGAAATAATACTAATACATAGAGCCTTTGCCTTAGCACCATCTGAGAGATCTTTAGAATATATGTTTGATTCTAAAGAAGCTGCAAAACAAGAAATTTTAGAACATTGGAGAGCAGCAAATGAAAATGATCCAGAACACAGGATAAATGCTGAACTAATGGAAACAAGAGATTTTGATTATCCATATTCAATGCCTGGACTATTAGCATGTAAAGCTGCAGAACTACAAGGTGGAAATGAAAAATTTGGAGAAATGATGGACAGACTACAAAAAGCACACTTAACTGAATGTCTTAATATTAATGATGATAAAGTATTAATGCAATGTGCCAAAGATATAGGGTTAGACATAGACAAGTGGTATATCGATTACAAAAATGAAAATACCAGAGAACTAGTATTAGCAGATTTGGCATTAGCCAGAAAATATAATGTAAATTCAGTTCCCACTTTAGTGGCTAATGGAAAAGAAAAATTCATTGGAGCTCAATCATATGAGTCATTGGAATCTTGGTTTTTATCATTGAAAAATAAATATAATGGCTGAAAATCCTAAAAAGAATATTGGAGATCTTGGAGAGGATTTAGCTAAACAATACTTATTAAAAAAAGGATATAAAATTATTACTCAAAATATCAGATGGAAGCGTTATGAAATTGATTTAATAGCACAAAAAGATGACTGGTTGGTTTTCGTAGAAGTAAAAACCAGAAAAGCTGGTAAAGAAAAACCAATTATAGATAGCATAAACGCTAATAAGCTAAATGCTATGAGCATTTTTGCAGATCACTATATAAAAGAAATAAATTGGGAGGGTAACATACGCTTTGATGCAATATTAGTTCAATATTCATACCTAACAGCACCTAGGATAGAACATATAGAGAACTTAAGGATAGAATAGAGGTTGTAAGAGATAGAGAAGATATGGGTGGATTGTGTTTGAAACATTTTTTAAATGTTTCAAACAGTATATGATATTTTACTTACTCTATAATATTCATACCAGGCAAATCTATCCGACGATGCAAGGTTAAGTATTCTACCAGTATTACTGATTATGCCTTCTGACAAATATTTACCTATCGCTACATACCACATAATGTAGTTTTGCAAGTATTTGGTTGCTACTCCTCTAAACTTCGA
>Ga0209718_1004299_pt1 | contig 11999 bp, 10 predicted proteins | sample AD_JPNAS1_MetaG_FD_184420 | JGI IMG/M metagenome (GOLD analysis project Ga0209718, IMG submission 184420) | Active sludge microbial communities of municipal wastewater-treating anaerobic digesters from Japan - AD_JPNAS1_MetaG (SPAdes) (version 2) | ecosystem: Engineered > Bioreactor > Anaerobic... | reverse complement strand
AGGGGGTCGTTTTCTATGCTGAAAGGATTGATCTTGCTCAACAACACCATGCCTTCCAAAGTTCTGCAACGGCTTAAAGCAACATACACCTGTCCGGCAGTGAAGGCTTGTCCGGCATCGATCACCGCTTTGTCGAAAGTCAAGCCCTGACTTTTATGGATGGTTATTGCCCAGGCTAAACGCAAGGGAAACTGGATGAATTTTCCAATCACATTTTCCTCAATCTGCTTGGTTTTATCATCCACCTGATAACGGATATTTTCCCATTCCATGCGTTTAACTTCTATGGTGCTGTCGTCTTCCGGACATTCAAGGGTGATGGTATCTTCTTCTATGGCAGTGATGGTGCCGATTTTACCGTTATAGAAACGTCTTGGTGTTTCGGTGTCGTTTTTAATCAACATCACTTTGGCGCCTTTTTTCAAGACTAAGTTTTCATCAGTGGGGTAGTTATTTTCGTAAAATTCTCCTTCTACAGTTGCTTTGAAGAGAGATGTCTTGCCCGGTAGTTTGTCCAGCTCTTCTGCATTGATGCGGTCCGCCTTGTAATTATGGGTAGTTAAAGTAATATAGGTATCATCCGCCGGCGGAATGAAAGTCGGATTGTAGCGACTTTGCAATGCCTCCAAACTTTTGTTCGTCAGGCGATTATTCCTGACCTCATTTAAAATATTGACGAATTGCATGTCTTCCTGACGATATACTTTTTCCAACTCAATGTACACCGGTTGATTTTGTGAAATGGCGTGGCTGTGAAAAAAGTACGGGGACTGATAATACGGAGACAATAATTTCCATTCTTCATCATTGATGACAGGTGATAGTTGGAACATATCGCCGATGAAGATGACTTGCACACCCCCAAAGGGCTCCCTGTGCCTGTAACGCAGGTGTCGCAACAAGCCATCGACTGCATCCAAGGTGTCGGCCCTCACCATGCTAATTTCATCAATGATGAGCAATTCCAATTCTTGCAAGATTTTACGTTTTGCGCTACGAATTTTACCTTTTTCGAGTAGGTTTTTAATGCCTTCAGCAGTAGGAATAAAAGGAGTGAAAGGCAATTGGAAGAGTGAGTGCAAAGTAACACCACCGGCATTGATGGCTGCAACGCCGGTGGGTGCTACTACTGCAGTTTGTTTATTTGTCAGCCCCTTGAGATGATGCAGGAAAGTCGTTTTACCGGTTCCTGCTTTGCCTGTCAGGAAAACATTCCTGTTGGTTTGCAGGGCAAAACTCAGGGCAATTTCGTAATTATCAGTATGTTTCATAGTAATGTTTGGTTTTATTGTGTTCAGCTTCAACTGTTCTTGTTAAGTCAGCAAGCTCAGTAAGATACCTGCGGCAACCGCTGATCCTATAACACCGGCAACATTGGGTGCCATGGCGTGCATAAGCAGGTGATTGGTCTTGTCGGCCTGGAGACCCTGTTCCTGTGAAACACGTGCAGCAGCCGGAACGGCAGACACTCCTGCAGAGCCTATCAGCGGATTTACTTTATTGCCTTCTTTCAAGAAGAGATTCATGACCTTTGCGAATAGGACACCGCAAGCTGTTGCAATGATAAAAGAGATTGCTCCCAATCCGAAAATCTTCAAAGAATCCCAGGTAATAAACCGGTCTGCTTGCGTAGATGCACCAACAGTAAAACCTAATATGATGGTGATGCTGTTGATCAAAGCAAACCGCGCTGTTTCCGCTAATCTTTCAGTAACCGTTGATTCTTTTAAGAGGTTACCCAAAAATAACATACCTAACAATGGCAGCGCACTTGGAGAGATGAAAGCTGTCAGTATCAAACCAATGATCGGAAATGCAATTTTTTCTGTTTTGGAAACCGCACGTGGTGGTTTCATTCGGATGACTCTTTCTTTTTTGGTGGTCAACAGCCTCATTACCGGTGGTTGCAATAAAGGGATCAAAGCCATGTACGAATAGGCGGTAACAGCAATGGTTCCAATCATTTCAGGAGCTAATTTGGAGGATAAGAAAATAGCAGTCGGACCGTCGGCACCGCCAATGATCCCAATTGCACCTGCTTGCTGGGGTGTAAAACCTATAGCAAAAGCTCCTAAGAAAGTCAGGAAGATACCTACTTGTGCCGCGGCACCCAAGAGCATCAACTTAGGATTGGATATCAACGATGAAAAATCGGTCATGGCACCAATGCCTAAAAAGATAAGTGGAGGATACCATCCTTTTACCACACCTGAATACAAGATGTTCAATACTGAACCTTCTTCATAAATACCAATTCCGGAACCCGTTGAAAAAGGGATATTACCGACGATCATCCCGAAGCCTATAGGTACAAGCAACAGCGGCTCCCAGCCCTTTTTGACAGCAAGGATGATAAAGATGATCCCAACGGCGATCATGGATAAATTCTTGAAAGCGAAATTAGCGAATCCGGTACTCGCCCAGAATGTGTTCAGACTTTCCAAAATAGCATTGCCTGTTCCGCTATTTTGGCCAAAAACCTGCATAACACTGAACAGACTGATCAGCAGAAGTGTAAAAGTGAATCTTTTGATTTTTCTATTCATGGGTCTATTCAATTTCAAATAATACTTCATCTTGCAATACAGCCTTTCCAACAGCAGCGTGAACCCTGGTTATTTTGCCGTCGTGCTCGGCTAAAATGTTGTTTTCCATTTTCATAGACTCAATCACCATCAATATGTCTCCGTCTTTAAAACTGTCCCCGGCATTTACATTGACTTTCAATATATTCCCGGGAAGCGGTGATTTGATGGTTTTGGAACTTGGTCTCTTCTCTTCTGAGACGGGATGGAGGTTTTCTCTCATCCTTTCGTCCCCATGTTTGGTTTTCACTTCCTTTCTGACCAATACTACAGGAGTTTTAGATGTTTTGATCTCTTGCTCTATTTCGATGTCGTAGGGAGTACCGTTAACTTCTATTTCGGCAACATTGTTTTCTATTCCCTTGACGTTCACTGAATAGCTACTACCACCGATGGTGAATTTAAATTTTTTCATTACTTTATGCTGTTATTTTTTACCGAATTAAATTTCTCATACCGTATATTTTTGAATTCCACGGGGAATAACGTCTTTCTATACGTTTGATAGTTATTACGTTGCTTTCCTCATCGTGTTCATCACTCAGAAAAAGATGCAATGCCATGGCGATGGCTGCTACTTCCGGCCCGCTGATAATCTTTTTTTCTGTTGCAACCGTTTCTGTATCTGTTACTGTTTTTTTACGTTTCAAACTGAAAGATTTGTTGCTGAGTTTTCCAAAACCAATAAAGGCAAAAACCAAAATTGCCAATGCAATGAAAACCACCAAGATACCGACAACAGTCATCAGTAAGATGTCGCCCATTTGTATTGTTATTAAAATCATACCTTATTATTATTTTTGTATTGTAATCTGTATTTCCATAATTCAAATCGATGAATTATGGAAATCACAGGCTTGTTTTTCATTCTCAAACGATTACAGTGGAATATTGGAATGCTTCTTCAGTGGGTTGACAACCTTTTTGGTTTGTAAAGCCTGGAAAGCACGGATTACACGGAAGCGGGTGTTTCTCGGTTCGATCACATCATCAATATAACCGTAAGCTGCCGCTTGATAAGGATTAGCAAATTTCTCATTATAGTCGGCTACCTTTTCAGCTATGTATTTTGCTTTTTCTTCCGGATCGTTCATGGACTTAATATTACGTCCTTCCAGGACTTCCACGGCACCTGCAGCACCCATCACAGCAATTTCGGCAGTAGGCCATGCGTAGTTGAAGTCGCCGCGCAACTGCTTGCAACTCATTACATCATGGGCACCACCGTATGATTTTCTGAGGGTAACCGTTACTTTAGGTACGGTAGCTTCGCCGTAGGCAAACATCAATTTGGCACCGTGTGTAATGATACCTGCATATTCTTGTCCCGAACCGGGTAAGAATCCGGGAACATCAACCAAGGTAAGGATGGGAATATTAAACGCATCACAGAAGCGTACAAAACGCGCTGCCTTCCTGGAAGAGTCGCAATCCAGCACACCTGCCAGAAAATTGGGCTGGTTGGCAACTATACCTACAGATGTGCCGTTGAAGCGCGAGAATCCCACGATGATGTTGCGTGCGTAATTTCTGTGAACTTCCAAAAACTCACCATTGTCAACTATGGCATGAATCACATTTTTCATGTCATAGGGATGATTCGGATTGTCCGGAATGATTTCGTTCAGACTGTCTTCTAGGCGGTCAATGGGGTCATTACTGCTAAAGATGGGAGCCTCTTCCAAATTATTTTGAGGAAGATAAGAAAGCAACTTGCGGATCAACAGCAGTCCTTCTTCTTCACTTTCTACTTTGAAATGAGATACTCCCGATTTTCCGGCGTGTACATCGGCTCCTCCCAAATCTTCAATAGAAATGTCTTCTCCGGTAACGGATTTTACTACCTTGGGTCCGGTCACGAACATATACGAATTTTGTTCAGTCATCATGATGAAATCCGTCAGGGCAGGGGAATAAACCGCACCACCGGCACATGGACCGAAAATCGCTGAAATTTGTGGTATCACGCCTGAAGCAAGAATGTTACGCTCGAAAATTTCAGCATAACCGGCTAAAGAAGTTACGCCTTCCTGGATACGTGCACCTCCTGAGTCATTGATGCCGATTACCGGGCAACCCATATTCATGGCCATGTCCATCACTTTACAAATTTTCAATGCCATGGTTTCAGACAAAGATCCGCCGAATACGGTAAAGTCTTGTGCAAATACATACACCGTACGGCCGTCAATAGTGCCGTGTCCGGTAACAACACCATCGCCTAAGTATTTTTCTTTTTCAATACCAAAATTATTGCATCGGTGGGTTACGAACATGTCTAATTCTTCGAAACTACCTTCATCAAGCAGCATGTCAATGCGTTCGCGTGCCGTAAATTTACCTTTTGCGTGCTGAGCTGCAATTCTTTTTTCACCGCCACCCAATTTGGCCTGAGCACGCAAGTCAATTAGATTTTTAATTTTTTCTTTGTTTTCCATATGATATGTAACGCTGTTATATTGTTGTTTTGATTGTCATTATTGTTTGGGCTTTTCACACAGCTCAGTCAGTACCCCAAAAGTTGATTTCGGGTGCAAAAATGCGATATTGAGACCTTCAGCCCCTTTTCTTGGAGTCTTGTCAATCAATCTGACTCCCTTTCCCTCCAAATAATTGAGATTTTCTTGTAAGCCTTCAACAGCAAAAGCGAGGTGATGAACACCTTCTCCACGCTTTTCGATGAATTTTCCGACAGGTCCCTCAGGATCAGTGGATTCCAACAACTCAATTTTTGTTTGTCCAACCATGAAAAATGCGGTTTTTACCTTTTGCTCGGCTACTTCTTCAATGGCATAACACTTAAGCCCTAATACTTCTTCGTAAAACGGAATGGCTTCTTCTAAACTCTTAACGGCGATACCTAAATGCTCAATGTGTGTAATTTTCATATGCTGATATGATGAAATGAATGAATGGAACTATAACTTTGTAAAAATGAAATCAAGTTTGTGTTTTCAATGTGTTTTAGAAAGAATTATTAAAGAAAAATTTCTTTATTTTAAATTTCTCGCAAAATTACTCAAAATAAATAGGATACACAATACAAAATTGAATGAATCAATTTGTATTAGTATTAAAAATAGTTATAAACAGAAGGAGTATTAACCCTCTTTTTCTATCTTTTAACTAAAATCTTCAATTTCCCGTATTGCCTCTGCCACCAATGGAATTCCTTCCCGGATTTTTTCTACTGAAGTATTGCAATACGACAATCGCATTTTGTTGTTGAGAATACCGTGAGGGTCAAAGGTTTTTCCGGAAACGAAAACTACGCCTTTATCGATGGCACGTTTTAGAACCTCTGTTGAGTCGATGTGTTTTGGTAAATCCAACCAGATGTAAAACCCACCTCTTGGTGCAGTGAAAGTGATTTCCTGTGGAAGATGTTTGCGCAGGCAGGTTACCATGGCTTCAGCACGTATTTTATATTCTTTACGTACGGTTTCTATGTAGTCGTAAACCGCACCGCTTGACACAAATTTATGCGCCAACATTTGCGTGAAGCTTGGCGAACAGGCGTCTATGGCTTGTTTGATCAATTCGGCTTTTTGGTAGATGGGCTCGGGGACCAGCATCCATCCCAGGCGCAAGCCCGGTCCCAATATTTTGGAAAAAGATCCCGTATAGCAAACATCTATGCCTTTGGGGTCCATGGCTTTGATGGTGGTCAGATGAGGCTTGTCTTCTTCGTAGAAATACAAATCGCTGTAAGCGTCATCTTCAATCAAAGGGATGTTTTTGTCTTTTAAAATATCAATTAACGCCAGTTTGGTTTCAACAGAGTAAAGCGTTCCGGCGGGATTGTGAAAATTGGGCGTTAGATAAACAAATTTGGGTTTTTGTTTTTCATCATTGACGGCTGCCCTTAATTGGTCTAAATCGATCCCGTTTGCTTTCAAAGGCACGGAAATAATTTCAGCTTCGTAAGATTTAAAGGCGGAAATAGCGCCAATAAAGCAGGGATTCTCGACAACTATGGTATCTCCCGGGTCAATAAAAGTCTTTGTCAAGATATTAATAGCCTGCAAGGATCCGGTTGTGATCATCAGCTTGTTGTTATCTACAGGTAATCCTTTTTTGCGAAGAAATTCTTGTAAAGTACCCAGTAGTTCAGGAATACCGCTGGTCGGACCATATTGCATGGCGATTTGTTTTTCTTCTTCAGTCAGGTTGTTGTAGATATCGTCAATCTCCTGTAATGGAAATAGATTGTTATCCGGCATACCACCTGAGAACAATATCATGTCAGGTTTAATGGCTAAACTCATTAAGTCGCGGATCTCCGACGAACGGAGGTTATTTATTGATTTTGAAAAACGAACCACTTTATATTGTGTTTTATATTAGTTATTCGACAATTTACTTCTATAACTTTCAACTTGCATTTTGATGTTTCAGTGAGAGCAGCAAATTACCGCCACACTTTTTTCGTGCGAAATTATTGCCATTGTATTGCAGTCACTACGTGTTTATCTATATCTGATAGATGTCACTGGCGTTTAATAATTTCATTTTGTTAGCTCTCAGCACTTTAACTGTTTGTTCATTGGATTCGGAACGTATGACCACAGTTGCGGCATTGTTAAAAGCAAAAGCATACATGTACTCTACAGCGACATTGTTTTCAGAAAGAATTTTCAATGCTTTGTACAGCCCTCCGGGTTCATGAGGAACGGTCAGGCAAACCACATCGGTCATATTTACAGAAAACCTGCTTTCCTTCAAGACTTTGATGGCTTCTTCAGGTTTGGTAACAATACATCTGATAATACCATAATCAGCGGTTTCTGCCATGCTAAAAGCTGAAATATTAATATTTTGCTCACTCAAAATTTTAGTCATCTCGGTGAGCCTTCCTGTTTTGTTTTCTAAAAAAACGGATAATTGTTTGATGATCATGATTGATTTTTTTTACGGTTATCAATTACTCTTTGGGCTTTTCCTTCCGAACGGGCGATGGAGAAAGGTTCCACTAAATTAACTTTGGCGGAAACACCCAGGGTGCTGGCAATATTGTGTTCGATGCGTTTCTTTAAATTTTCTAAGGTCCTGATTTCGTCTGACCAGAAATGATCGTCTAATTCTACGTTAACTTCCAGGGTGTCTAAGTTGTTTTCGCGATTTACCACTAATTGGTAATGTGGACTGGCTTCGCTCATTTCCAGTAATACGGCTTCAATTTGTGATGGGAACACATTTACACCGCGAATGATCAACATATCGTCACTTCTGCCCACACATTTATCCATCCGTACCAAGGTACGTCCGCAATCACACTTTTCAAGATGTAAGCGGGTCAAATCGTGGGTTCTGTAGCGCAACAGGGGCATAGCCTCTTTGGTAATGGTTGTAAACACCAATTCACCCAATTCGCCGTAAGGCAGGACTTCCAAAGTGTCCGGATCAATAATTTCAGGGATGAAGTGGTCTTCGTAAATGTGCATGCCATTCTGAGCTTCACATTCCATGGAAACGCCCGGACCGATAATTTCGCTCAAGCCGTATATGTCATAAGCTTTAATATTCAGCAGACTTTCAACTTGTTTGCGCAATTCATTGGTCCACGGCTCAGCACCAAAAATACCGGCTTTCAGTTTGATGTTTTTTCTATCAATGCCTGCTGTAGCCAAACTTTCGCCTAAATGTGCCGCATAAGAAGGCGTACAAGCAATGGCAGTTGAGCCGAAATCAACCATCAGTTGCAATTGCTTTTTGGTGTTTCCTCCGGAGATGGGAATCACGGAAGCACCTACTTTTTCAGCACCGTAGTGTACACCCAAACCACCGGTGAACAGACCATATCCATAAGCCACCTGGATGACATCATCTTGTCCGATGTTCGCCATTGAAAGCGAACGTGCCACTACTTCACTCCACAGGTGTAAATCGCTGCGGGTATATCCCACTACCGTGGGTTTACCGGTGGTTCCGCTGGAAGCGTGCAGCCTGATGATCTGATTTTGCGGAACGGTAAATAATCCGAAAGGATAGTTATCTCGTAAATCAGTCTTTTCTGTAAAGGGCAAGTCCTTCAATTGGTCTATGCTCTTGATATCACAGAGCTCAATGCCTGCTTCATTGAATTTCCTCCTGTAAAAAGGCACATTATAGTAAATGCGTTCAATCATCTTGATAAAACGCTCATTCTGAATTTCTTTCAGTCTTTCTTTGTCTGCTGTTTCAATAAATTCGTTCCAAATCATATGTCGTAATCCCAAGCTGCCAAATTCCCTAATGAAAACTTTTGGTTTTGCTTTTTTTCTTTTCGCGCAAAGGTAATCAAAAACAAGGAAATATGTCAAAATAATTTGGTGTTTTGTTTTTTGTGATTGAATACCAGTTTTGAGACAGCCCCAATATTACCGGCCCAATGGCAATGCCTTGGGATATTATGTATGAAGAAAAAATACGCGGGGCTGTCCTTACTTTTGAACAGCCCCCAATGATTTGACAAATTGTCGTCTCGTAGTCGTAAAGTTAATTATTGATTTAAATGATGAACTTTATAGACTTATTGTTTACTGTTAAAAAATAAATTCCTTTCGGCAATTGTATAGCTATACTCTGACTGTTAATTAATTGAGAATAAGCTTGTTGTCCTGAAATATTGTAAATTGTTAAATCAGTATTGCTATCTTCAAACTGCAGATAAATATTATTTCCTTTTATATTTATACAATGTTTAATGTCCTGACTTATAGGGTTTTGTGTTCCTGTTTCGTTTTTCAGCCTGGTTAGTTCCTGGTCTTGCCAGGCATTATTAGAATTGTACACTTCCGGATAACTTGCATGTTCTCCGTTGAGAATGATCAAAGTCTCTTTTGGAGTGTTGATTTGGTTATAGCAGGCATAAACGCTTGTTGGCGGAGTTACCTCATCATTGTATCCCCATGAAAAATATCCCGGAACAGTGATGTATTGAGCAAAGTTAACTGTGTCATAATATTTAGTGATTTCCCCGGCATTTACATTATATGAGGAAACATATTCGGGCTTGAACCAGCGAAAGTACTGGGGCCATCCTCCGGCTCTTCCATACAGAAAACCTGTTTGGTCAGACAGAGCAGGATATAAAGCTGTAAAGGATTTAATTCGCTTATCCAAAGCAGTGACCATAATAGAAAGCGCTCCTCCCTGACTGGAGCCGGAAGCAATTAAGGTTTTCCCATCAAATTTAGAATATTGAAAAAGCCAATCTATTGTTTTGATACACCCGGTTATTACTTTTTTGTAGTAGTACGTGTCTCTGGTATCTTCTTTTTTCAAAAATGCATATCCTGCAAGAACCGTAGTGTCTAAGTTTGCGTAGTAAGCCGATTCCATAGTAACGGGATATTCGTGGATATATACGTCTATCACGATAATGTTTTTGGAAGCAGATGTACCTTTTCCCCAAAAACTTGGATAGACTCCGGCACCGGGAAATTGAATCAAAGCCGGATATTCACCGGGAGCTTTAGGGACATTCACAACTGAGTAAAATTTTTTGCCTTCTTGATAATTATCCAATTCTAACTGATAAACATCGGTATTTGCATCACTTTTATCCGGTAAATGAGTCAATTTATAGTTTGGCGATACAGCACGAGCATTGTTTATGGTGTTGGTCCAAAAATCCATAAAATCATCGGGGTTGGGTTTTGTTACCTTAGGCAGGATTGAATGAGGTGCAAACCCTAATGTTACTATTTCTGTCTGATCTACACCGTCAATTTTCGCCCAAAATTTACATCTCAGGAATCCCGGTTCAGTCATCGCATTGACTTGTAGCGTTGCTGCTGCTCCATTGGTAATCTGCACGGTTCCTTGCTGCAATACAGGATCCATTAGCTCCTGCCTAATTTCATAATTGATTGTTGCGTTTTGTGTTGCTGTATTGGTTAGTCCAACATTAATTACAGCATTTTCTCCTAAATCATACAGCCAATCAGTATGATCCGGCGTTAAAGAAATGACAATATCTCCTTTTCCCCAGGGACGAGTAGAAGTTAATACACTTGTAAAATTTTGGGCTTGAATATTACCTGAAGCAACAAGTACTATCAGAATATACGTTACTATAAAATATATTTTTTTCATATTATAATGTGTTTTATTAAAAAATTTATACATCGCAAAGGTAATATATAAAATAATATAATAAAGTATATTTCCGGGAAAAATTCAAAAAGTGTAAAAAAATATTGATTTTAACTAATCATTCACCTACTTCGTCAACTGACGGAGCAGTGAGTTTGAACGATTTAGTCAATCGAGCGCAAGTTTTTTGAGCGAAGTAGGCAAGGTCTTAATCTTTTTTTTGATTCGTTATTTGGTTTAATCCTAAAAAAGTTAATCATCTGTTAAACACGATTTTATATAAAAGTACGATCAAAAGCACATTTCGCACTTTTTGCAGTGCGAAAAAAGATAAAATTCAGTTGATAAATTTAATTGTTATTAGTACCTTTGCGCAGTTTTTCGAATACTTATTCGATAAATATACATTTAATTAGTTTTAATCATTTAAAAATTTTATTCAATGAAAATTAAATCAATTGTTTCGGTATTGTTATTAGCACTGGCAGTAAATTTATCTGCACAAGTGGGTATTCAAGCAGGTTATGCAAATGTCAATGAAGTTACAAAAAACACAACCTTGGGAGTAGATGCATCCGACGCAGTGAATGGTTTTGTGGTAGGACCTGTATCGGAGTATAATTTGATGCAGAATCTGGATTTGAGATTTGGAGTGTTATACACTTTGTTACTCAAGAGTACTGACAATGGTGCTTTAGGAACAAGTACCTACAGTGGTCACTTTGTAGATGTACCGGTTCAAGCTCAATATTCTTTTGAGGTTGCCCCATCACTAAAAATATTTGCATTTGCCGGTCCGACCATCAATTTCGGTCTTGCCCAGCAAACCGTGACTAAAACTACAGTATTAGGTAATGAAGTAAAGGCTACCATAAATCATTACGATGATTTTAATAATGACGATAAGGGTGACATATCACGTTTTGACCTTAAATTGGGTTTGGGAGCAGGTGCCCGCTACGATAAATTTGAGTTGAGAGTTGGATACGACTGGGGTATGTTGGATATGAATACAACCGACCCTATTGTATTGCATAGAAACCAATTGACTGCTGCTGTAGTTTATCATCTCTAACAGCGATTCCTATAGAGAGTAGCACACGGATGATGCGGATTGAGCGGATTTACGAGAATTCCGAGGTGCGGGGTGCGAGTTCCGAGGTGCGGGTTCCGGGGTCGGGTTTGAGAATGATTGAGTAGCGCCGAAGACCTCGTCCGGTGAGCCGAAAAATAAGTGAGAACAGCGTTAAGAATCGTCCTTGTTTGAGCAACGAAGTTGCGAGTTTGGACGATTTAGCTGTTCGAGCGCTAATTTTTCGAGCGAAGCGGGCGCAG
>Ga0209718_1004296_pt1 | contig 12006 bp, 6 predicted proteins | sample AD_JPNAS1_MetaG_FD_184420 | JGI IMG/M metagenome (GOLD analysis project Ga0209718, IMG submission 184420) | Active sludge microbial communities of municipal wastewater-treating anaerobic digesters from Japan - AD_JPNAS1_MetaG (SPAdes) (version 2) | ecosystem: Engineered > Bioreactor > Anaerobic >... | reverse complement strand
GCGCCGCATCTACGGTGCCCTGCGCTTCGATCCGAAGCTGTTTGGCCCGGACGCCCGCACCTCCATCCGCGTGAACTACGAGCGCGGTGACATCGACGCCAACCGCCCGCGCTCCCTGCCTCCGGTTGATGCGATTACCCAGTGGTTCAAGACCGGCACCGACTCGGTGACCGGCTTTGCCAACATGAACAAGCTGACGGTCGATCCGACGACCGACTGGACCCGTTTGACGGCCAACAAAGAGCCGCAAGCCAATGGTGAAGTCTGGCCCGAGGGCGTTGCTCCTTGGTACGGCTACGCTGCGATGGGCCGTGGTGCCAACAGCAACATGGAGCTCATCTACAATAGCACGAGCTCCGCTCCCATCAATTCCCAGGCCTCGGTCGCTGGCGTCGCTGGCGGCTTGAACAGCGCCGGTCAGATTGATGGCACCATTGGTGGCATCCAGTTTGGTAAGGCTGCGGCCATCGCCGGTCTGCGTAACTACTACCGTTACGCGGGTGTGCTTGGCGCGGCTAACTACCACGACCAGTCGCTGACGGATAACACCATCTTCGACTTCTACAACCTGCTGATGGACGGTTCGAACAAGTCGGAATACAACCGTTGGGATGCGGCCAATCTCGCCGTTTCTCAGACCTTCTTCGGTGATCGTCTCGGTTTCGAGTATGTGTACGACATGCAGCGCTATGAGGATGGCCAGGTCGGCTTCCTTAACAGCGGCGAGTATGTCCTCAGTATCGATATCAACGATAAGTTGCTCGATGGCAGCGACAACCCGAACGTCGGTCGCGCCTATGTCGGCAACAGCGGCCAGTACGGCAACACGGAGAACTACATCGATCGCGACAGCCATCGCTTCACGGCGTTTGGCGACCTGCGCTTCGACGACTTCTTCGATAAGAAGTCCCTCCTGGCCCGTATCTTGGGCCACCATGTCTTCACCGGCCTGCTCTCGCAGGATGTGAAGCGCACGGATTACCGCAACTACGCTCGCTGGGCCACGGACCCCTCCTTTGCGGCGGCTTCCAGCCAGACTTATGACGTCATGACCGGTGCGGCCCAGGTTGACTGGATCGCCTACCTCGGTGGCGACATGAGCGGCCTCAGCACCGCTTCCGGCGCCTACCTGAATAATGTCTCCGCGGTCATCTCCCCGAGCGCGACCCAGTCGCTTCGCTACTTCAAGCCGACTTGGAATGCGGCCTCGAACGTTGGCTACAACGACCCGTACACCTACACGTCCTACACCAACGACAAGCCGGCTGACGGCCCGATTGGTGGCTTGGTGACGACCACCGGCATCCAGGCCGACAATCCCGCCAACTACGTTGGCTGGACCACCGAGACCTTCAATGTCCTCAGTGCGGATCGCGGCGATATCGACTCGCTCTACACTGCCGGCCAGAAGTCCCGCAACAAGATCGAGTCCCAGGGTATTACCTGGCAGGGCTACTTCTTCGACGAGCTGTTCGTGCCGGTCTGGGGTTGGCGTAAGGATAAGGTGACCAACACCAGCATCCAGGCCCCGAAGGGCTCGGGCAATGTCTCGCTGATGAACTACAGCACCAGCGATGCCGCCGCCCAGACCCAAAAGGCCGAAGGCGAGAGCATCAGCTATGGTGCCGTCTTGCACACCCCGAAGGCTTGGCGTGAAAAGATTGGTGGCACGAACATCAGTCTGATCTACAACACGTCCGAGAACTTCAAGGCCGACGCTCCGCGCGGCGACCTCTTCGGCAACCAGATCGCCAATCCCTCGGGTGATACCGAGGACTACGGCATCGCCATCACGACGCTCAATGATCGCCTCACCCTGAAGGTCACGCACTACGAGACCAAGGTGAAGGATGCGACCCTGAGCAGCGCCGCTGGCGCCGGCTTCGGCAACAACCTGTACTATGGCTGGGCGATCCCGTACTGGGGCGTCTCCCATGCTCTCGCCGCGTTGGATGGTGTTGCGGATCCGCAACGTCGTCAGGGCGATTGGGGCTGGCCGTGGAATGGCATTGCCACCAATGCCGACGGTACGCCGGATAAGGCTCGCATCTACGCGATTGCTAAGGACTTCCTGACGAACTTCCCGCTCGATCAGCGCTTCTGCGACGAGTACGGTCTCGACCTCGATGTCTCCAAGCTGCACTCCAGCAACGAGAGCGATTGGTACGCAGCCTGCCCGTCTTATGCTGGTCCGGGTGGCCCGAGCGGGCTCGGCCTCCAGCCGGCTTACGCTGGCAGCCTCGGCAGCTTTGGCTCGGCTCCTGTCGCGACCTGCGATACGACCTCCAAGGGTTGGGAAGTTGAGCTCACCGCTCAGCCCATCAAGCAGTGGACGGTTTCGATCAATGCGTCCAAGACGGATGCCGCCTACAGCGCGATCAGCCCCTCGATTGAGGCTTGGATCAACACCATGACCGAGTTCCTCGCGGGTGACGCTGGTTTGATCAAGCTGTGGGGTGGTGATACGTTCCGCAAGAACTGGAATGACAACATTGTCCTTCCCTTCAACGTGCTGAAGAGTCAGATCGGTCAGCAGGCTCCTGAAATCGCTCAGTGGCGCTTCAACCTCGTCAACAACTATAACTTCGACAGTGGCTTCCTCAAGGGTGCCAACATTGGCGTTGCTTATCGTTGGGAAGACAAGCGCGTGCTCGGCTACGGCCTGGACACCGCGGGTAACCTCGATGTTGCCCTGCCGCTGTACGGCCCGACCGACGAGCACTTCGATGTGTGGGTTGGCTATGGCCGCAAGCTCACCTCCAAGATCGATTGGCGCATCCAGCTCAACCTGCGTAACGTGGGTGAGCGCACCAAGCTGGTCCCGGTTAGCCTGAATCCTGATGGTCAGATGGCTCTCGCTCGTATCCAAGCGGGTATGGGCTGGTCCATCACCAACACGTTCTCGTTCTAATATCGCTTAGGTACCACCTAAGTCGTCACAAGGCGCCGGGCTTTTGCCCGGCGCCTTTTTTGTGGTGCGCCCGGCAGGGCGCACCTGCTCGACAGTGAAACAACGAACCGAAAGGAACGGAGTCAGTCTGTTGACCGCCCGGCAGAGGGAAGGTCGTAAGCGTCGTCCCGGGTACCTCGTAGTTACGGGAAGTCCTTCGTGATAGAGTGGAGCGATGGGAACTACGGTAACTACGGAGTTGGTGCAGGACGGTGCCCGGCGTGATCGGATCGGACGGCGGCATCTGCCGACTGAGCGGCGGCGGGCGTTGCTGGCGCAGTTCCGCGGGAGCGGGCTGACGCGGGAGGCGTTCGCGCGGCAGGAGGGGCTGCGGTACACGACGTTTTGCGGTTGGGTGCAGCGGGCGAGCGAGACGGGCGGACCGAGTGCTGCCCCGATGGCGAGAGTGAAGCCGGCAGAAGTGCCAGCGCCACGGACGCCGCGAATCGCGTTTGCGCAGGTGGCGTTGCCTGCCTCGGCTGCGCCCGGGCTCGAAGTTCGTTTGCCCGATGGCACGACGTTGCGCGGCGGCGACGTTGGGGAACTGGCTGCGCTGGTGCGGGCGTTGCGGAGGTAGCCGATGCTGGCGTTCCCGGCGGCGATCCGCATCTACGTGGCCCTGGAGCCTGTGGACATGCGCAAACAGTACGACGGCCTGTGGGCCGCGGTGCAGGAGCAGTTGGGCGAGGACCCGAAAGAGGGCGCGGTGTTCTGCTTCACCAACCGCGAGCGTACGCGGCTCAAGTTGCTGTATTGGGACGGCACGGGCGTGTGGGTGCTGGCCAAGCGTCTCGAACAGGGCCGCTTCTCGTGGCCGGAGGCGAGCCAGGCCAAGGCCAAGCTCGCGCTCGCCCCGGAGGCGCTGGCGCTGCTGGTGGGCGGCGTGGAGCTCAAGCGCGGCTCGCTCAAGCCGTGGTACGAGCGCGACGAAAAATAGTATCGTCGTCAGGGAACCGAAACGCGGCGCGGCGTTCCCACTGCGCGCCATGGCCACGACCACCGAAGAAGTGCAACGCCTCCGCGAGGAAAACGCGGTGTTGCGCGCCCAGATCGCGTGGCTCAAGCAGCAGCTCTTTGGGCCGGGCAAAAGCGAGACGCTCGACCGCGCGCAGCTGCTCCTGCAACTGGGCGCGATGGAGAAGCTCGCCGCGGCGCAGCGACCGACTGAGACGATCACCTACGAACGTCCCGCCGGGCCGGTGCCCAAGCGCACGTTGCCCGCGGAAAGCTTCGCCCACCTGCCCGTCAAGGAGACCGTCGAGCTCGTGCCGGAGCCGGTACGCCAGGAGCCGGAGCTGTACGAGCGCATCGGCGAGGAGCGGACCTTCGAGGTCGACATCGTCCCGCCGCAGCTGTTCAAGCGCGAAATCGTGCGGCCGAAGTTCCGGCACCGGCTGGATCGCAACCGCGCGCCGCTGCTCTCGCCGGCGCCCAAGCGGCTCGTCCCGGGCGGGTTCGCCTCCGCGGGTCTGGTCGCCTGGGCGTTGACGGCCAAGTACTGCGACCATCTCCCGCTTTATCGGCAGGAGAAGATGCTGACGCGTTGGGGCGCCTCGATCTCGCGCCAGAACCTGTGCGACTGGGTCGGCGCGGCCACGGCCCAGCTCGAGCCGCTGGTCAAAGCGATGAAGCGGGAACTGTTGGCCGGCGGCTACGTGCTCGTCGACGAAACCCCGATCCGTTGCAACGATCCCGACCTGCGCGACGGCAAGACCACGCAGGGCTGGCTGTGGGCGCTCACGCGTCCCGGGGGCGATGTCGTCTTCGACTGGCGCCTGTCCCGCCGACACGCGGAGGCCGAGCGCCTGCTCGGCGATTACCGCGGATTGCTCCAGTCCGACGGCTACGAAGCCTATCCAGCCTTTGCCGCCGCCCATCCCGGCGTCGAGTGGCTGGGCTGCTGGGCGCACGCCCGGCGGTACTTCTTCGAAGCCGCGCGAGAGCGTCCCAAGACCGCCGCGCGCGTGCTGCGGTTGATCGCCCGGCTCTACGAGCTGGAGCACGAATGGGACGAGGCCGGCGTCGGCGCCGAGCGTGCCAAATTGCGCGAGCAACACTTCGCCCAACCGCTCACGCGCCTGCGCCGCCTCGTCACCGCTTTGCAGGCACGCGTGTTGCCCAAATCCGGCCTGGGCCAGGCCTGCGCCTATCTTCTCGGCCACTGGACGCCGCTGACCGCGCACCAGCGCCACAGCCACACCAAGCTCGACACCAACGCCGTCGAGAACGCCATCCGTCCCAGCAAGCTCGGCGCCAAGAACTGGCTCTTCATCGGGCACCCAGACACCGGCAACCGCGCCGCCGTCCTCTACTCGCTGGTCCTCTCTTGCCAGCGCCGCGGCCACAATCCCCACGACTACCTGCGCGACGTCCTCGCCCGCCTGCCAGCCATGACCACCAGCGACGACCTGCGCCCCTTGCTGCCCGCCCACTGGCAACCGCCGGCTACAGCCAGATCGGAGTTACCGTAGCTACGGTAACTCCCGTGCCAACCCGCTACCGCCCGCGCGGCTCCGTCCCGTCAAGTGGGCACCCGGGACGACGCTTACGCTGCAGGCAACTGCAGCGGCGTTTTTCTTTTGTCGAAACCGTCACGCCCCGGGCCGCAGCAGCCTCAGACAAGAGGTCCGTGGCACCGCAGGCTCACCTCAACGCGTCGTAGCCCGGCGATTTCGCTACCGACTGGTGCGGTGCAGACTGGTTTCAGATAAGTCTATTTCGATTCTGCGTCGTCATCGCCCACGAAATCCCATGGCTATATATCGAAAGATATATAGCCACACCATACTTTCGTAGGATCATAATTAAAAATAGCTTAATGGCAGTGCAAGTTCGTGAAACTCTCGCGTAAGATCCACGTCTTGCCGCGTTGTAAAAATGCTATTGTTAGAATGCATCCCCCGTTGTGAGACGCCCCCAGAAAACGCATCAAAGACCGGCCGTCGCCCCCACTTCTACGCCGGCCACGCCCCTCCGGAATCTCCGCTGGGCGGCATGAATCTGCCAAACCGCAGACCCCTACTACTCCAATGACCCGTGCCCCATCGAAACCCACCCCAGGCAACTACCGCTGGGTGATCTGCGCGCTCCTCTTTGCCGCGACCACCATCAATTACATCGACCGGCAGATCCTGGCGCTACTCAAACCCATCCTCGACGACCAGCTCCACTGGACCAACGAACAGTTCGGCGACATCCAGGCCGCATTCCAGGGCGCCTACGCCGTCAGCCTCCTCTTCTTCGGCTGGTTCATCGACCGTTTCGGCGCGAAAATCGGCTATGCCGTCTCGATCGCCGCATGGAGCCTCGCCGCCCTCAGCCACGCCCTTGTCGGCTCCATCGGCGGCTTCTTCAACGCCCGCGTCGCCCTCGGCCTTGGTGAAGGTGGCAACTTCCCGGCCGCCATCAAGGCCACCGCCCTGTGGTTCCCCAAGCGCGAACGCGCCTTGGCCACCAGCATCTTCAACTCCGGCGCCAACGTCGGCGCCATCGCCGCCCCCGCCATCGTTCCCTGGGTCGCCCTCACCTGGGGCTGGCAGGCCGCCTTCATCGCGGCCGGCGCCGCCGGCTTCCTCTGGCTCGCCCTCTGGATCCCCTTCTTCAGCCTACCCAGAAAGTCCACCCATCTCAGCGCCGACGAGCTCGCCCACATCGAAAGCGACACCGACGAGGTCCACTCGGACACCGGCGTGGCCAAGGCCTCCTGGGGCTCCCTTCTGAAACACCGCCAGACCTGGTCGTTTATCGCCGGCAAATTCCTCACCGATCCCGTCTGGTGGTTCTTCCTGAGCTGGCTGCCCGATTTCTTCAAAAAGACCCGCGGCCTCGACATCAAAAACAGTGCCATCCTCCTCGTCGCCATCTACGCGATCGTCACCGTGTTGAGCATCGGCGGCGGCTGGCTCACCGGCGCCCTCACCAAACGCGGCTGGAGCGTCACCCGCGCCCGCAAGACCGGCATGTTCCTCTACGCCTGCTGCGTCATCCCCATCCTCGCCGTCACCACCGTCGGCGACTGGCCCGCCGTCCTCCTCATCGGCCTCGCGGGCGCCGCCCACCAAGCCTGGTCCGCCAACCTCTACACGACCGTCTCCGACATGTTCCCGAAGTACGCCGTCGCCTCCGTCGTCGGCCTCGGCAGCGTCGCCGGCGCGCTCAGCGGCATCCTCTTCCAAAAAGCCGTCGGCCGCATGCTCGATCACTTCACCGCCATCGGCAACGTCACCAGCGGCTACATGATGCTCTTCGCCATCTGCGCCTTCGCCTACCTCGTGGCCTTCGCTGTCAATCATCTGCTCGCCCCCAAGTACGTCCCCTTCTCGCTCGAAAAAGAATGATGCTCTCCGCCTCGCTCCGTCGCCTCGGTCAACGCACCGCCCTGCTCTTCGCACTCGCCTGCCCGACACTCGGCTGGGCCCTCGGCACGGAGCGTTTCGTCGCCTTCGAGCCTGCGCCCGACACCACCGCGTTGATCGCCGACGGACGCGCCGCGCCCATCCTCATTGATTCCGCCGACTGGCCCGGCGTCCGCCGCGCCGCCGGCGATCTCCAGGCAGACTTCGAGCGCGTCGCCGGCATCCGGCCTGTCCTCGGCGCCGAGTCCCCCGCGGCCACGCCCTTCGCCGTCATCGTCGGCACGCTCGGCAAAAGCCCGCTCATCGACTCGCTCGCCCAGTCTGGCAAACTCGACACCACCGGCATCTCCGGCCGTTGGGAGGCGTTTCAAATCGAGACCGTCGAGCAGCCGTTGCCCGGCATCGACCGCGCCCTCGTCATCGCCGGCAGCGACAAACGCGGCACCATCTACGGCATCTACGAACTCTCCCAACAAATCGGCGTCTCGCCCTGGTACTGGTGGGCCGACGTCCCGACCGTCCGCCGCGATACCGTCCTCATCCGCTCCGTCCGTCTCGTCGAGCCCGGCCCCACGGTAAAATACCGCGGCATCTTCCTCAACGACGAGGCGCCCGCCCTCTCCGGCTGGGCCGCAGAAAAGTTCGGCGGCATCAACAGCAAGATGTACGCGCACGTCTTTGAGCTGATCCTCCGCCTGCGCGGCAACTTCCTCTGGCCCGCGATGTGGAACAACGCCTTCAACGAGGACGACCCTGAAAGCCCGCGCCTCGCCGACGAGTACGGCATCGTCATGAGCACCTCTCACCACGAGCCCATGATGCGCTCGCAGCAGGAGTGGGCCCGTAACGGCTCCGGCCACTGGAACTACGCCACCAATGGCGAAACGCTGCGCCAATTCTGGGCCGACGGCGTCCGCCGCAACCGCGACCTCGAAAGCATCGTCACCCTCGCCATGCGCGGCGACGGCGACGAGCCCATGTCGGAAGACGCCAATGTCGCCCTCCTCGAAAAAATCGTCGCCGATCAACGCACGATCCTCGCCAACGAGGTCAATGCCGACGTCACGAAAATCCCGCAGGTCTGGGCGCTCTACAAGGAAGTCCAGGACTACTACGAGCGCGGCATGCGCGTGCCCGACGACGTCACGCTCCTCTGGTGCGATGACAACTGGGGCAATATCCGCCGCCTGCCCACCGCGGCCGAGCGCGCACGCTCCGGCGGCGCCGGCATCTACTACCACTTCGACTACGTCGGCGGCCCGCGAAACTACAAGTGGCTCAACACCAATCCACTCACGAAAATATGGGAGCAGATGCACCTTGCCTGGCAGCACGACGCCACGCGCATCTGGATCGTCAACGTCGGCGACCTCAAGCCGATGGAGTTCCCCATCGAGTATTTCCTCACCTACGCTTGGGCCCCCGCGAAGTGGCCGTATGAACGCATCGGCGAGTTCTCCGAGCAATGGGCCGCGCGGGAGTTCGGCCCGACCCACGCCTCCGAGATCGCCGCACTCGTCAACGGCTACACCAAGCTCAACGGCCGCCGCAAACCCGAGCTGATCGAGCCAGGCACCTTCAGCCTCGTGAACTACCGTGAGGCCGAGCGCGTGCTCGCCGAGTGGCAGGATCTCGTCTCGCGCGCCGAAAAAATCGAAGCTGTCCTGCCTGCCGCCGCTCACGACGCGTTTTTCCAACTCGTCCTCTACCCGATCCAGGCCTGCGCCAATCTCAACGAGCTCTACATCGCAGCCGGCCGCAACCGTCTCTACTCGGTGCAGGGGCGCTTCGACACCAATCGTGAGGCCGAGCGCGCGCGCCAGGCCTTCGACAACGACGCCGCGCTGGTGCAGCGTTTCCACTCAATCAACGGTGGAAAGTGGAACCACCAGATGTCCCAGGGAAAGTTCGGCTATGTAAACTGGCAGGAGCCGCCGGCCGAGGTCATGCCGGCAGTCGCGATTCTCCGTCCAAACAAAAGAGCGGTGCCCGCGATCGCGTTCGAGGGCCGCGAAACCAGCTGGCCGGTCTGGGGCACCCCGCCGCCCAAGGTCCCCTCTCTCGACGTCTATTCCCAAGGCTCACGCTGGGTGGAGCTCTTCAACCGCGGTGAAACCCCGTACACCTTCACCGCCGTCGCCGATCAGCCCTGGCTGAAGGTCACGCCATCAAGCGGCACAGTACTGGAGACCGTCCGCATCGAGATCAGCGCCGACTGGTCCGCAGTGCCAGTGGGCGCCACCACCGCGAAAGTGACATTCAAGCCCGACCAAGGGCGGCCTCTCACCGTGACCGTGCCGATCGTAAATCCCGCCGAGTTGCGCCCGGGCTCGTTCGACGGCTTCGTCGAAATCGACCACCACGTCGCCATCGAAGCCCCACACTTCTCACGCGCCATCGGCGATGCACAGACGGCCTGGCACACACTCCCCGACTTCGGCCGCACGCTCGGAGGCGTCACCACCTCCCCGGTGCTCGCAGAGCCCCGCACGCCCGGCGGCGACGCCCCACGCCTCGAGTACGACATCCACTTCTTCTCCGCAGGCGAAGCCAAAGTGGAGTTCCAAGTCGCCCCGTCCCTCGACTTCCAACCGGACGAGCCACTCCGCTTCGCCGCATCCTTCGACGATGAAGCTCCGCAGATCATCCGCGTCGGGACCAATCCAAACGAGTGGGAGCCGTGGGGGACCGCCGTCAGCGACGGCGTTCGCCGGGTTTTCTCCACGCATCAGCTCAAGGGCGCCGGTCGTCACACGCTGAAAATCTGGGCCGTGACCCCCGGTGTCGTTCTGGAGCGCATCATCATCGACACTGGTACAGGCAGATTCTCCGGCGTACGCCCCAGTTACCTCGGACCGGTCGAGAGTCCGCGTGCCGGCACAGGGAAGTAAACTGGCGGATAGGCCACGCGTCTGCTTCCGCGTGCAACTATTTGCACAACGCCAGTCCTGACGCCGCGCCCGCCAGACTTATGATGGGGCGCGGCGTTCGATTCGCCCGGCCCTCAAGGCTCGTGCGCACGCTCCTCTCATGACCAACACGACATTCCCATCCGTCTTTTCTCTCCAAGGCCAGGTCGCCCTGATCACCGGCGGCGGCACCGGCATCGGACTCGCCATTGCCCAAAGCATGCACGCCGCAGGCGCGCGCGTCGTGCTCGTCGGCCGCCGCGAAGCCGAACTTCAGGCCGCCACCCGCTCGCTCGGAGAGCGTGCCAGCTACGTGGTCCACGACATCACCCAGCTCGACGCCGCGCAATCGCTCGTCGACCGCGTCACCAAGGAGGTCGGCCCCATTAACTGCCTCGTCAACAACGCCGGCATCCATCTGAAAAAACCGGCCATCGAGACGACGCCCGAGGAGTTCCAAAAAGTGCTCACGACCCACGTCCTCGGCGCCCACGCGCTCGTGCGTGCCGTCGCTCCGGGCATGATCGAGCGCAAGACGGGCAGCATCCTCTTCACCGCCTCGATGGCGTCACTCTTCGGCATCCCGCTTGTGGTCGCCTACAGCGCCGCCAAGACCGCCCACCTCGGCATGGTGCGCACTCTCGCAACCGAGCTCTCGCAGCACGGCATCCGCGTCAACGCCATCGCCCCCGGTTGGATCGAGACCGAAATGTCCGCAAAGGCCATGGCTGGCGATCCCGCCCGCAAACAAAAGATTCTCGGCCGGACCCCGATGGCCAAATTCGGTGCCCCCAGCGATGTGGGTTGGGCCGCCGTTTACCTCGCATCCCCCGCAGGCGGCTTTGTCACCGGTGTGGTACTCCCGATCGACGGCGGCGCCAGCATCGGATTCTGAGCCTCCGGTATCCCCGGCGTTTCTTCGCCCATGCTCCACGGCATGGGCCTTTTTGTGCGCGCATACATCGTGCGCGGTGTTGAGGGGATTTGGGTCTCCCCGGCTGGCATTCGGCCACCCTACGTAGCCTTGTTGTCCAACCGGGGAGAGCCTCGCTAACAGATAACCCCACTACGGGGCCCAGCGTGCAAAATGGATTGTCGCGTGCCAAACGCCGCTTCGTGCTAACAATAGCGCAGCGTCTTTCTCACCAGCCTGGCGAGCGATTCCGACTCGTTGAACCTCGCGACCTCAGACAGCGGCACCCATGCCAGCGCATGCGATTCATCGGAGACCACGCAGGGCTCCGAAGGATCGGCCTCGATCATAAAACGAAGATCCAGATGCCAGTGTCCCGGCACATCACCGCGCTCGGGTATCGAGTGCCGGTCCACATCGAACAGCGCGCCCGAGACGAGCCGCAGACGCAAGAGTCCGCTCTCCTCGTGCGCCTCGCGCATGGCGACCCGCGCGAGATCCGTCTCGCCATCCGCATGCCCGCCGAGTTGCAACCATCGGTCGAGTTTTCGGTGATGCGTGAGCAATGTCTGCGTCCGCGCGGCATCCACGATCCACGCCGAGCCCGTGAGATGGCCCGGCAGGCAGGCACGCAGAAAACAATCCTCGTGCGCCTCCACGAAGCGCACGATCTCCGCCCCCATCTCGGCCTCGCGGACATCACGCACGCGAGCGAGGTGATCGCGCAAGAGCTCTAGTACCGCCACCCGGTGCATCCGCTCAGGTCGTGACAAACCACTTCGACTCAGCCACCGGCAACCGGTTGCTCTCCAGAAACGCCACCGTCTCGTCCACCGTGCGCGCGACCTCGAAGAGCGAGAGATTCGTCGGCTTGTTGAA
>Ga0209718_1004295_pt1 | contig 12006 bp, 9 predicted proteins | sample AD_JPNAS1_MetaG_FD_184420 | JGI IMG/M metagenome (GOLD analysis project Ga0209718, IMG submission 184420) | Active sludge microbial communities of municipal wastewater-treating anaerobic digesters from Japan - AD_JPNAS1_MetaG (SPAdes) (version 2) | ecosystem: Engineered > Bioreactor > Anaerobic >... | reverse complement strand
GACCCGCACTCCGCCTACATTCCCGCCAAAGATATAGAAGCTGTCAACGAACAGTTGGAAGGCAGTTTTAGCGGTATTGGGGTGCAATTCAACCTGCAAAACGACACTATTTATATTGTTGATGTTATTTCGGGAGGTCCTTCGGAAAAAGCCGGCATACTGCCCGACGACCGCATTATTTCCGTTGATGATTCCGCCTTTGTCGGCAAGAACATTAACAACGAAAAAGTAATGAAAACTTTGCGCGGGAAAAAGGGAACGACCGTAAAATTGGGCATCGTGCGCAGAAGTGCACAAAAAACTCTCTATTTTGACATTACGCGAGCCGACATTCCCGTTAAAAGCATTGACGTAGCCTATATGATTGCACCAAAAACAGGCTATATCGCTGTAAATAAATTTGGCGAAACCACTTACCAAGAATTTTTAACCGCACTCGCCCAACTCCTTCAAAATCAAGCATCGCAACTCATTATCGACTTGCGTGGTAACGCCGGCGGTTACATGGATGCAGCTATTAATATGCTCAATGAATTTTTGCCGAAAGGCGCACTCATTGTTTACTTGGAAGGAAAAGCATACGAAAAAACTTCATCATTTGCCAACGGAACAGGCGCATTTCAAAACACAAAAATTGCCGTACTTATTGATGAATTTTCAGGTTCGGCGAGCGAAATTTTTGCCGGAGCCATACAAGATAACGACAGAGGCACTATTATTGGACGCCGTTCGTTCGGGAAAGGGCTTGTGCAACAACAGTTCGATTTTGCCGACAAATCGGCAGTGCGTCTGACTATTGCACGTTACTACACACCCTCGGGACGCTGCATACAAAAACCCTACACCAAAGGCGACTCCGAAAATTACGAAATCGATATTTGGAAACGTTTCATGCACGGCGAATTTTTCTCGGAAGATAGTATTAAACAAAACGACGCCGTAACTTACAAAACCGTAGGCGGACGCCCCGTATTTGGCGGAGGCGGCATAATGCCGGATATTTTTGTAGCACGCGACACCATAGGAGATACTCCCTACTTCCATGATTTGGTGAATAAAAATTGCATTTACAAATTCGCACTCAACTACACGGAAGCCAACCGTGCCACACTTTCCGCTTACAAAAATTGGGAAGCGTTGGAAAAACACCTGATAGAGCAAAATCTGTTCCAACAAGTAGTGAATTTCGGAGCCAAACAAGGCGTAAAAGATTCGCCATTGAAAAATAAATCGCGCACACTGATAGAACGGCAAGTAAACGCCTATATTATTCGCAATATCCTGAACGAGGACGGATTTTTCCCTGTACTGAACAAATACGATAACACCGTAAAAAAAGCCATTGAAGTATTAAACCAAAAATAAGAAATAATGCAACTATTCGACGTATATCCACTTTTCGACATCAATATTGTAAAAGGTAAAGGTTGCTACACCTACGATGACAAAGGCAACGAATACCTCGATTTATACGGAGGTCATGCGGTCATTTCCATTGGGCATTCGCACCCTCATTATGTCGCACGTCTCACCGAGCAACTGAATAAATTGGTATTCTACTCCAATTCTGTCATCAACACCCTGCAACACGATTTAGCCGACCGTTTAGGCAAACTATCCGACTACGACGACTATGCGTTATTTCTTGTCAATTCGGGCGCCGAAGCCAACGAAAACGCCTTGAAATTAGCCTCATTCCACACCGAAAAAAAACGGGTAATCGCTTTCCAAAAAGCTTTCCACGGTCGCACTTCTGCTGCTGTAAGAATTACGGACAATCCCAAAATATGCGCTCCTATCAACGAAGGATTTGAAACTACTTTTTGCCCGTTCAATGACATCAGTTCTGTGCGGCGCGAATTAGCTAAAAATGATGTGTGCGCCGTCATCATCGAAGGCATACAAGGCGTAGGTGGCGTCAATATTCCCGATACAAATTTTTTGCGCGCTTTGCGACAAGCTTGCACCGACCACGGCGCAATCCTCATCATTGACGAAATACAATCGGGCTACGGTCGCAGTGGAAAGTTTTTCGCACACCAATATGCCGACATCAAAGCAGATTTGGTAACCATGGCAAAAGGCATGGGCAATGGTTTTCCTATTGGCGGAGTACTTATTTCGCCACAATTTAAACCCAGCTACGGTATGTTGGGAACCACTTTCGGCGGTAATCATTTGGCTTGCACATCCGGAATTGCCGTGTTGGACGTGATGAAACAAGAAAACCTTATTGCCAACGCTGCCGAAATAGGTACTTTTTTGATGGCTGAATTGAAAAAATTGCCCAAAATAAAAGAAGTGCGCGGTCTTGGTCTTATGATAGGCATTGAAATGGACGAACCCGCTGCCCCCTTGCGCAAACGGCTTTTGTTTGAACAACATGTTTTTACTGGCGCAAGCGGTACTAATGTGATACGTCTTTTGCCTCCACTTTGCCTCACAAAAAACGAAGCGGAACTCTTTATCCAACGTTTTAAAAAGATTCTCAACTGATTTTATGAGCTATTTTTTATTAATAATTGGTTTCATCCTTTTAATCACGGCAGCCAATTGGTTGGTCGATGGTGCATCGGGACTGGCAAAACGTTTGAACATTCCCGACCTCATTATTGGGCTTACTATAGTGGCTTTCGGAACATCAGCTCCCGAATTGATGGTCAATATTGTGGCAGCCATAAAAGGCAGCAGCGAGATTGCACTCGCCAATGTATTAGGCAGTAACTCCATCAATACATTAGTGATTTTAGGAGTTACTGCTTTGATTTACCCTATCGCTTCTCAAAAAAGTTGCCGCCTTGTTGATATACCGTTCAGCATCGTTGCTGGTATTGCCGTATTATGTCTTTGTACCGATTATTTTACCACCTCCAATGGCGTATTGTCGCGTTGGGACGGAATTATTTTGCTCTGTTTCCTTGCATTATTCATGGCACATATCATCTATTTGGGAATAAAAGGCAACGCCTCTATTGATGAAAACTACAAACCGATGAAACTTTGGGTAGCACTTGTACTGATATTTGTAGGCTTGGCGGGATTAATGATTGGCGGCAACCTGATTGTCGATAATGCCGTAAAAATTGCCATTGCGTGGAATGTCAGAGAATCTGTTATCGGCGTAACTATTGTGGCATTGGGCACGTCGCTACCCGAATTAGCCACATCAGCTATTGCAGCAAAAAAGAAAAATGCCGATATCGCCATCGGCAACATTATCGGCTCGAACATTTTCAACATCTTTTTTGTGCTGGGCATCAGCGCCGTCATACGACCACTCCCAACCTATCCCAATTTCTTGCTTGACGTAGCCATGGTTATCATTAGTAGTTTACTCATCCTTATTTTTACTCACAATAAACAATATACCATAAAACGTTGGCACGGAGCGGTTTTGTTGGCTGTTTATGCCATATATCTTTATTTTTTATTGTCCAATCTCTAACAAGCGTCAGCAACTATGAACGAAACAACCTATAACATCGGACTTTCGCTGAGTGGTGGCGGCGCAAAAGGTATTGCACACCTTGGAGTGATACAAGCCTTGGAAGAGTTTGGTTTAAAACCCGAAATTATTGCCGGAGTGAGTGCCGGAAGCATTATCGGAGCTTTATACGCCGATGGAAAACGACCTAAAGATATTTGTCGATTTTTCAAAGAATCGAGTTTTTTCAAATTCGTATCCATCAGTCTCAACAAAGGGCTGATGTCCTCTAAACGCTTTTACGACCTTTTGGACAATTACCTGACAAGCAAAACATTTGAAGAGTTGAAACTGCCACTCATCATCAACGCCACCGAACTGATTGACGGCAAAAACGTCTATTTCACCTCGGGGTCGCTCATTGACAAAATTGTGGCTTCGTCTAGTGTACCCATTTTTCTCAATCCCGCCGAAATAGACGGAAAAATGTATGTTGACGGCGGTATTTTCTGCAATATGCCCGCCAAAATTATTCGACCGAAATGCCAAACGCTTATCGGCGTACACGTAAACCCTATATTGAGCGATGGCGATATCAACTCCGTTCCCGACGTAATTGAACGCGTTTATCATTTAGTCATACAAGCCAACACCGTCACCGAAAAAAAGGTTTGCGACATTGTGATAGAACCGATAAAAGCACGCAACTTCGGTATGTTTGAAATCTCCAAAAGTCAACAACTATTCGATATCGGCTACGATGCTGCTATGCGAAAATTAGAAACAGTTTATAAAACTTAATATTAACATTTTAAAACTTATTTGTATGAAAAAAAATTTATTGATTAGTGCTTTTTTCCTTCTTGTGCCGCTTTGCGCTTATACGCAAGAACAAGAAGTTGAACCGGAAGTTGATAAAGCTGTAGTGGTGGACAACGTCAAAGCAGCTGCAACAGCGCAAGATGCGTTACAAAAAGCAGAAGCTCCCGCCAATAATTGGAAATGCACAGGTATTGTCGGCTTCGATATGTCCGTTACGGGACTATGGAACTGGGCAGCAGGCGGTAACAACAATGCAAACGGACATCTGTTCGCCAATGTATCGCTGCTCTACAAAAAAGACCGTTTCGCGTGGGACAGCAATTTGGATACCGATTTTGGATTATCGTTTATTGACCAAACCAAATTTCCATGGCAAAAAACGAGCGATAAAATTAACTTTTCCACCAAATTTGGCTACGAATTTGCTAAAAGTTGGTATGTAACAGCTTTGGGAAGTTTCAAATCGCAATACGCCAAAGGTTACAGTTACAAAAACGATGAAAAAACATATATATCGCACTTTCTGTCGCCTTCGTACACCGATTTGTCAGTCGGTATCGATTGGAAACCCAACAGCATTTTTTCAGTTTACCTCTCGCCCGTGGCAGGACGTATCACCAGCTGTACCGTACCGGAACTGAGGGAAAACTACGGCGTTGCCAACGATAAAACCAACCGTGCAGAATTTGGTCTTACTTTCAAAGGAAACGTGCTTTACGACAAGATTGAGAACTTTAAAGTACTGTCGGCACTATCGCTTTTCACACCTTACTCTAAAAAATTCGGCAATTTTGATGTGGATTGGGACGTAGCCGTGTCGTACAAATTCCTAAAAGTATTAAATGTAACCTTAAGCACTTCGCTCAAATATTACGATTCCGTACTCATTGCCGGCAAAGACGGTCACAAGTGCCCACGCGTTCAATTCAAATCGGTACTTGGTTTGGGCGTAGGATACAGCTTTTAATACCAATAAGCATTTGCTTAAAAATCCACCGCATAACGGTGGATTTTTTTGTTTCGTACCATAAAAAAGTGTATTTTTGCACGCTCTTACATTAGAGTAACAATTTCTAAAATTCTTCAAAAATGTCTCTACAATGCGGAATTGTTGGTTTGCCCAACGTCGGTAAGTCCACTCTTTTTAACTGTTTGTCGAACGCCAAAGCACAATCGGCTAACTTTCCGTTTTGCACCATAGAACCTAATGTCGGCGTTATTACCGTACCCGACGAACGCCTCAACAAGTTGGCTGAACTCTGCCAACCTGAACGTGTTGTGCCCACTACGGTAGAAATAGTCGATATTGCAGGATTGGTAAAAGGCGCAAGCAAAGGCGAAGGGCTTGGCAACAAATTTCTCGCCAATATACGCGAAACGGACGCCATTCTTCACGTGCTGCGCTGCTTCGATGACGACAATGTTGTGCATGTGGACGGTTCGGTAAATCCCATACGCGACAAAGAAATTATTGACGCCGAACTGCAATTGAAAGACTTGGAAACCATAGAAAACCGCCTTGCAAAAGTACAAAAACAGGCACAAACAGGTGGCGACAAACAGGCAAAACTCGCCTGCGAAGTGTTTTCCAAATACAAAACCGCTCTCAGTCAAGGCAAATCTGCCCGCACCGTAACTTTCGATACAAAAGATGAACAAGCCATTGCCCGCGACCTTTTTCTGCTAACGGCAAAACCCGTTATGTATGTGTGCAATGTTGATGAAGCATCGGCGGTAAACGGCAACCGCTATGTGGAACAGGTGCGCGAAGCCGTGAAAGACGAAGCCGCCGAAGTGCTTGTAGTTGCTGCCAAAATAGAATCGGAAATAGCAGAATTGGAAACCTACGACGAACGCCAAATGTTCCTCGAAGAAGTTGGTCTCAAAGAATCGGGCGTTGCTCGCCTCATCAAATCGGCTTACCAACTACTGAACCTCAAAACTTTCTTCACCGCTGGCAGTGACGAAGTGCGTGCATGGACTTTTGTGAACGGCTACAAAGCCCCGCAATGCGCCGGCATTATTCACACCGATTTTGAAAAAGGTTTTATTCGCGCCGAAGTTATCAAATACGACGATTTTGTGCATTACGGTAGCGAAAATGCAGTGAAAGAAGCCGGTAAAATGGGCATCGAAGGCAAAGAATATTTAGTGCAAGACGGCGATATTATGCACTTTCGTTTCAATGTATAAACTACCATCACCACACAAAAAAGCGCAACTCCTCAAGGAATTGCGCTTTTTTTATGACAGTTAATTTTTATCTTCCGCAGCAGTTTTTGTACTTTTTACCGCTGCCACAAGGACAAGGATCGTTGCGCCCTACAGTCTTCTCGGCGCGTATCGGTTGCGTTACTTGACGTTCGCGCGTATCTTGGCGCATTACATCGTCATTGCCACTACGGTAATCCGCTTTTTGCGTGCGGTATTTGCTGTAGTCGGAACGCTGTTCGGCAGTGGCTTGGCGCACCTGTTCCGGTTGGCGCACCGGAATTTGTGCACGCATCAGTACTGCCGTAATTTTTTGGTTAATATCTTCCACCATTGCCTTGAATAGATTGAACGATTCAAGTTTGTAAATCAACAACGGGTCTTTCTGTTCGTAGCTGGCGTTTTGCACCGATTGTTTCAAATCGTCCAATGCACGCAGATTATCCTTCCACGCTTCGTCGATGGTGTGTAGCATTATCGCTTTTTCGAACGCTCTTACCAACTCTTTTCCTTCCGAATTGTAGGCAACTTCGAGACTGACCGGAATGTTGTACATCCGTTTGCCGTCTGTAACCGGCACTAAAATATTTTCATATTGATGACCTTGCGTTTCAAATACCTGCTTAATGACCGGATAAGCCACTTGCGCCATTGTTTCGGCTTTACGTTTAAATTGTTCACAAGCAGCCGCACCTACTTTATCTATCAACATTCCCACGCGCAGCGATGTAAAATCGTCTTGAGTAAACGGCACTTCCATAGCGAAAACTTTCATCAAATCATACTCCAAACCTTCGTAATCGCTCACATCATAATTCTGATTTACAAGCACTTCCGCAGTATCGTAGAGGGTGTTTACAATGTCCACTCCGATACGTTCGCCCATTACGGCATGACGGCGCCGCGTATAAACTACGTTACGTTGAGCATTCATCACGTCGTCGTACTCCAACAAACGTTTACGAATACCGAAGTTGTTTTCTTCCACTTTCTTTTGGGCGCGTTCTATCGATTTTGAAATCATCGAATGTTCAATCATTTCGCCTTCTTCAAAACCCATTTTGTCCATCAATCCCGATATGCGCTCCGAACCGAACAGACGCATCAAATCATCTTCAAGCGAAACATAGAACACCGAAGAACCCGGGTCGCCCTGACGCCCCGAACGTCCACGCAACTGACGGTCAACACGACGGCTTTCGTGGCGCTCGGTGCCAATAATTGCCAAACCGCCTGCTTCGCGCACTTCGGGCGTAAGTTTAATGTCGGTACCACGTCCCGCCATGTTGGTTGCTATGGTTACCATACCCGACCTACCGGCTTCGGCAACAACTTCTGCTTCCTTTTGGTGCAACTTGGCATTCAACACATTGTGGTTTATCTTCCTCATTTTAAGCATTCTGCTCAACAATTCGGAAATTTCGACCGACGTAGTACCCACCAAAACAGGTCTGCCTTGCGCCACCAAATCAACAATTTCTTGAATAACGGCATTGTATTTTTCGCGTTTCGTTTTGTAAACACGGTCGTTCATGTCGATACGCGCAATGGGACGATTGGTAGGAATTACCATTACGTCCAACTTGTAGATGTCCCAAAATTCGCCCGCTTCCGTTTCGGCAGTACCTGTCATACCTGCCAATTTGTGGTACATACGGAAATAGTTTTGCAACGTAATTGTAGCAAATGTTTGCGTAGCAGCTTCCACTTTCACACGCTCTTTGGCTTCTATGGCTTGGTGCAATCCGTCGCTGTAGCGGCGACCTTCCATAATACGACCGGTTTGTTCATCTACTATTTTTACCTGATTGTCGATAACCACATATTCATCGTCTTTTTCAAACAACGTGTAGGCTTTCAGCAGTTGGTTTACGGTATGCACACGCTCCGATTTGATGGCGTAATTTTGCAAAATTTCATCTTTTTTCGCCTGTTTTTCTTCGCCCTGAAGTCCCATTGCCTCCACTTCCGACAGTTCAGCCCCCACATCGGGAAGTACAAAAAAGTGCGGGTCTTCGGTAGTGCCCGTCAATAGGTCAATTCCCTTATCGGTCAGCTCTATGGAGTTGTTTTTTTCATCAATAACAAACAGCAACGGGTCGGTGGCAATATGCATATTTTTATTGTGCTCTTGCATATAGAACTCTTCCGTTTTTATCAGCGTTGTTTTGTTGCCCTGTTCGCTCAAAAATTTTATCAACGCCTTGTTTTTAGGCAGTGCCTTGTACGAGCGGAATAATGCCAAAGCCCCCTCTTCGCGTTCTTTTTCATCGGACGATGCCATTTTGGTACGCGCTTCGGCAAGCAGTTGCGTTGCCATAGTAGTCTGTTGTTTTACCAAACGCTCTACGCGCATGCAATATTCGTCAAACAGTTGGTCATCGCCTTTTGGCACGGGACCGGAAATGATTAACGGCGTACGTGCATCGTCAATCAACACCGAGTCAACCTCATCGACAATGGCGTAGTTGTGCCTGCGCTGTACCAAATCGAGCGGGCTGGTTGCCATGTTATCGCGCAAATAGTCGAAACCGAACTCGTTGTTCGTTCCGAAAGTGATGTCGGCATTGTAGGCTTGTCGGCGTTCGTCGGAATTGGGCGTATATTTATCGATGCAATCCACACTCAAACCATGGAACATATAAATTGGTCCCATCCACTCGGAGTCGCGCTTTGCCAAATAGTCGTTCACCGTTACCACGTGTACGCCATTGGAAGTGAGAGCGTTAAGAAAAACCGGCAGCGTAGCCACCAATGTTTTACCTTCACCGGTAGCCATCTCGGCTATTTTACCCTTGTGCAGTGCTATACCGCCTATGAGTTGCACATCGTAGTGCACCATATCCCATTTTACCATATTTCCGCCTGCCATCCATTCGTTTTTGAAAATAGCTTTGTCGCCATGGATGGAAACAAAATCGAACTTTGTGGCTATTTTTCGGTCAAAATCGGTAGCCGTAACCGTCAGCGTTTCATTATCTTTAAATCGCCGTGCCGTATCTTTTACTATGGCAAACACTTCGGGAAGTGCTTCATCTAAAGCCTTTTCCAGCTTGTCGTCAATCTGTTTTTCCAGTTTATCAATCTCGGTATAGACCTTTTCGCGCTCTTCAATGTCCAGTGCTTCTATACCTCCGCGCAATTCGGCAATGTGGTTGCGTTCGGCACGTACGCTTTCGGTAATGCGATTTTTTACGGCTTGTGCGCGCGTACGCAATCCGTCGTTGTCCAACTGTTCTATTTGCGAATAGACCGCCTTAATCTTTTCAAGTATCGGCATCATCTCCTTCATGTCGCGCTGGGCTTTGTTGCCGAACAGCTTGGATATAAACTCATTAAATCCCATAATATGTTTGGTTTAAATTCAAAAAAACTTCTGCAATGACGCACTAAAAGTTTCGCCTTGTTGCAGTTATGTACAATCTGCAAAGGTAATAAAAAAAAAACGATTATTTTTTATTCCGCCATATAATTTTACAACTAAAAACACTTAACGGGGTGTTACTATGGCGTTAAAAAAAACATTTTTTCCCTCGAAAAATAATTTTTATACATTTATTTTAAAAAAAAAGACCAAAACATTTGCATTAATCAAAAAAAGGAATTATTTTTGTGGTCAGAAAACAACTCTTTTTATTAATTGTTTAATTTAAATTCTATTCTTATGAAAAAAATTACTCTTTTTGCGGCCGCTTTATTTATGGCCGGAAGCGTTTTTAGTGCAATCACAGTGGAAAAACTGTGGGAATCGACCGCCAATATGCCCCCCGGCGCAGATGCCAAACAAGGCGTTGGTTACGATCAAACTCTTTACATCCAAGACAAAAATGTTCAAAAAATTTACGCTTTTACTAAAGTCGGCGAAACAGTTACCCGCAGTGATTATGCCGCATCGGCAGATGGTTTAGGTTTGGCTATTGACGATGCCGGAAACTTGGCTGTCCGCGTAGGTTATTTTGCTTCGGCTACGCCCAACGCTCTCAAAATCTACAAAAAAGGTTCAACTACGGCAGTAGACATTACCTTTGCTTTGCCCACTCCGGGACGTTGCGACTACAACTCGGCTTCAGGCGACATTTTTAGTGCCGAAGGCGGTTACGTATGGTTTTTGTGCAATACTACAACTTCAGTGCAATATGTGAAAATATGCAACGGCGGAGAAACACCTGCAGATGTTACCGTAGGCACAATGGGCGGAGTACTTCCTGCCGCTGCAGGTACTTTATCACATATTGTTACAGGAACCGCTACAACATGGTTTGGACAAAGTCGTTCCGCTGATTTTTATTCGTGGAACGGCACGGAAATTCTTGCAGCTACTCCCGACGGAGCTAAAAAATCGACCCTTGGCGGTTGTGCTTTTACCATTGGCGGTAAATTGGTTTACGCCTACAACTCCGGTGCGAAAAACTACAACAGCGAATTTAAAGTGCGCAATATGACGGACGGCGAAGACATTGCTACCGGATTGATGATTGGTGACGGCTCTGCAACAAACACCGCTTACGCCAACTGGCTGACAGCTTCTAAAATTGATGAAAACACTTACTACCTCCACCAAGTATGTCCGGCTGTAGGTGTTGCTCTTTACAAAGTTACCAGCACCACAGTAGGTATCGAAAACGTGAAAACCGTAAAAGCTAACTTGTTCAGCACAGCCGACGGTTTGACCGCCGAATTTGATGGCGAAGCTACCATCGAAATCTTCACGGTAACCGGTAAACTGATTGAAAAAACAGTAGCCAACAACGTATACAACACCGCTCTTAAAGCAGGTGCTTACTTGGTACGCATCAATGGCGAAACGTTCAAATTCGTGAAATAAAACTAAAAGACATCTTTCGGTGTCTCGGAGAACGTCCCCAATGAGGGACGTTCTTTTTTGCATGGTATTATATTAATGTATTCTTTTAGCCGTTGTTGCTTTTAAGCAAAAAATAAGTGTTAAAATAGTAGAAATTCCATAAGTTTTTTAATAAACTTGTTGTTTTTGTATTTTTTAAAATTCTAAAATTTGATTTTTATATCCATTATTCCGATACTTTACACAACTATTAACTGCAAACAATAAAATAGCTGATTGTCTATCAATTAGTTAATAAAAATAGCTCACAACTTTAATTTCAATACAAATTAAAAAGGCTGCCAATAGTGTACGAAATAAAAAAAATCATTTTTTTTTGGTATTTTCCGTATAATACTTTAACTTTGCAAGTTGATTGCCTTGTTTACAAGACATAAGTATATATTTTACATACATTAAATAATAAATTAAAACACAAAGCGATTTTTTATGAAGAAGTTGATGTTTTTAGTTTGTTTGCTGACGGCGACTTTAGCCTACGGACAAAACAGACAAATTTCAGGAACCGTATTGACGATGGAAGACGATGAACCGGTTATCGGCGCATCTATTTTAGTGAAAGGAACCACCCTCGGTACGATTACTGATGTGGATGGAAAATTCTCCATCTCTATTCCGCAAGAAGCCAATCTGCTTGTATTCACTTATGTTGGTTTGAAAACCGTAGAAGCGGAAGCAAAGAACG
>Ga0209718_1004293_pt1 | contig 12010 bp, 9 predicted proteins | sample AD_JPNAS1_MetaG_FD_184420 | JGI IMG/M metagenome (GOLD analysis project Ga0209718, IMG submission 184420) | Active sludge microbial communities of municipal wastewater-treating anaerobic digesters from Japan - AD_JPNAS1_MetaG (SPAdes) (version 2) | ecosystem: Engineered > Bioreactor > Anaerobic >... | reverse complement strand
GGTGTAAAAATCCCCTTGCAGGTTACCATATTTTCAGGATTTCTATCGCCGTTTCAAACTGTTGTAGATAGCTTGCTTCGGGGTCTAAATCAATAATAACTTTCAGGTTTTTTCCTGCTTCAAAGCGCGTTGGTTGTTTAATTTTGGTAGTAAAATGGAGCAATTGTTCTTTAGAAGGTAGTTTTTTAGCGTCAAATTCCATAATAAAGCTATCGTGTTTAACATGGCAGTCCGTTAAAGACAATTTTTTAGCTAATTGGCTCAGCTGGAAATAGTTCAGAAGCCAACTTGCCTGTTCTGGTAAAGGTCCGAAGCGGTCTAAAAGTTCCACCTCAAAATTATTTATATCTTCCAGCGTTTCCAGTTCACTTAAGCGTTTGTAAATACGCAAGCGTTCTTCATCGTCATCAATATAATCTGGAGGAAAATAGAGGTCTATTTCGGTTCTTACTTTTCTTCTTGTATCGGGTGATTCATCATTAAATAATTTGGTTGTTTCGCCTTTTTCCACAGCTTGAATGGCATTAGCCAGAATGCGATTATAATAGTTAAAGCCAATTGCCTGAATAATTCCGCTTTGTTTAGTTCCCAAAATGGTTCCCGCACCTCTTAATTCCAAATCTCGTAAGGCAACTTGAAAGCCGGCACCCAAATAATCATATTGGGTCAATGCCTCCAAGCGTTTTCTGGCAACTGTTGTAGTTCCTTTGGAAATAAGCAGATAGGCATAAGCTCTTCGGTTACTTCTTCCTACTCTGCCGCGCATTTGATAAAGTTGTGCTAAACCGAATGTTTCGGCATTATCTATTAAAATCGTGTTAGCATTAGGGATATCAATACCGTTTTCAATGATAGTAGTAGAAATTAGCACCTGATATTCCTTTGCCAAAAAGTCAGCCATTACCCTTTCCAGTTGTTGTTCCGGCATTTGAGCATGACCTACAATAAAACGAACTTTAGGCATTGCGTTTCTTAATTCTGTTGCTACTGTTTCAATTGTCTGCACACGGTTATGAATGAAAAAAACCTGTCCTCCCCGGTCAATTTCTCTTCTGATGGCATCTTTGATTACTTCCATATCCCGTGGGGTAATAATAGTCCGAACAGGTAATCTTTCTTTCGGCGAGGTCTGCATCAGGGAAATTTCTTTCAGTTTGGAAAGTGCCATATTCAAAGTTCGCGGAATGGGAGTTGCGCTCATATAAAGTGTATCCACATTGCTTTGGAGGGCTCTTAGTTTTTCTTTATGGCGCACTCCGAAACGATGTTCCTCATCAATAATTAAAAGTCCCAATTTCTTGAATTGAACATCTTTGGAAAGCAAACGATGGGTTCCGATTGCGATATCAATAGAGCCACTTTTAAGCCCCAAAAGGTCTTTTTTCATAGCGGTGTTTTTCCTAAAACGGCTAAACATTACAATTTTAACAGGATACTGAGCCAAGCGTTCTCTAAAAACCCTATAGTGCTGTTCTACCAATAAAGTTGTAGGTGCTAAAACAGCAACCTGATAACCGCTGCAGACAGCTTTAAATGCAGCTCGGATAGCAACTTCCGTTTTCCCGAAACCAACATCTCCACAAAGCAGTCGTTCCATCGGTGCTGGAAGTTCCATATCTTCTTTAATTTCTTTCGTGGCTTTGCTTTGATCGGGGGTATCCTCATAGATAAAAGAATCCTCCAATTCCTTTTGCCATTCGGTATCCGGTTGATGAGCAATACCAAGACGTGCACTTCTTTCTGCATATAGCTTAACAATATCGGCTGCAATAAGTTCAATTTGTTGAGCAGCTTTTCGCTTAGTATTATTCCATTTGGAACTGCCAAGTTTGTTTAAAACCGGTTTGGCACTTTCTTCCGCTACATATTTGGTTACCAGAGAAAGTTGATAAGTAGGAACATAAACCCGATCATCATTAGCATAACGCAAAACCAGGCATTCAACATCGGAACCGTCCAAACGGATTATTTTCAATCCTTCAAAAACACCAATGCCGTGATCTATATGTACAACATAGTCCCCTGGCTTGAGGTCTTCATAATTTACAATAGTTTCTCCCGGTGCATAACGGGGAGTATAGCGTCTGCTTTTATAACGATTAAAGATTTCGTGATCTGTCCATACATTTAGATGGCAATCTTCCAGGGAAAAGCCCTCGTGCAAAACTCCGAAGAACTCAATAAAAGGAACTTTGCCAATACTTTGCTGCATACGCTTTGCCTGACTTTGATTGTCAAAAAGTAAAATATTCTGCCAGCCCTCTTTGTTTCTGGAAAAAAGGGTTTCTGCCAGTAGTCCCAAATCGGATTCAAAATTGGGTTGACTTGCAAAAGGAGCACGCATATTCAAAGTGGGGAAGGAGAGTTCAAATTCACTTTGAGAAAGATAAATTTTTTCACTTTTCTCTTTCAATTCTGTTAAAACATACCAATCGGCAAACATTTGTTCCGGGCGCGGAACTCTTCCCTGACCTTGAATTTTGGCTTCTTTTTGCCAGGTGGTAAGTGCTTGCTCAAAAAGGGTTTCATACTCTTCCTGAAGATAGTAAAAATTGTTCCAAACCAGAATGCGATTATCCTTTTCAAAGTAATCAGCAAAGGTCTGTAATTCATTACATAGCAATGCATAATAATTCTCAATTCCTTCAAAGAAACCCTGATTCCGAATTTTGGCAATTATCGGTGAACCACTATCAACATCGCTTAAAGAAAGTTCCCTGGCAGGTAAAATTGTCAGTTCCGTTAAGTATTGTTCCAAACTTCGCTGTGTAGTAACTGAAAAAACACGCATTCCAATAATTTCATCACCCCAGAATTCCAAACGCACAGGATTAGTTAGCGGAGGTGAAAAAATATCTATAATACCGCCTCTTTTTGCTGCCTGAAAGACCTTGCTAACCTGATATTGAATTTCATAACCCATATCGTATAAATTGTGAAGTAAGGTGTCGGGCTCACATTCCATACCCTGTTTAAGATGTAAAATATGACGGGAGAGAAATTTTTTGGCAGGTAAATAGCGTCCTAAAGCTCTTGCCGAAAGCGAATAAATAGCACTTTTATTATTATTAAGGGTAGCAAGAAAGGTCTCCATTCGCGTTGCCCGAATACTGTAATGCGGAGAACGTTCTTCATAGGGCAAAATCTCATAATCGGGCAAATAATGTGCATTTTCCTTTCCGATAAGTACACAGAGGTCATCCCAAATATCCTCTGCTATGATATCATCCTGAGAAACAAGGATTATATTTTTTCCGGTATGTTTCCATAAATGAACTGCTAATAATGCCCGGGCACTTTGATTGAGGTGGTAAATTTGAATAGACCTATCTTTTAAGGGAAGCTTGAGCACCCTTTGCATAAATTTACTTTGGGCTAATATCTCTTCTATTTTACCGTAGAGCATTGTCTCTCACCGATTTCACGGAAAACACAGATGAAAAATTTAGTTCCCGCAGATTATTTCCCGCAGATTCCGCAGATTATTTCACGCAAGTTCCGCAGATTCCGCAGATTTTTATTTATAATATTACATTGTGTTGCCTTTATGGGCATAAAAAAAATCTCAACCTTCTCAACCTTATCAACCCTCTCAACCATCTAAACCTTATCAACCCTCTTTCATTCTTCATTCTTCATTAAATATCTTCCTATTATTTTTGCCAATCTATTTCCAAAAGATATTGTGAGTCGTGCATCCTCTCCTTCACCATCTACGCTTAAAATAACTCCTAATCCGTATTCCGGATGAAAGACCTTTTGTCCGATTTTATAATATTTTTGGCTTTCGGTGATCACTTTATTCGTTTTCTTTATTCTTTTCGGTGGTTGAGCAATGCCAAAGTCACCATCCGAATGATAAAATAATCGGGAATCCACTTCTGCCAAAAATTGGCTTGGAACAGGAAAATAGAAGGTATCATACAGGCGTCGGCTTTTTGTATAACTTAAATGCAGATAGTTCTTTGCTCTGGTAATTCCTACATAAAACAGGCGTCTTTCTTCTTCAATGCTATCCTGATTGTTCATACACATTCTGTGGGGGAGAAGTTCATCTTCCAAACCGGCAATAAACACTGCTTCAAATTCCAAGCCCTTAGCATTGTGCAAGGTCATCAAGCGAATGGAATCCATATTTTCTTTCACTCTATCCAAATCCGTTTGCAAAGCTACATAGGGCAAATAGTCAGCAATTAACGGTTCCCTTTCATATTCCTGATAAAAATGCTCACTGAATTCACTAACGGAAGTTACAAATTCCACCAGGTTTTCCGCTCGGGCGATATCCTGAGGATCATTACTATTCTGATAATGGCTAATCAATCCCAATTCTTCCACAATTGTTTTCACCATTTCCAAAGCAGGTTTGCGGGAAACGCTTTGCTGCCATCTTTCCAGCAGCAGGCAAAATTCACTGATTCTCTTTTTAGCGGGATTTCCCAGTTCTTCAATTGCCTCCACATTTTGAATAGCGCGGAAAAGAGAAATCCGCGTTTTATTGGCAAAACTGATCAGACGGTTAATACTTGTTTGTCCAATTCCCCTTGCTGGTTCATTGATAATGCGTAAAAGGGATTCGTTATCATTCAGATTACTTAAAATATATAAATATGCCAGTAGGTCTTTAATTTCCTTGCGCTGATAGAATTGCACGCCTCCCACGATGCTGTAAGGAATTTCTGCTTGAATTAAAGCACTTTCAAAAACCCGGGACTGCGCATTGGTTCTATATAAAACAGCTATTTCGCGTAAAGGAATTCCTTTTTTCTGCAGTTTAAGAATGGCATCGGTAATTCTGTTTGCTTCCTCAATTTCGTTTTCATAAACAGCAAGAACGGGTTTATCACCCTCAGGAAGTTCACTCCAAAGCTCTTTACTGTGTCTTCTTCGGTTATTGGCTATAACAGCATTGGCTAAAGCTAAAATATTGCCTGTGCTTCTGTAATTTTGTTCCAGGCGAATGCTATGCACCGAATTATAATCCTTTTCAAATTCCAGAATATTGCGTAAACTTGCACCCCGAAAGCTGTAAATTGCCTGATCATCATCTCCTACAACGCAAACCCTTTGATGGCCTCCGGCAATTTGATGCACTATTTCAAACTGCGCTTTATTGGTATCCTGATATTCATCAATCATCACATATTGAAATTGAGCGCGGTATTTTTCTCGCACTGTGTTATTATTTAGCAAAAGTTTAGCTGTCCACAGCAAAATATCATCAAAATCCAATGCCTGATTGAGCAGAAGTTGTTGCTGATAAAGCCGGTAAATATTCAAGAAAGTGGCAAATTCGCTATCTTTATCTTCCCCCTGAAATTTAATATCTTCCGGCAGCATCAGTTTGTTTTTATATCTACTGATGCGAGTTAATATATTGTTAATAGGATAGCTCTGTTTATCAAAGCCATATTCCTTGTAAATCTTCTTCAAAAGGGACTTTTGGGTATCTTCATCGTAAATGGAAAAATTGGCGTTAAAAGGCAGATGAGCACTTTCAAAGCGTAAAATGCGACAGCAAATTGCGTGAAAAGTGCCTACCCATAATGACCTTACCGGAATATTCAGTAATTTTTCCAGGCGTTCCTGCAATTCCCGAGCTGCTTTATTAGTGAAAGTAACAATCAAAATATTCCAGGGATGCACCTGTTTTTCCTTAATGAGATAAGCAGTCCTGTAGATTAGGGAGCGTGTTTTTCCCGAACCGGCTCCCGCTAAAACTAAAACCGGATTTTCTGTATCGGTAACCACTTCCAACTGCCTTTCGTTCAGTTGAGAAGCATAAAAGTTATGGTCCATAGCTAAGGAATACGAACCCAATAGGGTTCTGACCTACGCCCTTCCAGTTTGCCCTCTGGATATGTTTTATAAGCGGAAACCCGATAATAATAATCACCGGGACGCACAGTAGGGTCATCAGCACTGCTATGCATAAATTCGTTAGTTTTTACATCACCCACTAAAGAAAAAGAAGAATAATAACCAATTCCCCTGTAAATAAAATATCCATCTGTGTTGGATGCACTATTAGCTGCCCATTTTATATTTACCCAGCAGGGATTTTGATGTTGTGATGAAGTATTATGAGTAATTCCTGTAACCGGTTCCGGAACTACAATATCTCCATTGCCATTAGGATCAAGAGGATTACTGCGTTTCAAACTGCAGGAGGCAAGTAAAATTATCAGCATAATGAGGATTATTATTTTTGCCAAGTGTTTCACCATTTAAAACCTCACTTCTATTCCTGTGGGAGTAATATACACAGGACCGCTTTTACTGCGTTCCACAATTTCCTCCCATAAACGGACATTATAATCCTGCGTGGATTGAATTACATCAAAGATATTATAAGCCCAAATAATTCCTGCAGCACCCATCAGGATAAAGGAATATTGATAGGGAACCTGAGCATCCTTATAATACTTTTCTATTTCATCTACCTGAGTTGCCTGTTTATATAGTTTATATTTACTTAAAGCTCTATCCAGAAAATAGAAAGAAGTTCCTGCCAGCACTATTTCTGTGCCTAAAATAACGGTGCCTTTTGTGCTTTCTTTGGTAGAAAATTGTCCCCAACCGGGAATTATAGCGGATTTCAGGATATTGGTATTTAAAGGTTGAGCTTCCATTTCATAAATCTGTAATAAATCCTGCCTTTGTTTCAAGTCCTGACGATAGGCATTTCTATCCAGATAATTTTTCCAGCCGTATTTTGTAGTATCGGAAAATGCTTTAATATCAAAGCTCTGTGCTTTTAGGGGAAGAGCTGTTGTTCCGCAAATAATGCACAGCAAAAGGAAGAGGAATATTTTAGTTCTTGCTTTCATTGCATCAATGCCTCAGAAAGCTTGTTTAAAGGTATAATACTTCTATCTCTTAGATTTATTTGCCACACATACAAATAGGTCTCATTAGGAGTAAGCAAATCGTAGCGTGCCTCATATTTATATTGTCCTGTAGAAAGCATCAATTTCCATCCGCTATCTTGAATTTCGTATTCCTTATAGCGTTTCAGCAATTCCTTCTTTTGATTTTGTATACGGTTAGTTAATAATCCACCTTTGTATTCAGTAATAATTTTACGGGCAAAAGCAGCAGGATTCTTGTTTGCCTCAATCATATTCTGAACTAAATTTGCCTTTTGTTTATATTCCGGTTTGGGGTCTAAGGCATAGGCAGAATTATATGCCTGCAATGCCTCATTCAGTTTACCCGTTGCTTCCAGTTGTTCACCCTGTTTATAAAGATCAGCGGCTTTGCGGATATTTTCCTGAATTGTAAATAAACGGTCTATTGCCTCCATGGCAGGAGGATAATCGGGAATAATTTCAAAGGTCTTACGATAATGCACTAAAGCACCTTGAAAATCACCTGCTTCCAGTAAACTGTTTCCTTTTTGGATAAAGAGATTAGTGATGGATTCCAGGCGATGAATAATGCTCTCCTTTTTTTGAGGATAATATTGCAATGCAATTCTAAACAAACGGTCTGCTTCTATATAATCCTGTTCGCTAAGCAGTTCTTCTGCCTGTTTTTCATAAACATCCGAAATCAGTTTATTCACCTGGTTCATATCTACAACCGGATATTTGGAAATTTCAAATAGCTCTTTTAAGGCATCGGCATAGTAGCCCTGTTCTGTTAAGACCTCGGCATATTTCAATTTTCCCGGAATAAAACGCATTACATAATTTCGTGCCAGAATTTCATAAGGACTATTGGGATAGTTATCAAAAAGACGCATATAGTCATTCCAAGCCGATTCATTATCTGCCTTCACATCTAAAAAATATCCAATTCTGCGATAAAGCACTTCAGGAATTAAAGGACTTTCCGGAACCTCTCTAATTATAGCATCCAGATAGCTCTTGCTTACTATCCGGTTACCTTCTTTTTCCGCTTCCATAGCAAGGTCACGATAAATTTCTGCCAGACGCAAATTGGCGGAATCCGAATTTGCCAGCTTGAAAAAACGAATTGCCAGGGGCCAGTTCTTTTTCTCTACAGCTGCTTCTGCTAAGGCATAATAACAATTGGAACGCACTATTTCAGCCCTGGTGGCTATAGCTCTATTTTCAGCATTAGCAATCAGATCATCCAATTCCACAATTGCCGCAGCGTAAAGATTTTTCCGGTATAACTCTTCCGCACTTCTTAAGCGGTTTATTTCACAGCCGCTAAGAACTATTACTATAAGTAGCAGGAGAATAATTCTATATCTGGTAAACAACATCTTCCCTGGCGAATTCAAATATCTCAGGATTCAGTTCATCTTTCCGGTCTTCCAATTCCGGGGTTATTCCATGGGTGAGGATTATTTTCTTTATGGCAGTATATTTCAGTTTTATTATTTGTTCCGCTTCAGGATGACCCGCATCCACTAAAACGGTATGTGCATCTTTTAATGTATCCATAATGCAATCGGTGGTCTCTATATCACTGGTATAAACAAATTTTCCCTGTTTTCCGGTAAAACAAAGTGACCAGGATTTCATCTGATTGGGCAATTTATATTCACTGATTATAGATGCATACCGATACAAATGATCATTGGGCACAGCATAAATCCAATCAAAATATAGCTCTGCCTGTTCTATATCCCGAATTAACAAATTAAAACCGAATTTCTGAGGGTAGGTATACATCAATTGTAAGATTTCCAGAAAGGAAGCAGGACGCTCCGGTAAAAACAGCAAAAGATCGCGCTTTCTATTTTGTAGGTATAACATTTGCAAAACCATAAACAGACCATCAAGGTGATCGGGATGGTAATGTGTAATAAAAATGGCATCCAGCTCTTCGGCAGCAACTTTATGCTCCAGTAAACGGTGTGCACAGCTATCTCCACAATCAGCCAGAATTAAATTATTCTCTTTCCGAATAAGAATACTGGAAAGATGTTTATCAAGTTGTGGCAAACCTGGTCCGGAACCTAAAATAGTCAGTTCCATATTTACTCCTTTTTGTGTTTTTGCTGGTTTGCCGGAACCACAATGGGCACCTTATCCAGCTTGCGTCCAATAAATAAAAAGAAAAGTGCAAAAATAACGGTCGTTATAATCAGTAAATGCCGATTGCCAATGTAGAAAATCATTATTGAAGTTAACGCTATCAGCACATTGATGGTATAAATAATAATGGCAGTAATTTTAACTGAGCCCAAAATAGTATTCATCCTGTGCGTACTATGATCTCTTCCTCCTTGGGTAATTTGCCTTCCATCCCTTCTGCGGGTGAAACTTACCAAAGAAATATCAAAAATAGCATAAGAAAGCAAAAGCACCGGTAATAAATAGAAAAACATATCATTATAACGATTGGCAGCATAACGAGCCATCAAAATTCCCATTGAGGATAAAAAATAACCGATAAACATACTGCCCGCATCACCTAAAAATATGCGCGCCGGATTAAAATTATAGGGCAGAAAACCAAAAGTAGAACCGGCAAAACTAAGAGCAATCAATGCCATCAAAGCCATTGCTTCCTGATTTGCCTGCGTCGTATTGACCAAAGCAAAAGCAAAAAACCCCAGCCCTAAAATGCCTGCCATTCCACTTATAATACCATCCATATTATCCAAAAAATTCAGCGCATTCATCAGCCCTACCATCCAAAGTAACATAATCGGCAAGGAAAGATATATGCTGCCAAACATCAATCCCAATTCGCCAACAGTAAAATTCGTACCGATAAAAAGTAAACTTACCGCTATCTGACCTGCCAATTTTACCGCTGGTTTCATTCCCTTGTGATCATCTATTATCCCTATTAAAACAATTATTATAGAACCGGCTAAATAACCCAGCATCGGTTTGTCCAAATAACGACCCGGAGTAATTAACACATCATAAATGCAAAGCAATACAAAACCGGTGGCTACACTCAAACCTCCTAAAAGAGGGATGTTTTTCAAGTGTATTTTACGCGCTTCGGGCTTGTCTACGAAGTTCAAAGCACTTGCCAAACGAATGATAAAAGGCGTTAAACCATACACAAATAGCCACGCCATTATGAATACACTTAAGTATTCATAAATCCGGTTTTCCATCGCACCGCTCCACTATTTTCTGACCAAGCAAAAAAAGAAAGAGATTTTGTCAAGAACGAATGAAGAAAATAAGGTTGTGGAGGTTGAGAAGGTTGAGAAAGTTTAGAAGGTTTAGAAAGTTTAGAAGGTTGAGAAGGTTTAGAAGGTTGAGAAAGTTCAGATACCTTAAAGCCCGTAGGGCGACACAATAATAGCGATGGCGGTGTAAGCCCCTCGGGAAATGAAAACCCCGAGTTCCTTTTTCCTTTTATCTTCCCCTTTGCTAAAAGCCCCTTAGGGCGACACAATGATAGCGATGGCGGCGTAAGCTCCTCGGAAAATTCACGATTTAATCGCGGTGAAGTTTTGACTCTAAACCGACCCTTTTATGTTTGCAACTATATTTAGAGGCTGTGAAGTTTTGACTCTAAACCGATCCTTTTATGTTGGCAACTATATGCTGAGGTAACAGTAAATTTTATTCACTGTCTTCAACTTTCAAAGCTGAAGCTCGGTTTAGAGTTAAAACAAAAGTATCCCCCGAAGTCACAAATTCTGAACAATTTTTACCCCACATTTCTGGAACGGCTGAATATATATTTTTTCCGTGACCGTGGAATTCGTAAGTTTGTTGTAGCTCGGTTGAAAGTGTGCAGGGTTCTTGTTTTAACTCACAATTTTGAAATGAAGAGACCAGTTGAAAGATAGTTGTTAGTGTGCAAAAATTGAGGATTGTGGTTTCTGTGAGGGTTGTGGCAAAATTGTGAGTCAAAACAAGCATCGGGGTGGGGTTTTGACTCTAAACCGATTCTTTTGTAATTGCAACTATATGCAGAGGCAACAAAAAATGTTATTCACTGTCTTCTACTTTCAAAGCTGAAGCTCGGTTTAGAGTTAAAACAAAAGTACCCCCCGAAGTCACAAATTCTGAACAATTCCTACCCCACATTTCTGGAGCGAAAAAATACTTTCTTTCACGATTGTGGAATTTGAGGGGTTGGCGAAGCTCGGTTTAGAGTTAAAACAAAAGTATCCCCCGAAGCCACAAATTACAAACAATATTTACCCCACATTTCTGGAACGGCTGAATATATATTTTTTCCGTGACCGTGGAATTCGTAAGTTTGTTGTAGCTCGGTTGAAAGTGTGCAGCGTTCTTGTTTTAACTCACAATTTTGAAATGAAGAGACCAGTTGAAAGATAGTTGTAAGTGTGCACAAATTGAGGGTTGTGGTTTCCGTGATGGTTGTGGCAAAATTGTGAGTCAAAACAAGCATCGGGGGTGAGGTTTTGACTCTAAACCGATTCTTCTGTGGTTGCAACTATATGCAGAGGTAACAGTAAATTTTATTCACTGCCTTCAACTATCAAAGCTGAAGCTCGGTTTAGAGTTAAAACAAAAGTGCTTCCCGTAGTCACTATTTCCGAACAATTCCTACCCCACATTTCTGGAGCGAAAAAATGCTCTCTTTCACTATTGTGGAATTTGAGGGGTTGGCGAAGCTCGGTTTAGAGTTAAAACAAAAGTAACCCCCGAAGTCACAAATTACGAACAATTCCTACCCCACATTTCTGGAGTGGCTGAATATATATTTTTTCCGTAACCGTGGAATTCGTAAGTTTGTTATAGCTCAGTTGACAGTGTGCAGGGTTCTTGTTTTAACTCACAATTTTGAAATGAGGAGACCAGTTGAAAGATAGTTGTAAGTGTGCACAAATTGAGGATTGTGGTTTCCGTGATGGTTGTAGCAAAATTGTAAGTCAAAACAAGCATCGGGGTGTGGTTTCCGTGATGGTTGTGGCAAAATTGTAAGTTAAAACAAAAATTCGCCCCGAAGTTTCTTTCTCCGAGGCGAACATATTATTTTACGAATGTGTAAACGCTCAAACGCGTTACTTCACTATCACCATCTTCTTTGTCTGGTTCAGTGAATTCGTACTCAATTTGTAGAAATAGATTCCGTTTCCGCAAAGGTT
>Ga0209718_1004290_pt1 | contig 12013 bp, 5 predicted proteins | sample AD_JPNAS1_MetaG_FD_184420 | JGI IMG/M metagenome (GOLD analysis project Ga0209718, IMG submission 184420) | Active sludge microbial communities of municipal wastewater-treating anaerobic digesters from Japan - AD_JPNAS1_MetaG (SPAdes) (version 2) | ecosystem: Engineered > Bioreactor > Anaerobic >... | reverse complement strand
CGCCCTGTCCGAGACGGCCCCGTTCAGATCCCTGGCAGAGGAAGAAGCCAGCTACATCCGCAGGATTCTGGCAAGCGTGGGGGGGAACAAATCCCGCGCCGCCGAGATACTCGGCATCGACCGAAAGACTCTGAGAGAAAAGATCAAGCAGGCTCGCACCCCTGACGACAAACCCTCCGGCACCTGGTGAATATCTCACCAGTGAGGAGAAATTCCCCACTTCCAGATCCCGGCTCTTGCTGTCCGTGCACGTGCACATCCGGCATCGAAGGATTGTCTTCCACCCAATAAAACCAATAAAAACAAAATGATATTAACCAAATGTAAGAGCCGCCGCTGTTCGTGCATCTCAGGCGGGCCTCGGGATGCCTCAGGCATGTTTCTTGCCCGATGATCACGTCACATGAACAAGAAACAGGGGGTGCGACATGCCCGAAAGCTACGAGGGGATCTGTTCTACCTGCAAATACTCATCACGGTGCACCTTAACAAAGGCACCCGGGCAGGGCATTCATTTCTGCGAGGAGTATGAGGCGGGCGACGGGTCGCATGCCGGCAGGAGGGGAAGACGATGTGCCTCGGCCGCCAAGCTCATGATCTCTGATACAAAGCCTCGTGCATTGGGAGCGGTTCTGGGCCTGTGCGGCAACTGTGTGCACCGCAATACGTGTCGCTTCCCACGTCCTGAATCGGGTGTGTGGCATTGCGAAGAATATCAGTGAGGGAGCGATACGGGATAGAAGGAAGGTTGGACCTAAGGAGAAAGAGAAAGGCATGGATACGAAAGGCATTCTTGAGATCATTCAGCGTAACGGCAAGAACCACGCGGGGATCATCGCCATCCTCGAAGAGATCCAGGAGGAGTGCTCCTATCTCCCCGAGGAGGCCTTGAGGCTGGTGGCCAGGGAGACAGGGCGCTCGCTGGCCGACATCTACGGCGTGGCCACGTTCTACAAGGCCTTCAGCCTGAAGCCCAAGGGCAGGCACTGCATATCGGCCTGCCTCGGCACGGCGTGCCACGTGCGCGGCGCTCAGAAGATCGTCGAGGAGTTCTCGCAGGAGCTCGGCATAAAACCGGGGGAGACCACCCCGGACAACGAGATCACTTTCGAGACGGTCAACTGCCTCGGGGCATGCGCCCTGGGCCCCATCGTGGTCTCCGACGGGCACTACTTCGCGAACGTGACCGCCCGGAAGGTCGGAGAGATACTCCGGGACACGAGAGAGGGCACCTTCGATTCGGACGTGTCACAGGAAGCGCACCCGTTCCTGATAGAGGTGTCCTGCCCCCGGTGCGGCAGGAGCCTCATGGACAGCGGGACCAGCCTCCACGGCCACCCGTCCATACTGATCACGGCTTCGATGAACGGCAAGACCGGATGGGCCAGGATCCCCTCTCTGTACGGGCATTTTTCCAGAACCCACGAGCACGACTTTCCCGCCGACACCATCATACAGCTCTCCTGCCCCCACTGCGCTTCGTCTTTCCAGGACGGCTCCCGCTGTGTGGATTGTGGGGCCCCGCTGGCAACGATGAGGCTCGCCGACAATAGCGGCGTCTTTCGCATATGCACCCGCACGGGGTGTGATGGCCACCTGCTCGACATCGGCAGGGCGGAACTGTAAGGGGCGGGCACCATGGAAAAGTTCGATTCGATAAACGGGTTTCACGAGTTTCGGTCACGCCTTCTTAAGCAATTCGATCCTAAAGTCCCCACGCTGGTCATATCCGCAGGCACCTGCGGACAGGCCAGCGGCGCCAACGCCGTTATCCGTGCGGCCAAGCGCGAGCTTCTCCGGAAGGGACCGGCCTGCGGGGTCCGACTGCGCATCACGGGCTGTCACGGCTTCTGCGCAATGGAGCCCTCGGTGCTCCTCGAGCCGAGGCGCACCTTTTATCCAAAGGTGAGCCCCGACGACATCGCGGCCATCATCGATGCGGCAGAGCGGGGCGATATCGTCGAGCGCCTGCTCTATGTGCATCCGGAAACAGGCGCTCGGATCGAGAAGCAGGACGATATGCCCTTCTTCCAGGGGCAGGCAAGGACCATCATCGGCAGGAACGAAAAGATCGACCCCATCCGCATCCGCGACTATATCTTGAACGACGGCTATCTCGCCCTTGCCCGGGTTCTTGAAGATCAAAACCCCGGGCGCATCGTCGAAGAGGTGACGGCCTCGGGGCTTCGCGGCCGCGGGGGTGCGGGATTCCCCACCGGGCGGAAATGGGGGCTCTTCGCCTCCCAACGCAACGTGTCCGGGAAATACCTCATCTGCAACGCCGACGAGGGCGACCCGGGTGCCTATATGGACAGGAGCGTCCTGGAGGGCAACCCGCACAGCATCATCGAGGGGATGACCGTGGGCGCTTTTGCCACGGGCGCAACCGAAGGGATCATCTACATCCGAACGGAATATCCGCTCGCGATCAAGCATCTGAAGATCGCACTCGAGCAGGCGAGAGAGATGGGCCTGCTCGGTAAGAACATCCTCGGGACCGGGTTCTCCTTCGATATATCGATCGTCAAGGGCGCAGGCGCCTTTGTCTGCGGAGAAGAAACAGCTCTGATCAGGTCCATCGAGGGGCGCATGGGCGAGCCCAAGCAGAGGCCCCCGTTCCCCATCGTCAAGGGACTCTACGGCAAGCCCACGATGATCAACAACGTGGAAACCTGGGCAAACATACCGATCATCGTTGCTCAAGGGTCCCGGCGGTTTGCGGAGACGGGCACGGAAGGCAACTCCGGCACGAAGATCTTCAGCCTGGTGGGCAAGATCAGGAACACCGGTCTCGTGGAGGTGCCCATGGGCATGACCTTGAATCAGGTCGTGCGCGACATCGGCGGCGGAATCCCCGGGAAGAGGAAAATCAAGGCCGTACAGACCGGCGGACCGGCCGGCGGCTGCATCCCCGCATCGAAGTTCGGCCTGCCCATCTCGTACGAGAGCCTCAAGGCCGCCGGCTCCATCATGGGCTCGGGCGGCATGATCGTCATGGACGACTCAACGTGCATGATCGATGTGGCCAGGTATTTCATGGCCTTCCTGAAAGACGAGTCGTGCGGAAAGTGCTTTACCTGCCGCAAGGGCACGCAGAGGCTGCACGAGCTCCTCGAGGACATCATCCAGGGCAGAGGCACACCCGAGCACCTGAATCTGCTTGAGGAGCTCGGGGAGACGGTCAGGGACACCACCATGTGCGCCCTGGGCCAGTCGGCCGCCAACCCGGTCCTGAGCACGCTCAGGTATTTCCGCGAGGAGTACGAGCGCCACATTGAAGACAAGCGCTGCGATGCGTTCGTGTGCAAGCAGCTCACCGGTGCCCCCTGCCAGGCCGCGTGCCCCGTGGACACGGAGCCGTGGAGATACATCGCCATGATAGAAAAGGGCGATTACGAGGAGGCATATCGGGTCATCCGCTCCGCCAATCCCTTCCCGGCCGTGAGCTCCAGGGTGTGCGACCGCAAGTGCGAAAGCCGCTGCAGCCTGGGCGCGGGCGGAGGAGAGGGGGTCGCCATCCGCGCGCTCAAGCGGTTTGTCACCGACCGGGTCGATCCTTCGGTCTACCGGCCGGAGAAGGCCCAGGACAAGGGCAGGAAGGTGGCGGTCATCGGGGCCGGACCGGCCGGGATCACGGCCGCGCACCAGCTCTCCCTGCTCGGGTACAAGGTCACGATTTTCGAGGCGGAAAACATCCCCGGCGGCATGCTCACGTGCTCGCTGCCGGCCTACCGGCTGCCCAGGGACATCGTCGAGAAGGAAATTGAAACCCTCATGAACGAGAACATCTCGATCGAGTACGGCCGCGCCCTGGGGAGGGACATGACCATACAGGATCTCATGTCTGATGGGTATGAGGCCGTGTTCCTGGCCATGGGGGCGCACGAGAGCTGGCGCTTAGGCTTGGAGAACGAGGAGGTGGAAGGGATCTTTCCCTCGATCGAGTTCCTGAAGGAATTCAACATGAGAGGAATCGAGCTCGCACGCGGGCATGTAGGCATAGTCGGCGGCGGGAACTCAGCCGTGGACGCCGCGCGGGTCGCGCTGCGGCAGAAGGAGGTAACCGGGGTGACCCTGTTCTACCGCCGCACCCGCGACGAGATGCCCGCGTATGAAGAAGAGATCGAGGCCGCGCTCGAAGAGGGCGTCAGGATCGAGACCCTCATCTCGCCCGTGAAGATCCACGTGCGCCAGGAAGAGATCGAGGCCGCCATCCGGGAGGGCGTCGAGCTGGAAACGCTCGTCTCGCCCATAAAGATCCACGCCAGGGAGGGACGTCTCACCGGCATCGAATGCGTGAGGAACCGCCTGGGCGAGGTCGATGCCACCGGCAGGCGCACCCCGGTGCCGATCCCGGGGAGCGAGTTCAGCGTGGACCTGGATACGCTCATCGTGGCCATCGGCGAAAGGCCCTCGAGCAGGGCACTGGCATCCATGGGGCTCGAGCTCGACAAGGGCGGCAGGGTGAAGGCCGACAGGAAAATCCTGGAAACGAGCATCAAAGGGGTTTTCGCGGGCGGCGATCTCGTGACCGGACCCAACACCGTCATCGACGCCGTGGCATCTGGCAAGAAGGCCGCGCTGGTCATCGACCGATACCTGAGCGGCCGGCCGCTCGTCGAGCCGGCGAAGCCCAAGCTGCCGGAGGTGTACATCGAGCCCGCGGTGCACGAGGAGTCCGGCGAAGCGCCGCCGCGCGCCGTTCCGGCCTCGCTGCCCGCCTCCGAACGGGTGAAGAACTTCCGCGAGGTTGAATCGGCCCTGACCGAGGAGCAGGCGCTGACGGAATCCAGACGCTGCCTCAGGTGCGATCTCGCGTTTACCATGGAGAAACAGGCGGGCGCCGCAATTGGAGGAGTGCGACATGATTAATATCACGATCAACGGGCTGGCCGTGTCTGTGGAAAATGGATCGACCATCCTCGAGGCGGCGCGGTTTCTGGGCTTTCCCATCCCGACGCTTTGTCATCACGAGGGATTGACCCCCTACGGGGCATGCAGGTTATGCGTCGTGGAGATCGGCGAAGGTCCGGGCGCCAGGCTCGTCTCGTCATGCACCTATCCCGTCGAGGAGGGGCTCAAGGTACGGACCGCCTCCGAGCGGGTCGTGCGGGCCAGGAGGATGATCATCGAGCTGTTGCTGGCATCGTGCCCGCAGTCCAAGGTCATCCAGGACCTCGCCTCGGCGCATGGAGTCCGTACGCAGCGCTTCAAACAGGAGTACGAGGACTGCGTCCTCTGCGGGCTGTGCGTCCGGATGTGCTCCGAGCAGATGATGGCGGGCGCCATCGGGTTCCGCGGCCGCGGCGAGGAGCGCAGCATCGGTACCCCCTTCGACGTGCAGTCGGAGGTGTGCAGGTTCTGCGGCGGATGCATGCACGTCTGCCCGGCCTGCCAGCTCAGGTGCACGTACAACCAGCCGGAGAAGGCCGTCTGCAACGCGTGCGCGAACCTGGCGCCGCCCTGCATCGAGAAGGAACAGTACGGCGACATGATGTGCTACATGAACCCGTGTGTTGCCTGTGAAATAAAATAAGACGCGATAAAGGAGAGGAAGTATATGGTGATCTCGAAGGTGAATGCTTCAGCTGCCACGCTTACCAAGAACAGGACAGAAGGCTCGGTCGTGCCGACCTCCGGCATGTGCGTGACCTGTGTCGACGGCTGCATCGGGATGTGCGAAATCGGAAAGTCCGCCTACCGGGGGCACGAGGTGATCTACCCGCAGCCGTTCGGCGTGATAACCACGGCGGCCGAGAAGCGCTTTCCTGTAGACTACTCCCACTTCAACATCATGGGGACCTGCGTCGGCGCCTATGGGATCGAAGCGGACAGCGACAAGGCGATCTTCCCGAACGTTGACCTCACCGTCAGGTTCGGACACGATAACGGCATCAGGTTCCGCCGCCCCTGGATCATCCCGGGGATCGGCTCGACGGCCATCGCAAAGAACAACTGGGAAGGCCTTGCCATCGGCTCGGCGCTCATGGGCACCGGGCTCACCATCGGTGAGAACGTGGTGGGCATGGACCCGGAGACGGTCCTCAAGGACGGCCGTGCTGTCGACACCGTGGATCTCAAGCGAAGGGTCGAGCTCTACCGCAGGTACCAGCGCGACGGTTACGGTGCGATCGTGGTCCAGGCCAATATCGAAGACACGCGCCTGGGCGGCCAGGAATACGCGATCGAGAAGCTCGGTGTTGAGTGCGTGGAGCTCAAATGGGGCCAGGGCGCCAAGGATATCGGCGAGGTGAAGATTCCGGATCTCAAGAAGGCCCAGATGCTCAAGCAGCGCGGCTACATCGTCATGCCCGATCCCTTTGACGAAGAGGTTATCAAGGCCTTCGAGCGAGGCGCGTTCAAGGAGTTCGAGCGCCATTCCCGCGTGGGCATGATAACGGAAGAGTCCTTTGCCAAGAGGATCGAGGATCTCCGCGCCGCGGGCGCGAAGTACATCTTCCTCAAGACCGGAGCATACCGGCCTGCGGATCTCGCCCGGGCGCTCTCCTTTGCTTCCAAGTACCGGCTCGACCTGCTCACGGTCGACGGCGCCGGCGGCGGAACCGGGATGAGCCCCTGGAGGATGATGAACGAGTGGGGCGTGCCGCCGGTCGAGCTGCACTCGCTGCTTCACCAGTACGCATCGCACCTGGCGGGCAAGGGGGCTTACCTGCCTGCGATCGCGGTGGCCGGAGGCTTTGCCTTCGAGGACCAGATCTTCAAGGGCCTGGCCATGGGTGCGCCTTACGTGAAGCTCGTCGGCATGGCCCGCGGGCCCATTGCGGCCGCCATGGTGGGCAAGACCATCGGCCGCACCATCGACGCCATGCAGGTGCCCGTGTACATCGAGCGTTTCGGCAACTCCAAGGATGAGATCTTCGTCACGGCATCCGAGCTGCGCCGCGAGCTCGGCAAGGACGAGTTCGACAAGCTGCCCACCGGGGCGCTTGGCCTCTACACCTACTTCGAGCGGCTCACCCAGGGATTGCGCCAGATCATGGCAGGCAGCAGGAAGTTCTCGCTCGAGCACATATCCAGAGACGACATCGCGGCGCTCACCCCGGATGCTGCACGGGTGAGCGGCATTTCGTATATTATGGATGTGGATAAGGAACAGGCATTGAATCTCCTAAACTCGTGAACAATGTTCTATCCCGGGGGGGCCATTGGCGGGCCTCTCCGGGGCGTTTTTTTGAGGGAGATCGCCTGAAGGATACCTGTGCCCGGCGGGCCTGAGTCGGTCCTACACCTTCACCACCAGGCAGGTGATGAACCGGGGATCGAGCTCCTCGAGGCGGCCGATGCCCGAGAACTCGTCCTCGAAGCGCCTCAGCAGGATGCCCGCGGTGTCCTCGATGGTCTTTTCCTGAAGCCCGGGGGCAAGCGAGCCGAGAAACTCCACGAGATTCCGCCTGAACTCCGGGACCGCGCCCCGTTTGCCTGAAGCCGAAGAGCTCGTGACCGCTGCGATGAACTCGGTGAGTTCCTTTATGCTCAGGGGCCTGAAATCCGTGCTGCGGTCGTGGAAATTCACGGCCAGCACGGTCAGGATGATGGTTTCCAGGTCAAAGGCCGAGCCCGTGTTCGTTCCTCGGAACGATTCCGTCCGCCCCTTCCAATTCAGGCGCTCGGCGATTGCGGCGAGCGCCTCGATCATATCCACGGTATGCGTAACCTCGTCGAGCTGCTCGATGGAAGAGAACTCCCTGTCCTTGTACAGGGGGCGTTTTTTCAGCAGCCCTTCGGCATGCGCACTCAGCTCTTCGGGTATCAGGTTGATGTCGATCGTCCTCATGATCTGACGGAGCCTGATCTGCTGATCCAGGATCACATTGTATCCGAGAGCGAAGAGGGTTTCCGCGTTCATGGTCTCGATGATTTCCCGTGCGCTTGCGCCTCGTGTCTTCATGGCCACGGCAAGGCCGAGCGAGGAGAGCGAGCTCGCCTTGTCGATGCTGTTCTTCAGCTCCTCAACCTCGTTCAGCGGGCGGTAGTCGGCCATGACGACCTTGTTGGCGAGATAGATCATCTCCACCACGAAGCGCTCTCTGGTTTCCTTCGATGCCTCGTTCAGAGACGATACGATGAGGCCCGTGTTCTGGGAGAGATGGTCCAGGTACAGAGCCGGCAGCAGCCCCTGCTCCTTGTCCATGAGTGGAATCTTCTCTCTCGACAGGCCCTCGTTCAGGAGCTTGTGGGACTGCACCCGGCGGTAGATGCCCACCGCCTCGTCAGGTGGAGGAAATCCGAGCTCCATGAGTCTCAAGGACCTCTTTTCATAGATATTCTCTTCGATGTAGGACTTCATCTCCCAGATCACACCCTCCATGATCGCGTAGTAGGTGTCCTGGTGATGAGTGAAGATAAGGCTCAACATATCCTTGAGGAGCGGGGTCTTTTCGTCCTCTTCCTTGAAGAGGAAGTAATAGTTGTCGTCCAGACTCTCGAAACCCGCATCGAGAAGATCAGGTATGCGCTCGTCCGTGGGCACTACCTGCACCACTTCGATATAGGACTGAAACAGGAGGATCACGATATCCAGATCGAGGGCGTCCAGAGCATCCTGCAGGGAATCAACCGATGAATTATAGATCTCCCAGAGCCAGTCCAGAAGCGCATTCACCGAAAGGGTGTCCTTTTCCCAGCAATCCATGTCGATGATATGCGAGATCGTCTCGGGCGGGACATACTGGAGCAGGATCTGACTGTCGGTACCCCAGGAGTCCTTGATGATCATGTAAGTTTCCTGCGGCGAGAGCCGCTCCAATATCTGCCGGGTAAGGGGGGAGTCGATGATGGCACGGGCTCGGTCCGCAGGCGTGCTCTGAAGCACCTTTCCCAGTTCGATCCTTAAGCTCGGTTTCGTTTCCATGGCTTTTGGTTAACACACTCTGAAGGGGCTGATCAATACGGCTCTCTACTCTTCGCCGATCACGATCCGTCCCGCTTTTGTGCGGATCTTCGAAGAAAGCGAGTCGATGGAGGAGTATATGCAGGGGATGACGAAAAGCGTCAGAGCCATGGCGAAGAGCAGGCCGAAAGCCACGGACACCGCCATGGGAGATCGCATCTCCGAGCCTTCGGATGTGGAAAGGGCCATGGGAAGCATTCCCACGATGGTGGTGATGGAGGTGATGAGTATGGGGCGCAGCCGGACCGTTGCACCCTCGATGACGGCACGGGATCTCTCCATGCCGTTTCTTCGCAGGTTGTTGATGTAGTCGATCATGACGATTCCGTTGTTCACCACGATCCCCATGAGGATGATGAGCCCCATGAAAGCGGGTACGGAGAGCGCTTTTCCGGTCACCAGGAGCCCGAACACCACTCCGATATAGGCGAGCGGCATGGTGAACATGACGATGAACGGCTGGGAGAGCGATTCGAACTGGGCGGCCATGACCATGTAGATGAGAATGACCGCCACGATAAATGCCTTGCCGAGCTCTCTGAAAGAGGTCTGCATGTCTTCGAAGGCGCCTCCCATCTCGAAAAAATATCCTTCGGGCATGCGGATGCCGCGCATGACCTCCTCGACCTCACGGGTAACGCTGCCCATGTCCCTCCCCACGGTGGAGCCCGAGATGGTGACCACCCGGTTCTGGTCCTTTCGGTTGATGGTGATCGGCCCCACGCTCTCTTCCAGGGATGCCACCTGGGATAGAGGGACGCTGAATCCCAGCGGCGACGAGACGGACACCTTTTTCAGGTCCTCAATCGTGCTCCGGTAGGCCTCCTGAAAGCGCACGCGCATGTCGTATTCCTCACCTGCATCGTGAAAACGGCTGACCACTTTTCCCAGCATGGCGGTTTCGACCGTTGCGGCTACCTGGGCCACGCTCAGACCCATTTTCGCCGCTTTCTGCCGGTCGACCCTCACGTGGAGCTCGGGCTTACTTTTCTTGAGCGACTTGTCAATGTCCGTGAGCCCGCTCACTGCGGAAACCTTCTGCATGGCCTCACTGCCGATCTCATCGAGCCTGGCGAGGTCCGAGCCGTAAATGTGGACTTCCACCGGCTTGCCGCCCGTACCGAAGAGGGCCCCGGTAAGATCCTCGAAGAGGTATTCGACATCCTGGAGAACGGGCAGCTGCAGCCGTATCTCTTCCACGATTTGCTCAGAAGACTTGTCCCGGTCCTCTTTTTCCGTAAACCGGGCGAAGATCCGCGCCTTGTTCACCCCCGCGGCCGCCTGCCCTTGGGCTGCCGCATATTTGGCATCCACCGTGATGCCGACCATGCTCCCGCAGGTGATCACCTCGGGCCGCTTGAGGAAGATATCCTCCACCTGCCGTGCGATGTGGTCGGTCTCCGAGAGGACCATACCTTCCGGCAGTGTGATATCCACAACCGCCAGCGGGATATCCTGTTTGGGCATGAACTCGGTCCCCAGAAACGGGGTGCACACGATGGCGGCGGCGAACAGGACTAAGGCGGTTCCGAGGGTGAGCCTGCGGCGGCTCACGGCCTTTTCCAGCATGCGGGCGTACATCGTACGCATCTTGCCGGTCCATCCACCTGATTCAATGCGCTCGTACACCTCCTTTTCCTTTTTGAAGATGGTCGCTGCGATCGCCGGGATGATGGTGACGGCGATGAAAAGGGAAGCGAGCAGCGAAATGCACACGGTGAGCGAAAGCGGGCGGGCGAGCTTGCCGGCGATGCTCTCCGAGAGGCTCATGGGAAGGAAGACCGCCACGGTGGTGAGCGTGCTCGCCGTAATGGCGAGGCCCACCTCCGAAGCGCCGATCACGGCCGCTTCATGCCGGGGGGATCCCTCCTCCAGATGGCGGAAGGTGTTCTCGATCACCACCACGGCGTTGTCGACCAGCAGGCCGACGCCGAGCGCGATGCCGCCCAGGGTCATAATGTTGAATGTGTATCCCAGGGCCTTCATCCCGATAAAGGTGGTGACGACAGACAGAGGGATTGCAAGCGCGATGGTGATCGTCGGCCTTACGGCACGAAGGAAGATGAAGATGACCCCCATGGCGATGATGCTCCCGACCAGCGCGTTGCTGCCGGTGGACGAGATAGAGCGACGGATCACCTTGCCCTGATCGAGGATGAGGTGCAGCGAGACGTCCCCGGGCATGATCTTCTCGATCTCGGCAAGCTCGTCCTTTACCCGGTCGACAGCCTGGAGCGTGTTCACGCCCGACTGCTTCATGACCGCGATGATGACCGAGGGCCGGGCGTTCGTGCGCTCGAAGCCGCGGGTCTCTTTGAAGGAATCCTGAACGTCGGCCACGTCGGAGATCATCACCGGCCGGCCTTCTCTGCTTACCGAGATGATGGTGGAACGCACCTGCTCCACATCGTCGTAGTATCCTCTGGTCCTGATCAGATATTCTTTTTTCCACGACTCGACATGGCCGCCCGAGAGATTCAGGTTCCCGGCCTTGACGCCTGCGATCACCTGGTCGAGGGTGGTGCCGGTGTTCTTGAGCTTCTGGGGGTCGACCAGGATCTGGATCTCCCGCTCTTTACCGCCGAATATGAAAACCGAGGCTATTCCCTCCAGGCGTTCGAGTCTGGGCTTGATGACATCGTCGATGTATTCGCGCAGGCGCCAGGTGTTTTCCATGCCGATGACGCCGTACTCCAGGATCGGCATGTCGGATACATCGAATTTGAGCACCATGGGGGTGTCCGCGTCTTCGGGCAGGAAGTCCTCGATCCAGCTGATCTTCTCCCGCACGTCCTGTGCCGCGAAGTCGAGGTTCGTGCCCCACTGGAACTCGCAGTAGACGCTCGAGATCCCTTCCACAGTCACGGAGGACACCTCCTTGATGCCCTCCACCGTGCTCACCGCCTCTTCGATGGGCTTGGTGATCAGTGTTTCGATCTCTTCCGAGCCGACGCCTTCATAGGTGGTTACCACCGAAACGAAGGGAAACTCGAGATCGGGCAGAAGATCGAGGCCGAGTCCGGAATACGAAACCAGGCCGAAGAGCGTGATGATGAGGATGAGCATGGTGATGGCGATCCGGCGCCTGACGGAAAATTCGGG
>Ga0209718_1004283_pt1 | contig 12029 bp, 9 predicted proteins | sample AD_JPNAS1_MetaG_FD_184420 | JGI IMG/M metagenome (GOLD analysis project Ga0209718, IMG submission 184420) | Active sludge microbial communities of municipal wastewater-treating anaerobic digesters from Japan - AD_JPNAS1_MetaG (SPAdes) (version 2) | ecosystem: Engineered > Bioreactor > Anaerobic >... | reverse complement strand
CAAGTGGGACTTCTGCCAGCTCCAGTTCAACTATATGGATACGCAGGACCAGGCGGGCGAAAAGGGATTTTTGCTCGCCGAGGAACTGGGCGTCGGCGTCGTCGTGATGGAGCCCGTCAAGGGCGGTGCGCTCGCGGCGCTGCCGGAGGACGTCGCTTTTCCCTTCCGGACGCTCGCGCCGGAAGCCTCCGACGCTTTGTGGGCGCTGCGCTTCGTCGCCGACTACGGCAACGCGAAGGTCGTGCTCAGCGGCATGAGCAGCCGCGCGCAGCTCGAGGACAACCTCGCCACGTTCGCCGCGCATCGGCCCCTGAACGCGGCCGAGAAGCAGGCGGTCGCGCAGGTGGCAGAGGCGCTCGCCAGGCGCACGAACAACAGCTGCACGGGCTGCCGCTACTGCATGCCCTGCCCCAACGGCGTGAACATCCCGCATATGTTCTCGATCTGGAACGAATACGCGCGCTATCAGAACGGGGCCGCCTCGCGCGGGGACTATCTGTTCACTTCCGCCGATTCGCGCGCGGACAAGTGCGTCGCGTGCGGCGCGTGCGTGCCCATGTGCCCGCAGGGCATCGACATCCTCGGCGATCTGAAAAAAATGGCGTCGGAGGCATGGACAAGGGAGAAATAGGAACAACCCAAACTATGGCTGAGGCGCGCCGCCCGGCGCGCCTTACTTTATGATTCCATGATAAATGCCCTCACAGCATGGCGATCATTTCCTTGCGAAGCGTGTTCAATATGTGCTTTTCGAGCCGCGAGATGTAGCTCTGCGAGATGCCCAGCATATCCGCGACCTGCTTTTGCGTGTATTCCTGCCTGCCCTCGAGGCCGAAGCGCAGCTCCATGATGCGCTTCTCGCGCGGAGAGAGCTTACGCATGGCGATGGAGAGCAGCTCCTTATCGACCTCGTCCTCGATGTTGCGGCACACGAGGTCGCCGTCCGTGCCGAGGATATCCGAAAGGAGCAGCTCGTTGCCGTCCCAGTCGATGTTGAGCGGCTCGTCGAGGGAAACCTCGAGCTTGAGGCGGCAGCTCCGGCGAAGATACATCAGTATTTCGTTCTCGATGCAGCGCGAGGCATAGGTCGCAAGCTTGATGCGCTTTTCCGTATCGAACGTATTGACCGCCTTGATGAGGCCGATCGTGCCGATGGAGATCAGATCCTCCACGTTGACGCCCGTGTTTTCGAACTTGCGCGCGATGTAGACCACGAGGCGCAGGTTCCTTTCTATGAGCGTCTGGCGCACGCTCAAATCGCCCTTTGCGAGCGCGCGGATACACTCGTCCTCCTCCCTCTTGCTCAAAGGCGGCGGCAGCGCCTCGCCGGAATTGACGTAGTAGACCGGCAGGAAAAGCCGCGCGCGGCGGTAGAACCATGCGAGGAACCGGTAAATCAACGTTTTCATCGTACCTCCCCGAATATCCTGTATGGTATGATGGCTTCCGCGCCGCGAAGCTGCGCCCCGATGGGCGCGACCAGCGCATCCGACGCGCGGCCGTCGATGAACAGCGCGTCGGGCTTGAGCGCGTAAAGCATGGTTTCCCCCGAAACCGTGGACGCGGGCACCGGTATCTTCGCCTCATCCGCAAGCGCGGGCAGATGCGCCGCGATCACAGGCCGCCCGCTTACCGGCTCGTAGAGCCGCGCGCCCGTATCCCACAGCCCGCGAAGCCTGTGCTCCTTTCCCGCAAAGACGAGCAGCACCTTGGCGCAGCGCGTTTGCCCTTTCATGCGCAAATGGCGAACGACCGGCGGCGCGAAGGCCGCGACCCCCGCGACGATCAGCGCCGTGCGAAGCTTCCACGCCCCCATGAGCACACCGCCCGACATGCCGCCGCCATCCGCGAGAGCAAGCAGGAGCGCGAGCCCGCCCACGAGCAAAGCGGAGGCGAGCACGCAGCCGAGCGCGCGAAGGTACGACCCGAAGCTGTATACCGGCAGCGCCAAAGCCATGAGCATGGCGCAGATCAGCTTGCCGGGAAGCGAGGCGAGCGGCGCGAAGAGCAGCGAGGCGAAGGCGAGCGCGGAACCCAGCAGCGAGAACAGCAGCAGCCGCGAAAGCCGCGCGGGCGCCGCGCACAGCGCGCACGCAAGCCGGAGCAGCAGCGCGTCCATGACGAAGTTATCCAGAATAAACAATTCGATATACATAGGCGAACCTTCTGCGGACAATGTATCATATTCCTTACGCCGTATATGTAGAACTGCGGGAAAGAAAACGCCCCTTTGCTGTCGAAGGCCGATCGGCCGCGGCGCGGCAAAGGCAAAGGGTTTCCGCCGACGCCGGCGGAAACCCTTTGCTTCAGGCGAAAAACCGAAGAAACCTCACCCTGCCCGCCCGATAAGCTCCACCACATTGTTATGACGTTATCATAGCGCGAAAACGCATCGCGGATATGAACGGATTCGGGGGGACTCTTTGTACGATTGTGGCGGAACGCGCAAAACGCAGCCACACGAATTAGGGGCCGATATGAAATCGGCCCCTACGCTCCGCCCGCAGGCGGCGTTCTTTGATTGTCAATTGTCAATTGTCAATTATTAATTATTTACTTCCCGTCCTTGTTGCGCAGGAAGCTGGGCAGATCGAGGTTGTTCTTCTCCTTGGGGTTGTAGTCCTCATGCGGCAGGTCCTTGCGCGTGAAGTGCGGCGTGACCTCCTCGCCGTCCGGCAGGGGGGAGGCGTACTCGGGCTTCTTCTGGCGCGGACGCTCGAGCCAGCTCGTGTCGGGGCCGCGGGTGTCGTTCTTTTCGTTCTTGAGCTGCCCTATGGTCGCGGGCCGCTGCGGCTGGGGCGGCTCCACGGAACTGCGGCGGCCGGGCGTGGTCTTTTCCTTCTCTTCCTTCGAGTCGAAGCCCGTCGCGATGACCGTGATGCGTATGGCGTCGCCCAATTCGTCGTCGATGCCCGCGCCGAAGATGATGTTCGCGCTCGGGTCTGCGTAATTCTGGATGTAGGCCGCGGCGTCCCGCACCTCGATCATGGTCAGCCCCACGCCGCCGCTGATGTTGATGATGACGCCGCGCGCGCCGTTGATGCTCGTTTCGAGCAGGGAGCTTTCCACGGCCTGTTTGGCCGCGTTGACCGCGCGCTCGTCGCCCGTGGCGACGCCGATGCCCATGTGCGCCATGCCGCGCTCCTTCATGATGGTGCGCACGTCCGCAAAGTCGAGGTTGATGAGGCCCGGCACGGCGATCAGGTCGCTGATGCCCTGCACGCCCTGGCGCAGCACGTCGTCCGCGATGAGGAAAGCCTCGGTCAGGGTGACGTTGCGCCCCGTGTCGAGCAGTCTGTCGTTGGGCACGATGATCAGCGTGTCCACGTTTTCCTTGAGGTTCATGATGCCGTTGACGGCGTTGTTCATGCGAACCTTCCCCTCGAAGGAGAAGGGCTTGGTCACGACGCCGATGGTCAGTATGCCCAGTTCCTTCGCGCAGGAAGCGACGATGGGCGCCGCGCCCGTGCCCGTGCCGCCGCCCATGCCCGCGGTGATGAACACGAGGTCCGCGCCTCTGAGGGCGTCCGAGATCACATCCCGGCTCTCCTCGGCGGCTTTGCGCCCCATCTCGGGATCCGCTCCCGCGCCGAGGCCGCGCGTGACCTTTTCGCCGATCTGGATCTTCTGGTTCGCGCGCGAGAGGTTGAGGAACTGCTTGTCCGTATTGACGGATATGAATTCCACCCCGCGAAGGCCGTATTGTATCATGCGATCGACCGCGTTGTTGCCGGCGCCCCCCACGCCCACGACCTTGAGCTGGGCCGGCTGGCTGCTCTCGAAATCCAGACCGAACGGCATATGAATATCCTCCTTATAATTTGAAGAAGTCCCGAAGCTTCCTGATCGCTTTCCTTCTCATGCCCGCGCCCTCGAGCCTGCCCGCGTTGTCCTCGTCCGTCGCGTGCATCACAAAGTCCATCACGGAGAATGCGCTCGCGTAGTTGGGCGAGCTCAGGCGCGGCATCCAGGGCATGCGCACCTGTATGGGCAGCCCCATCTCGCGCTCCATGAACTCGCAGCTCCCGCGCATGAGCGTCACGCCGCCGCCCGTCATGTAGACGCTGACGCCCTTCTCCGGTTCCGCGCCCATTTCGCGCATGGCGGCCGATATGAGCATCGCGAGCTCGCGCGTGCGCTCCTCGATGATGTACTGGATGGTTTCATGTTCCACCTTCATCACGCCGCCGTTGGGGTTGCGGATGGTATCTATGCTGTCCTGATAGTCAAGCGAATAAACATAGCGCCGCTTGACGTTCTCGGCCACGGGCCTCGTCAGCCCCAGGCCGTAGCACAGGTCGGAAGTGAAGTGGTTGCCGCCCGCGTCGATGGTGCGTATGTCCACGAGCGCGCCGTTGCGGATCAGGCATACGTCCGTGTGGGCCGCCCCGGTGTCGATGAGCACGGCGCCGCGCGCGCGCTCGTCTTCCGGTATGACGAAGAGCCCTTCCGAGAGCGGCACCGCGATGTACATGTCCGCGTCGAGCCCGACGCGCAGCAGCGCGTCCGACACGAGGCGCTTGAAGCGCCCGTCCACATAGATGTGGGATACGTACGAGCCCAACTCCGCCGCGCTCATGCCCACGGGCGTATCCGCGCGCGGCATGCCGTCCGCGACGAACTCCACGGGCGTGCTGCTGATCAGTTCAAAGCCCGCGGGCGCCTCGAAATCGAGCGAGGCGTTGATCAGCTCGTCCACATCCTTGTGGGTGACGCGCTTGTTCCTGTTTTTGACGCTGATCCGCCCTTCGTGGCAAACCAGCTTCATGAACGGTGCCGGAACGCCGACGGAGATATCCCGCACGCGGTGCTTCGCCTCCGTTTCGGCGGCGGAGAGCGCGTCCACGATCGCGTCGGACAGGCTCTGCTCGTCCTCGAGCTGGCCGCGGCGATACCCCCGGTATTCGCGTATGCCCGCCCCCTGGACGAGTATGTTGTCCTTGCCATCGTCGCCGCAGATCAGGCAGATCACCTTCGAGCTGCCGATATCCAATATCGCGGTATTCTGGCTCATCCGCCCTCCGTTCAACCGGGCTGCGACGCGCGCGGCCGAGCGGCCGAAAACGCACGGGCATACCCATCCCAGTATTCAAAGAATACCACATACACCATATATTGTTCAAGACTCGCAAGCGTTATTCCGCCAAATGTTACCAATTTACATGCTCATCAGCCTGAAAAAGCATCCCCGGTGTCGTCCGGCGTCGGGCTTGCCGAGGGTGACGGACTGCTTTGCCCGGGCGCCCGGCTCGGGTCCGCGGGATCGGGCGTGCCGCCGTCCGGATCGGGCGTGCCGCCGCCGGGATCGGGCAGAACGGTTCCTTCGGGCGAATACACAGGGTCGCCCATCGCGCCGAGGTCCAGCGTGCCGGATGAGGCGAGGCCCAGCTCGACGAGCTTGGGCAGCACGGCAAGGTAGTTCGCGAGCTTGTTCTCAAGGTCGTCCGGCTGGCCGATGTGCAGCTTGAGCCCGCCGGTCGTGGTCATAAAGACGCTCAGGGGATTGCTCATGTCGACGAAGTCGATGTCCCCCTCGACGCCCGCGCCGTAGATGGCGGCGAGCAGCGCCACGAGCGTGCGCGCGTTGAAGTCGGATTCCTCGCCGAGCCTCTGCCCGACGTGATAGCCGCCCGAGCCCATGCCGGATATCTTGATGAGCCCTTTGTAGTCCGCGCGCGCGCCTATGGAGAGGACGTAGCCGTCCGGCGCGATGACCGCCTGCGCGTTGAGCCCCACGATCACGGCGGCTTCGCCGCGCTCCGAAACCGTGATGAGCAGCTTGTCCGGATAGACGCGCGCGACGGTCGCGCCCGCGACGTAGGGGTTCTGCTCGATGCGCTCTCCGGCCTCCCCGAGGTTCATAAGCCACGTATGCCTGCCGGTCTTGAGCCCGGAGGCTTCGACGATCTGCTCGCTTGCGAGCCGCTCGTTGCCCGCGACCTCGATTTCGTCCACGATCAGCAGGAACCACGCGAGCAGCAGCGCCGCGAGAAAAACCACGGCCGCGACGCACATGGAGATGAAGCGGTTGAGTTTCATCCGCCGCGCGAGGGCGAGCTTCTCCCGCTCGGTCAGTGGCCGCCTCCTTGCCGCGGAACGCGGTTGCGGGCGCGGGTTTGCGCCCTCCGGGCTTGCGACCCGGGAGCTTGTCCCGCGCCGGCTTGTGCTTTGCGGACTCGCCTTGCGCGGCGTCTGGGCGCGCGGTTTCCGCTTCGCGGGCGCGTAGGCCGGCTTGTCCGTTTCGACGGGTTCCCGCTCGAGCAGCTCCTCGGCAGGGCGGGACATGTCGAGCCCCGCGCCGCCGTGCGCGGCGAACGGGCGAAGGTTCAAGCCCTTCGCACCGTACTCGCGTCCCGATCCGCCGTCCATAGCTAACCCTCTCTTCTGATGTCCGCGCCGAGGGCGAGGAACATCTCCTCGAGCCTCTCGTAGCCGCGGTCGATGAACTCCGCGTTCTCGACCACCGTTTCCCCCTCCGCCGCAAGCCCCGCGATGGTCAGCGCCGCGCCGCCGCGCAGATCCTTTGCCGTGACGCGCGCGCCGGTGAGCTTCTCGACGCCGCGGATGATGATGGTCCTGTCCTTCTGCGTGAAGATCGCGCCCATGCGCTGCAGCTCGGCGCCGTGCTTGAAGCGGTTCTCGAACACGTTCTCCACGATGACGCTCGTGCCCTTCGCGACGCAGCAGAGCGCGAAGAACTGCGCCTGCATATCCGTGGGGAAACCCGGGTAGGGCAGCGTCTCGATGAGCTTGATCTCGCCCGGCCGCTCGGGCGCCGAGAGGCGTATGCTCTGGGCGCGCGCGCTGATCTGGCAGCCCGCCTCGCGCAGCTTTGCGATGATGCTGCCCAGGTGCGCGGGCGCGGTTCCCGTGAGCGTGATCTCCCCGCCGGTGATCGCCGCGCCGCACAGCAGCGTGCCCGCGACGATGCGGTCCGGCATGATCCTGTGCTCGACGACGACGTCGTCCCGCACGGGGCGCTTGCCGACGATGCGCACGGTGCTGCTGCCCGCGCCGCTGATCTCGTGGCCCTGCGCGTTGAGGAAGGTCTGGAGATCCTCGATCTCCGGCTCGCGCGCGGCGTTGTGGATCAGCGTCTCCCCCTCCGCGCCGACCGCGGCCATGATGATGTTCTCCGTCGCGCCCACGCTCGGATAGTCGAGGTGGATGTCGGCGGCGGTCAGGTTTTCCCCGTCGCAGACGATCACGCCGTGCGTCTCGCGCACGTCCGCGCCGAGCATCGTGAGCCCCTTGATGTGCAGATCGATCGGCCTGTGGCCGATTTCGCATCCGCCCGGATGCGTGCACACCGCGTGGCCGAAACGCCCGAGCAGCGAACCGAGCATGAAAATCGAGGAGCGCAGCTCCTTGGAGGGCCCCTGCGGCATGACGTAGCTGTGCGCGCGCGAGGAATCCAGTTCGAGCGCGCCGTCCTTCCAGACGGCCTCCACGCCCAACTCCGTGAGTATGGCGAGCATATTGTCAACGTCCCGCAGTCGGGGGCAGTTCTCCAGCTTCACGGGCGCTTTGGTGAGAAGACTTCCCGCCAGAATAGGCAAAGCGGCGTTTTTCGCGCCGGAAACACGGATGCTGCCTCTCAGCGGTCGTCCGCCGGAAACTACGATGGATGCCATGCCCTCTCCTCTCCGCCATAAAACGGCACATTCCATCTTATGCGGAGAGCCCTTCTTTCGTTCGCGGCGCGGTTTCTACTCGATATTGCGCGAAATATTGAGCAAAATGCCCATCGCGCACATGAATATGACAAGCGAGCTTCCGCCCGCGCTGATGAAGGGCAGCGTCTGCCCCGTCGGCGGCACGGAGCTGGTCGCGACGGCGATGTTGACCGCCGCCTGTATCCCGAGCACGGCCGTAATGCCCGAGGCCATGAGGCTCCCGAACCTATCCTTGCAGCGTATGGCGACGCGCACGCCGCGGTAGACGATGAAGCCGTACATCCCGATGACGCAAAGGCAGCCCAGAAAGCCGAGCTCCTCGCCGATGATCGAGAAGATGAAGTCGCTCTCGCCGTAGGGCAGGAACAAGAGTTTCTGGCGGCTGAAGTTGAGCCCCTGCCCGAACAGGCCGCCGGAGCCGAGCGCGAGCAGGGATTGGCGGAGCTGGTAGGCGCCGTCCTGATCTGAATTCCAGGGATCGACGAACATCAGCACGCGGGACCAGCGATAATCCGCGCTCTTGATGAAAACGAACACGATCGGCGCGGCGACGGCCGCGAGCAGCAGCAGATGCTTGATCTGCGCGCCGCCGAGGTAGAGCATCACGATGCCCGTGAGCAGCACGATGATCATCATCGACATGTTCTTTTGCAGCAGCAGCACCGCGCTGATGGCGGCAATGATCATGAGCATGGGCATCAGCCCGCGCGAGAAGCTGTTCATCAGGTGCGGGCGCTTGGCCATAAAGGCCGCCATGTACAAAAGCAGCACGAACTTCGCGAGCTCCGAGGGCTGGAAGGACACGCCGCCGATCTCCAGCCAGCGCGTCGCGCCGTTGCGCGTTTCGCCGAAGAACACCACGGCGAACATCAGAAGCATCACGCCCGCCAGGCCGACGACGCGCAGCTTTTCCCACTTGTGGTAGTCGACGCGCGAGAGTATCAGCATCAGCGCCAGGCCGAGCGCCAGGAACATGGCCTGGTTCTTCAAATAATAATAGCCGTTGTCGAGCCCCCTGTCCTGCGCGTAGTAATAGCTCGAGGAAAACACCATCACAAGGCCGAACGCGCACACGATCACGACCGCGATGAAGAGCGAAAAATCCATCTGCCCCGCCCTGCGGGCGACGGGGCCGCGCTCCGTGCCGGAATCGGCAAGGTGGAGGACTTTTGATTTTTCCGCGGCCGCGGGCCTTGCGCCCGAAACCGCCCTTCCCTTCCCCGCCACGCGCACGCTCCTTTACAGCGAGTTTACAAGCTCCTTGAATACCCTGCCGCGCTGCTCGAAGTCCTCGTAGATGCCCCAGCTCGCCGCGGCCGGCGAGAGCAGCACCGCGTCCCCGGGCTCGCACAGCGCGCGCGCCTCGCGTATCATATCCATGAGCGGCCCGTCGTTGACGGTGATTGAGGCGTAACCCGTCTCCTCCGCCGCCCTGAGTATCGCGGGCACGTTGCAGCCCGAGGCGATCACATGCTTGATCCTGCCGCCGAACGCGTGAAAGAGCGGCGCGAAATCGCTCTTTTTGTCGTAATTGCCCACGCCCAGCAGCAGCACGGCCGGCCGCGTCATGGCCTCGACCGCTTTGATGGTGGAATCCGGATTGGTGCCCTTCGAGTCGTTGATGTAGACGACGCCGTCAAGCTCGCGCACGAACTCGATGCGGTGCTCCACGCCCGGGAAGCTCCTAAGGCCCGCGCAGACGCCCTCCGCCTCAAGCCCCATGCACATCGCCAGAGCCGCCGCGCACAGCGCGTTCGCGACGTTGTGCCCGCCGGGGATGCGAAGCTCCCGCGTTTCGACGAGCTCCGTTTCCTTCCCGTCGAACCGCCATACCATGCGATCGCCGCGAAGGAACATGCCGTTTTCGACCTCCTCGCGCCGGGAGAAGAACAGCGCCCGCGCTTTCGTCAGCTTCGCCATAGCGCGCACGGTCGGGTCGTCGAGGTTCAGCACGGCGAAGTCCGCAGCCGTCTGGTTCTCGAAGCCGCGGCATTTGGCGGCGACGTAGTTCTCCATGCGGTACTGGAAGCGGTTCAAGTGGTCCTCGGCGATGTTGAGCATGCCAAAGGCGTTCGGCCTGAAGTCGCGGATGCTCTCGAGCTGGAGCGCCGCGGTCTCCGCCACGACGAAATCCCCCGCCCTCGTCTCCAGCGCGTGCTCCGTGATGGGTACGCCGATGTTGCCCAGCACGAACGTGCGCCGGTTGCACGCGCGGAACAGCTCGCCCGCGAGCGCGGTGGTCGTGGTTTTGCCGTTGGTGCCGCTGACGCAGACGAACTTCGCGCCGCGATCGCAATACTGGTAGCCGAGTTCGATCTCGCCGATGACCTCGACGCCTCGCGCGCGCGCCGCGTCCGCGAACGGCGCGAATATCGGCACGACGGGGCTGAGCACCATCAGATCGGCGCCGCCGAGCAGTTCCACCGGGTCCCTCCCCAACGCGTCGATATAGTCTATGCCCGCAAGCTTATCGGATAGACCGTCTATATGGGGCTTCATATCGTTTATCACAACCTCGTAGCCGTCGCGAGCGAGCAGCTTTGCGGCGGATACGCCGCTGCGCGCCATGCCGACGACCACGGCGCGCTTTTTTCCATCGACCATATGCATTTACCTCCAATCACGAAGCTTACATCAAGCGCGAAACGCGCGTCAAGTCGAAAAAAGGGGGCCGTATGGTGCCTTCAAGGCGTTTGAGGCAAAAGAGCCGCGCTCTGCCTCAAACACCTTAACCCGCGACGTGCGCCGTGCCAAGCGCCAAAGAACCACGGCTACGCCTTAGAGCACCAAACGGCCCAAGTTTATACATATGCCAGAAGGCATAGCAAACAGAGGAAAACGGTGACGATCATATACACGGCAACGATGCGCGTTTCGGGCACGCCCTTGAGCTCGAAGTGGTGGTGCAGGGGCGCCATTTTGAACACACGCTTGCCGTGGGTCAGCTTGAAGTAGCCGACCTGAATGATGGAGGAGGCCGCGCTCGCCACGAAGCACGCCCCCATGATGGGGAAAAGCAGCACCGAGCGACTGAAAACGGAGAGCATCGCGAGCGCGCCGCCGAGCGCGAAGGAGCCCGTGTCCCCCATGATGATGCGCGCGGGGTACGAATTATACCGGAGGAAGCCCAGGCAGCCGCCCGCGACGGCCGCGGCGAAGATCGCCATGGAGTTGAGCTCCGCGGCGTACTGCGTCTGGCCGGCCTGTCCGGCGTCCGAAGGCTGCTTCACGGCGGCGGACATATACAGATATATGACGCACAGCGTTATGGCGACCACGAGGCTTGTCCCGGAGGCGAGGCCGTCGATGCCGTCCTCCAGATTAACGGCGTTGACGATGGCGATCACCACGAACATGACGAAGGGGATGTAGAACAGGCCCAGGTCCCACTCCACATCGAAGAAAGCGAGGTAGAGTTTGGGCCCTATGAAGGGGCTGTTGTACGCGTAGAGCGCGATGATCAGGGCGATGGCGAACTGCGCGATGATCTTCTGATACGGGCGAAGGCCGACGGTGTTCCTGTATTTGACCTTGAGGAAATCATCGAAAAAACCGACGAGCGCGAAGCCGACCGTGACCAGCAGCGCCGGGAGCACGAGCTCGGTCGCCTTGAGCGTGAAGGCAAGCGTGCCGATGAGTATGCCCGCGATGAACATCATGCCGCCCATGGTGGGCGTGCCCGCCTTCTTGAGGTGGGACTGCGGGCCGTCGCTTCTTTCGCTCTGGCCGAACTTCAGCCGGTGCAACATCGGGATCAGCACGGGCCCGAGGGCCATCGTCACCCCGGCCGAAACGAGAAAAGCGAACAGTATGTTTTTCATGCGCGATACCTCCCCGCCGCGAAGCTTATCGCTCCGCGGGCTCCTTCAACAATTCAGCGACGATCTCCTTCTCGTCGAAGTGACGTTTGCCGCTCCCGATTTCCTGGTAGTTCTCATGGCCCTTTCCGGCGAGCAGCACGATGTCGTCCTTTTTGGCGTGCTCGAGAGCGTATTTGATGGCGTCGTAGCGGTCCTCAATCACGACGTAGGCGCAGCCGGATTTCATCACGCCCTCCATGACCGCGTCGATGATCTGATACGGGTCCTCGCTACGCGGGTTGTCGCTGGTGACGACGAGAAAATCCGAATACCTGCCCGCGATCTCGCCCATGATGGGGCGCTTGGCGTGATCCCTGTCGCCGCCGCAGCCAAAAAGCGTGATGATGCGCGCCTTGGCGAAGCCGCGTATGGTCGTGAGCACGTTCTCGAGCGCGTCCGGCGCGTGCGCATAGTCGAGCAGCACAGTAAAATCCCGCCCGTTGGTGGGCAGCGGCTCCAGCCTGCCGGATACGCTCCTCATGCGCTCGAGGCC
>Ga0209718_1004255_pt1 | contig 12096 bp, 10 predicted proteins | sample AD_JPNAS1_MetaG_FD_184420 | JGI IMG/M metagenome (GOLD analysis project Ga0209718, IMG submission 184420) | Active sludge microbial communities of municipal wastewater-treating anaerobic digesters from Japan - AD_JPNAS1_MetaG (SPAdes) (version 2) | ecosystem: Engineered > Bioreactor > Anaerobic... | reverse complement strand
AGTTCCCACGTTATACCGGGTTACTGTGTGGAAAACAATCCTAAAATCCTGGACGCTTTTTTCGGCAGATTGGCGCAGATTTACGTTTTGCCGGTTGCCGCGCCTTGATATTTTACATTACCGATGCCGATGCGGTGTGTTACCATTCGTTTCGTAAGTGGAAACGGTTCAGGTGCAGAGGGGTGCACCGGGAAAGGGGATACGGGCACGGATCACAGGCGGAACCGGTTTTCCGGGATGGCATCTGTGCGCGGCGTGAGAGGCGGCCGCTGCGGCACGAGCAGGGGGGAATGGATGTTGCGGTACGAGTCAAAGGTATGGGATGCGGCACCCGGCGAGGTGCTGGCCGGGGTGGACGAGGCCGGGCGCGGCTGCCTTGCCGGGCCGGTGGTGGCAGGCGCGGTCGCGATGTCGGCGGAGACGGCCGAGCGGTTGTACGCGGGAGAGTTCGCGGAACTGACGGACTCGAAACAGTTGACGGTGGCGCGGCGCGAGGCGTTTTTCGGGCGGTTAGCGGAAATGCCGGAGGTGACGTGGGCCACGGGGCTATGCAATGCGGAGGAGATCGATCGGCTCAACATCCTTTCGGCGACGCATCTGGCGATGCGGCGGGCGGTGGAGGCGTTGGCGGTACGGCCGACACATGTGCTGGTGGACGGGCTTCCTGTGAAGGGGCTGCCGTGCGCCTCGACGGCGATCGTGCAGGGCGACGCGAAGAGTTTTCTGATCGCGGCGGCGAGCGTGGTGGCAAAGGTGACGCGTGACCGGATGATGTGCGAACTGGACGCGCGGTTCCCGCAGTACGGCTTCGCGGCGCACAAGGGGTATGGCGTGAACGCGCACATGGCGGCGCTGTTCAAGTACGGTCCGTGCGCGGAGCACCGCCACACGTTCAGACCGGTTCAGGACGCAGACCAGAAACTGCCGGGGTTTGAATACTGAACGGGCCGCGTTTACGCACTGTCGGCGGTCCGAGACGTCCCGCCGTACTTTACCTGCGGAGTTAGAAAACTGGAGCTGGCGCCGGCTTCGGGGCGACACGGCAAAGTACGGTCGGCGATTCAGACGCGGTCGGACACCACGGTTTTTTGTGGATTTACCGGACGGGCGGCGGGGTCGGTGTGTTCACTCACGGGATAACCCCAAAAGGAGCAGTTGAACGGGTAGAATTCCAGCAAAGCCCCGTAAACATTGGGTTTTGCGGTGCGTCCGACGCTCTTTTTGAACTCTTCGTCCCAGCCCTTCGTCGCGGGTCGAATGTCGCGGGTCGCGGGTCGACGTTCCCGATCCCGATAGCGATACCGATAGCGATCCCGATCCCGACCCCGATTTGGATGAAACCCTGAAACCTGAAACCAAGGAGAGTTGAAGGTTCAACTGCTCTTTTTAGGATAAATTGCCAGGATTACAGGATTAACATGATTTTTTTAATCCTGAAAATCCTGTCATCCTGTCATAAAAAAATGTATCCCAGAGTTTTCTCGCGGCTCCGGCGCGCGGCGGGCTTGCCTATAACTTACACCCAAAGTTATCTTCATTTGCATTCCCGTGCGAAGCGCGGGCGGCGGGCTAACCTGTAACCTGACTTGCCTATAAATTGACAGGATTACAGGATTAACCCTAAAAGGAGCAGCATGGACCGGCGGCGGTTTGCGGGGAAACCGTCCTGCCAACGGGCGGCACCGCTTTCCGGTCCGTCCGCGCCAGCATCGCAGGGCTGACGTATTGAGATGCGGGCGAAGCCCGCAACCTCAAAGGCGGTGAGGCTGTGAGGCTGTGAGGCTGTGAGGCTGTGAGGCTGTGAGACTGTGAGGCTGTGAGACTGTGAGGCGGTGAGACTGTGAGGCGGTGAGACTGTGAGGCGGTGGTGAAACAGTCGATCCCGATAGCGATCCCGATAGCGATCCCGACCCCGATAGCGATCCCGATACCGATAGCGATCCCGACCCCGATGAAACCTTGAAACCCAGAAACCTTGAAACCCAGAAACCCTGAAACCCCGAAACCAAAGAGAGTTGAAGGTTCAACTGCTCTTTTTAGGTTAACCGGTGACAGGCGCGGGTTGCTCGCGTCCGCGGATTTTGATGTGGAGTTCGCGCAGTTGTTTTTCGGTGACTTCGGAGGGCGCGTTCATCATCAGGTCCTGCGCCTTCTGGTTCATGGGGAAGGCGATGACTTCACGGATGTTGTCCTCACCGGCCAGTAGCATAACCATGCGGTCGACGCCGGGGGCGATGCCGCCGTGGGGCGGTGCGCCGAATTTGAAGGCGTTGAGGAGGCAGGAGAACTTCTCTTCCACAACCTCGGGGCCGTAACCGGCAATCTCGAAGGCTTTATACATGATCTCTGGGAGGTGGTTACGGATCGCGCCGCTGGAAAGCTCGATGCCGTTGCAGACCACGTCGTACTGGTAGGCGAGGATGTCGAGCGGGTCCTTGTTGAGCAGCGCGTCCATGCCGCCCTGGGGCATGGAGAAGGGGTTGTGCGAAAAAGCGGTCGCGCCGGTCTCGGGGTCTTTCTCGAACATCGGGAAGTCAACGATCCAGCAGAAGCGGAAGACATTCTTGTCGATGAGTTCGAGGTCGCGTCCCAGTTTGGCGCGGATGTCGCCGCCGATCTTGGCGGCCGTATCGGCTTCGTCGCAGACGAAAAAGATGACGTCGCCGTCTTTCGCGTCCGCTATGGAGGCGAGAGCCGCAAGCTCTTCGGGCGTGAGGAATTTCTGGATCGGGCCTTTGACGGTGTCGCCGTCCCAGACGAGGTAGGCGAGGCCTTTGGAGCCGAGGGTCTTGGCGTGCTCGACGAGCTTATCGAAGAAGCTGCGGGGCTTGTCCTTGATGCCTTTGACCGGGATCGCGCGGACGACGGCACCGGATTTCACGGCAGCGGCGAAAGCGTTGAAGCCGGAGGTCTTGAAGATCTCGGAACAGTCGAACATCTCGATGGGGATGCGCAGGTCGGGCTTGTCGGTACCGTATTTGAGCATCGCTTCGCGGTAAGGGATGCGGATCCACGGCGTGGCATCGACGTGCTTTTTGGAGAAGGCGGTGAAGGTCTTGTGGAGCACGTCTTCGACCACGGCGAAGACGTCATCCTGCGTGACGAACGACATCTCCATGTCGAGCTGGTAAAACTCGCCGGGAGAGCGGTCGGCGCGGGCGTCCTCGTCGCGGAAACAGGGTGCGATCTGGAAATAGCGGTCGAACCCCGCGACCATCAGGAGCTGCTTGAAGAGCTGCGGAGCCTGCGGCAGGGCGTAGAACTTACCATGATGCACGCGGCTGGGCACGAGGTAGTCGCGCGCGCCTTCGGGCGAGCTGCACGTCAGGATGGGGGTCTGGTACTCGTTGAACCCGTGCGCCTCCATCGCCTTGCGTAGAAAAGAGATGATGCGGGAGCGCAGGAGGATGTTGTTGTGGATGCGCTGGCGGCGCAAATCGAGGAAGCGGTACTTGAGGCGCAGATCCTCGGCGCCGTCCTCCTCGCCGGGCAGGTAGAGCGGCGTCTGCTCTGAGGCGGCCTCGATGAGGCACTCGTTGGCGACAAGCTCGACCTCGCCGGTGGGGATATCCGGGTTGATGGTCGAAGGCTCGCGCAGCGTCACTTCTCCGGTCACGGTGATCACGCTCTCCAGCTTGGCTTTGGACAGCGGTTCGAAGAACGGGCGGTTCGGGTGGACAACCACCTGGGTGATGCCGTAGTGGTCGCGCAGATCGATGAACAGGATGCCGCCGTGATCCCGGATCCGGAAGATCCAGCCGGAAAGCTTGGCGGTCGTGCCCGCGTCGGTGGTGCGGAGTTCGTTGCAGGTGTGTGAACGGTACAGGTGCATGGTTTCGGTTTCCTTAAAAAGTGGTAAAACGATAACAAAACGGCGCACGGGATGCCACGAGGGATTTTTGCGCGGGCTCAGTGAGTGCCCGCGTATCCCATCTGCCGCAGGAGCCAGAAGTTCTTCATCCAGTCCTTCTCGACTTTCACCCACAAATCGAGAACGACCTTGACGCCGAAGAGATCAGACAACTCGGGTTCGGCGCACTGCCGCACATATTTGAGTGTCCGGCCTTTGGGTCCGATCACGAGACCCTTCTGCGAGGGGCGGTTGACATAGATCGTGACCGACACCGTCCAGCCGTGCGGTTGCTCGTCGATGTTTTCCACTTTGACTCCCAGTTCATGCGGCACCTCCTCGTACAGCCGGACCAGAAATTTTTCGCGGATGACATCGGCGATCGTCAGCTTGCGGGGATAATCCGTGACCACGTCCTCGGGAAACAGGTAGTGGTCGGAGGGCGTGGCCAGGGCGAAGATCCGGTCAACCAGATCGACGGCGCCGGCCGGGTGGATCGCAGAGGTGGTGACCCAGACGACTTCACGCCGCATTTGCTTTTCAGTCTGAACCGTTTCCCACTGCGCTTTGAAAGCCGTTTCGTAAAAAGGTGAACGGTCGCTTTTGTTGAGGACGAAAACGACCGGGTGCTCGGCGAACAGCACGCGCCGCATCCAACCGTCATCCTCCAGATGCGGGCGGTTGCCGCCATCGAACACGACCAGCAGCAGATCGACCCCGGCGGAGGCCTGGCGGGCCATGCGGTTCATGAGCGTCCCCAGCGTGCCTTCCGATTTATGCAGGCCGGGCGTGTCGAGAAACACGAGTTGGCCGCGGTCTTCAGTCAAGATGCCGCGGATCGTGGAGCGCGTGGTCTGCATCACCGGGCTCACGATGCTCACCTTTTCGCCGACCATGCGGTTGAGCAGTGTGGACTTGCCGGAGTTGGTGCGCCCGACGATGCCGACCACGGCGCAGCGCTTGGATCCGTGCGGGGCGGAAGGACTCATGGCACCGCTTCCCCGTTCAGCATGCCGTTGGCGGAGTCGCCGTTGAAATAGAGCGCCTGGCCTGTGGCGTCCAACACGGCGCGCCAGAGATCGCTGTTGAGGTTCACCTTCTGCCTGTTGATGGTCGCCAGACGGATCGGCACCAGCGTGTACCAGTCGTTTTGGTTCCCCACCACGCAGTTGGTGCGTCCGGCCATGGCGGCATGCACCGCATTGCGGGCCAGCATGTAACAGCGGATCGCGTCCGTGCCTTTGGCGGGCACGCTCCGGATGGTGTAACTGGGGTCGAAGTATTTGACCGACGCCTCGCGGCGGAGTTTTGCGAAGTGATTCCGGATGCGGTGATGGAGATATTCGCCGATGTCCTTTTTGAGGATATTGCCCGAGGGGTCGCGTCGCTCGGGTTGATCCGTGATATGGCGCTGTCCCGCGCCTTCCGCCACCACGATCACCACATGATCCTTGAAGCGCTCGAAACGGTAGGTCAGCGCGGCCAGCAGACCATGCGGCCCGTCCAGTTCAAAATCGAGTTCGGGAATCAGGCAGAAGTTCACCACCGGGTTGGCCAGCGTGGCGTAAGCCGCGATGAACCCCGAATCGCGGCCCATGAGTTTCACGAGCCCGATGCCGTTGAACGTGCCTTTGGCCTCGGTGTGCGCTGCCTGAATGATCTGCGTGGCCTCTGCCACCGCCGTCTCGAATCCGAAACTGCGTCCCACGAAGTGAAGGTCGTTGTCGATGGTCTTGGGGATGCCGATCACGCTAACGGCCAGTTTCCGACGTTTACACTCCTCGGCGATGTCGCGCGCGCAACGCAGTGATCCGTCGCCGCCGATGCAGAAGAGCAGGTTGATGTTCATGCGGGCCAAGGCGTCGACCAGCTCGCCGGTATCCTGCTGGCCACGGGAAGAGCCCAGCAAGGTGCCGCCCTGCTCATGGATCGTGTCCACGGTGTCGGTGTTGAGCATGATCGGCTGATAGCCGTAACGCGGGATCAATCCGGCATAGCCGTAGCGGATGCCGTAGATCGTCTTGATCCCGTAGTCGAACATCAGGATCTCCACCAGGCCCTTGATCACGTGGTTCAGGCCCGGGCAGAGCCCGCCGGCCGTCAGGATGCCGACGCGGCTCCAGGTGGGGTCGTGGAAAATCTTCTGATGCGGTCCGGCGCGTTCAAAGGAGGGGGGGGTGCCGAGGCGGTCCGTGACGTACTTCAGCTTCTTGACGTTCTCCGTGATCAGGATGCGCTCCTCCGTGTCGATGAACTCGCGGTTGCGGATCGGTGATTCGATTTTACATTCACCGAGCGTCTCGACGTCGAGCGAGTACGCTTGCGGATTGGAGAGGATCTTTTCGATGAGCGTCATGACGGTTGTTCCCTGTTACGGCGTGAAGCGTACCATTATACGTGATTCGTGGGGATGGTCAATTGACACCCGTACGGATTTCTGATTTAATCCCACTCTTCCTGATGCCATTGGACCATAGCTCAGTCGGTAGAGCACGACACTTTTAATGTTGGGGTCGTGGGTTCGAATCCCACTGGTCCAACCATTTCGCATGGATGAAAAAGACGTCCGTCCCTGGGCGAAAACGGGGAGATACCCGGAACGCTGAACATCGACCTGCGACGGTCAGTTTTTTTGGGGGACGGTTTCCCGAACCATCCGCGGCTCGCACGTCACGGTCCGGCACAGGGCGCGCGCTCGGCGGGCGTCAAACGTGCCGGGCGTCAGCGTTTCGGCATTGGCGCTGCCGCAGGCCAGACCAAGCCGCACGGCATCCGGCAGGCGTTTGCCACGCAGTAGCGCATGCACAATGCCGGCGGTCGTGCAGTCGCCGCTGCCGATGGGGTTCACGCGTTCGCGGATCGCGGGCGGAGTGAAGCGCCACGCGGCGCGGGGCGTCAGCAGATATGCGGCGCGGCTGCCTTGGGTCACGAAGACGTTGGCGGCACCCAGATTCAGTAGATCCCGCATGCCGCGCAGGATGCGCGCCTCCGTGTTCAGTTTTTCGCCGAGTGTGGCCTCCAGTTCCGCAACGTTCAGTTTGGCCAGCAGCGGTTGTTCGAACAGTACCTGGATCAGCGCTGTACGGTGCGAATCGATCACCACCGGGACTCCGGCGGCACGCGCGGCGCGTACGAACGCCACGTAAAAATCATCCTTTGCGAAAGGCGGCAGCGTGCCGCTGATGGCCAGCAGGGCGGCACCGGGAATCCGGCTCAAATTGTCCGCGATGAACCGGCGCAAGGCGGTGCGGCCGGGTGCGGGCGCCTCCTCCACCAGTTCCGTCACGGTCCCGGCGTGGTCGTCGAGCAGGGTGGTACAGAGACGCGTGGGGGAGGGCATCGTCGTCATCGCATCGCCGACTCCGCACTGTTTCAGCATGGCGGTGACCCGTGCACCGCTCGCGCCGCCGTTGAATCCCGCCGTGATTGCAGGGGTGCCCAGAGTGACGAGGGCTCGTGCGGTGTTGAGCGCCTTGCCCGCCGCGCTTTCCATGACCTGGCGTGCGCGGTTGACCTCATCCGGCGTAAGCCGGTCAAACCGTAGGGTACGTTGCAGTACCGGGGACAATCCGAGACAGAGGACTTTTTTCATATGAATCCGTTTTCTTCCAGCATCTGCGCGGTGAGGCCACCGCGGGTATCGCGCCCCAGCAGGCGCGCCACATATTTCCCCAGCAAGTCGCCCTCGACGTTCAGCGCATCGCCGAGTTGGCGGTCGCCGAGCGTGGTGATACGGAGCGTGTGGGGGATCAGGTTCACCTCGATCCAGTTCTCGCCCACATTTGTGACCGTGAGGCTGACGCCGTCCAGCGTGACGGAGCCTTTCCTGACCGTGTGGCTGGCGAGTTCGGGCGAGCAGCGCACACGCCAGACCGCATCGCGTCCGCGCGCTTCAACGGAAAGCAGCGTGCCGCACTCGTCGACATGTCCGCTCACCAGATGACCGCCCAGACGATCGCCCAGCGCCAGCGCGCGTTCGAGGTTGACGCGCGCGCCCGGACCGAGCCGCTGCAGGGCGGTGCGCTGCAGGGTCTCGTCGAGCAGGTCAGCGGTGAACCCGTCCGGAAGGAGGGCGGTCACGGTCAAGCAGGCTCCCTGTACGGCCACGCTCTCGCCGATCACCAGAGCATCCGGCCACGGGTCATGGGTGATGGCGAGGGACCAGCCCGCGCCAGAGCGTTCCAGACGCCGGATCACACCCATCCGTTGCACCAATCCCGTAAACATGGGTTAAGCCCTCCGTGCGCGGATCCGGATATCCGCACCGAACCGGTTCACCTCCATGCAACGCAACCGCCGCATGCCGGCCAGCAGGTTGCCGCATCCCATGACGGCGCCGATCGCGTCGCTGTCGCCCAGCACCGCCGGCGCGTAAAAAAAGGAGTACTCATCCACGGCGTCCGCATCGTGCAGTGACCCTGCGAGGCGGCCACCCCCTTCGCACAGCACATGGAGGCACCCCTCCGCAGCGAGTTTCCGCAGCAGGCGCCGGATTGGCACACGCCCGGCTTTGTCCGGGGCGAACGTCCAAACCCGCGCGCCGTGCTGTGCCCACGCCGCGCCGCGCCGCGCCGCGCCGTCAGGTGTGGTGGCCACAAGGGTGCGTGTTGCCGCGGCATCCGAAAACACCTGCGCGTCGGGGGGCGTGCGGCCCGTGGCGTCCACCACCACGCGCAGTAATTTTGCGCCGTCGGGATGCCGGAGACGGCAGAGCAGCGAGGGGTTGTCCGCGCAAACCGTACCGGCGCCGACCATCACCGCATCGGCGCGTCGGCGCATGCGTTGCACTTCGACCCGCGCCGCCTCGCCCGTGATCCATTGCGAGCGGTGGGTACGGTCGGCGATGCGCCCGTCCAGAGTCAAGGCCAATTTCAGCGTGACAAAGGGCAGGCCGGTGGTGACCCGCGTGAAAAAAGGCAGGGCCAGTTCGCGGGCCTCCTCTTCGCAGACTCCGCAGACGACCTCCACGCCTTGCTTTTGCAGCAGCGAGAGGCCGCGTCCGCAGTGGCAGCCGTTCTCATCCCGGCAACCCACCACCACGCGCGTGATACCCTCGCGCAGAATGCGGTCCGTGCAGGGCGGGGTGCGGCCGTGCGTGCAGCACGGTTCAAGCGTCACGTACAGTGTGGCACCGCGGGCAGATGTCCGGCAGGCGTCCAACGCCTCGATCTCGGCATGGGCGCATCCGGCGCGGCGGTGTCGGCCTGCGCCCAGCATCCGGCCCGCGCGCGTGACCACCGCGCCGACAGGCGGGTTGGGGCGCGTCCGACCTTCGCTCAGGCGCGCCAGCGTCAGGGCCCGGCGCATCCAATATCTGTCGTCCCGCATCTCCCGCGTCCTCCCGTGTGTCACGTCCGGTTGAGTTCCTTGTTTAACCGGTCGAGCACGCCGTTTACGAAGCGTCCGGCTTCGGCGTTGCTGAAGTACTTGGCGAGGTCGATCGCCTCGTTGAGCACCACGGCCGGCGGCACGTCGGCACAGTACAGCATCTCGTAGAAGGCGAGGCGTAACACATTGCGCTCGACCGAACCCATGCGGTGCAGCGGCCAGTTCTTGGTGTATGAGGTGAGTTTCGCGTCCAGTTCGGGAAGATGATCCAAGACCCCGCGCACGAGCCGCTCGCTGAACTCCCGGATTTTCGGCGGGGCGACGCGGTCTTCCACCGACCGGTCGGGCTTTTCCGGGAGCGTCAAATCCTTATCAGCGGCCTCCTCCAGCTTGCAGGTATACTGCTGGGTCCAGAATTTCGGGATGGTCAGGTTGAGGTCCAATCCCGGATTCAGGTCCGCCTGGAAAAGCATCTGCAGCGCCCATTCCCGCCCTTGTCTGCGTGTCGCCATGGAGACTCCTTGCCTCGCGTTCCGGTTTTCAGACGCTTACAGCGCCCGGAGCACATTCACCGTCTCGATCGCGGCCAGAACCGCGTCCCATCCCTTGTTGCCGTGCTTCGTGCCGGCGCGTTCGACCGCCTGTTCGAGATTCTGCGCGCAGACCACGCCGTTGATGACCGGCACACCGGTATCGAGCGCGATTTTCGACAAGGCCCGCGCCACCGTTCCGTTGATCAGGTCGGCGTGCGGGGTCGCGCCTTGGATGACGGCACCCAGTACCACGACGACATGGTGTTTGCCAGCCGATGCCAGTCGTTGCGCGGTGAGCGGCAACTCATTCGCTCCGGGCACCCGCACGAGCGTCAGCGCATCTTCCTTGCCGCCGTGACGGAGGAAGCAGTCAACAGCGCCCTTCACCAGCTGTTCGGTGAAAAAATGATTGAACCGGCTCACCACCAGCGCGAGCCGCATGTCCTTTGCATCCAATTGTCCCGTGATTTCCACCATGGCGTTCTCCTGTAACGCGTTCCGTGTTTTCGTTTCCCGCGCCGTTTCCGGCACGCCGCATCGGACGCCCTGTCCGGGTTCCGAAATCAGATCAGGTGACCCATTTTGTTTTTTTTGGTTTCGAGGTAGCGCCGGTTGTGCGTGCCGGGCTCGAAGACGACCGGCACACGCTCCACGATCTCCAGCCCGTACCCTTGCAGGCCGATCAACTTTTTGGGGTTGTTGGTCATGAGCCGGATACGTTTGAGTCCGATATCGGCCAGAATTTGCGCGCCCACGCCGTAGTCGCGCAGGTCGGCGGGGAAGCCCAACTCGATGTTGGCCTCCACGGTGTCGAACCCGTTTTGCTGCAATTTGTAAGCATGCAGTTTGTTCGCGAGGCCGATGCCGCGGCCCTCCTGACGCATGTACAGGACCACGCCGCACCCCTCCTGATCGATCCTGCGCATGGCCGCGTGGAGCTGGTTGCCGCAGTCGCAGCGCAACGAGCCGAGCACATCGCCGGTCAGGCATTCGCTATGCACGCGCACCAAGGGGGCATCGGCTTTGGCGAGATTCCCCTTGATCAACGCGAGATGCTCCCGGCCATCCGGCGACGAAACATAGAGGCGCAGCGTAAACTGACCGTATGCGGTCGGCAACTCAACCTCCTCAACGAGATCAATCAGCCGTTCCCGGTGGCGACGGTACTGGATCAGGTCCGCGATCGACAGCATCTTGAGCCCGTGCCGCGTGGCGAATTCGCGTAAATCCGGTAAACGCGCCATCGAGCCGTCCGGCAACATGATCTCACAGATCACGCCCGCCGGCTTGAGCCCGGCCAGTTTGGCGAGATCGACGGCCGCCTCGGTATGACCGGCGCGCACCAGTACCCCGCCTTCGCGCGCCTCCAGCGGAAAGATGTGGCCGGGGCTCACGATTGACTCAGGACCGGAGGCGGGATCGAGTAGCGTCTTGACCGTCCACGCGCGGTCTGCGGCACTGATGCCGGTCGTCACGCCGGTGGCGGCGTCAACGGAATAAGTGAAGGCCGTCGCAAATTTATCTCCCCGGTTGCGGCTCGGTGCGCGCTCCACGCCCAACTCGCGCAGGCGGGCACCGGTCATCGGCACGCAGACCAGCCCGCGCGCGTTGACAACCATGAAGTTGATGGCTTCCGGCGTAATCTTCTCCGCCGCAATGATCAGGTCGCCCTCGTTCTCGCGGTTTTCGTCATCCGCGACAACCACCATTTCTCCCCGCCCGAAAGCTTCGATACAGGTTTCGACAGGATCGAACACCGAATCCTTTTCCATCGCCGCCACCTCAAAAAAAACCCGGTCCACAAACGGGACCGGGGCAAAAGCAACACAGGCTTCACATCTTCTTTCATCCAGACTAGACTGTCGGCCACGGAATCGAACCGTGTCAGTGGCGCGCAGGAACAGCGTGCCAGTCGCGGGCTATACCGCCGGTCAGGACTCTCCCGTAAACACGGGATCACCTTGCCCCGAAGACGTTTGAAACGGCATCACTGTAATCCTTTGGACCGGATTTGGCAATACCGGAAGTCAAAAAGAACGGGCGAACGTTCAACCCAAAAGGAGCAGTTGAACGGGTAGAATTCCAGCAAAGCCCCGTAAACATTAGGTTTTGCGGTGCGCCCGACGCTCTTTTTGAACTCTTAGTCCCTGTCGATCGTCGCGGGTCGAATGTCGCGGGTCGCGGGTCGACGTTCCCGATCCCGATAGCGATCCCGATAGCGATCCCGATCCCGACCCCGATTTGGATGAAACCAGAAACCTTGAAACCATGAAACCCTGAAACCTGAAACCAAGGAGAGTTGAAGGTTCAACTGCTCTTTTTAGGATAAATTGCCAGGATTACAGGATTAACATGATTTTTTTAATCCTGAAAATCCTGTCATCC
>Ga0209718_1004240_pt1 | contig 12125 bp, 19 predicted proteins | sample AD_JPNAS1_MetaG_FD_184420 | JGI IMG/M metagenome (GOLD analysis project Ga0209718, IMG submission 184420) | Active sludge microbial communities of municipal wastewater-treating anaerobic digesters from Japan - AD_JPNAS1_MetaG (SPAdes) (version 2) | ecosystem: Engineered > Bioreactor > Anaerobic... | reverse complement strand
CAAAATTGGCGTCAAGAAAATTTATTGCAGATAACAAACCGATAGCCCCGCGCAGATCAGCCCATCTCAGATTAGCCCCGCTCAGATTAGCCCCGCCCAGATCAGCCCCGCGCAGATTAGCCCCGCCCAGATCAGCCCATCTCAGATCAGCCCATCTCAGATTAGCCCCGCTCAGATTAGCCCTCTCGCCACCACCATTTTTTAACCATTTTTTATGGTTCTCTAAAATATCCCGTAATTTTTCAGCGTTCATTATCACCCCTCCGTTCCCTGCAAAACATCAATATCGATAACATCATCGGCTGTTGAACTTTGTCGCCTAATCGCCATGATTATTCACCCTTTCTCGGTATTCCAATAGCAAGGCAGTCCCTCACGCTTTCAAACATTTGTTCATACCTCGGTGCAATTTCTATTAGTTCAGGAAGGATGCAATTAAACGCACCTGAAAGACTGCCGTATGTGTCGGCATAGTGCCTGTCTATTTTCTTGCGTTCTATCTCCGCATCAATCAAGTCCAGCGTTTCTTGCATAAACGGACTAAACGGCGGTATCCACTTCTTTGTCGCTTTTTTCCATGCAATTTCTGTGAGCATTTTCAGTTCTTCCAATCTTTCAATTTCAGTCATGTTTATTCACCCTCCAATCCGCCAAGGCTAGTTTTTAATATGCAATGCTCATTGATAATCGGAAACATCAAGTCAAAGCTAGTTTTCGCCGCTGTTTCCCCTGAATGGTAGTAAACAAATGCACCATCATCACAAACACGCTTAATCTTTCCAATCTCACACCGATCGCCATTCCTGTAAAAGATAAGTTGTCCCTCTCTAAAATCCATGTTTATTTTCTCCTTCCCAGTTCTTCTTTCATGTTTCTTACATACATCTCCCCCAATATTGTTTTGTCATCGCCCGTTCTTCCAAGCATACGCAAGCAATTCTGGATATGTCTTGTGTCCATCTCGGATATCCGCAATGTCCTGCCGTCTTTGGTTTCCCAAAAACCATTTTCAGCCAAATATTCTGCGTAATAATATTGTGCTGCCATTTCTTCCATCATTTCTTGTCCTAATCCCATTTACATCCCTCCCACTGCATAATCTTCTTGCCCAACAACACAGCTAAACGATATTCCGCTTGCGCTCCCTTGCTAGACTCCCACCCCGGCAACTGAACAACGATATCCGCCGTTCTAAGCTCGTTTAACCCCATTTGCAAATACTCGTCATAACACAACCCATCAGGCATCTCGGCAGGGTTAAACACGGAACAACCACGCTCCCGATAATGTTTTGTCACACGGTTAAACAACGGCCGGTTGAAATCCTTAACCCCAGTCATAGGCCCTGAAATGTAATACCGCATTAAATCGCCTCCCCGAAAACCGCCCTAGCACGCTCTATATGGCCCGTGCTTAATCCAACGGCCCCATGCTCTAAATCACATATGCTCTGCTGAGAAACGCCCATCAGACGTGCTAGATCGGATTGTGTCATGCCTTGCGAGCGTCGCAACCGTCTTAACTTGTTGCCGAACCGTTCAGACTTCCCCAGCCTTGTGCCTTGAATAGAGTTTTTACGAAACTTGAAGTCATAACCATTCTTCCGTTTCCACGAAACCCAGCTATACAAACTGTCCGCTGTATCAAACTCGTATCTCAGCATCATCACTTCCGTTGCCACGTCATTGTTCCAATCTTCCATGATCTGCTCTAGCGGTCTTTCTGCCGGCTTTACTTCGATACCCAGCAATTGCAAACACTCTCGAATATCTGATGTTGTCGTATCGCACAGTTCAGCGATATACTCAATGGGCGTACCGTTTTTGTATAATCTCCCGATCTCTTTTATCGTCACTCATCTCACCGCGACTTCTATTCTTGGGTTGTCCCTATCGGTAAAAACAAACGCTTGAATCTGACTCACATATTTCCTTGAATCGTTGACCAATATCCCCTTCGCAACCAAGGCATCCAGCAGAAACTTGCATCCGGCAATTGTCAAAAGCGATCCGCAGCTCCGAAAGATACGGGTTCAGGATCGAAAACGTATCGACGTCCGGCTCTCGGACATCGGTTGCCTCGTCCACGGCATTCAGCTGAAGGAACAGATCCGGACTGACGATCCCGATAAACGCCTCACTGTTTGTCAGTTTCTGCAAAGCCGCACGCAGCGTCGAGCCGTCGAACTTGTGAACAGCAAGCGTTTCATAGTTTTCTGATCCTGTGAAGCAGTTGATCTTAAATCCGTGCTTGCTGGTCTCGATCGTCAGGTCTACTCCCTTTTCAGCAAGATCCGTTATTACCTCGTGCTCAATGTTTTTATGCATTTTTTTGTCCTCCTGTTTTATTCCCTGGACCATGTGTCCAGCTTGTCTGTGATGTCAATGATCCTGACCTCGACACGCGGCTGATCCGAATACCATTTCCGGATCCACGCATCAACGATTGCCGAGTCGTCCCGATAAGCAATGCCATTCAAGGCGTCGGATACGATTTTGCCGACGTTGTCCCAGTCCGGGCGCTTTGTTGGCCTGATTATTCCGGCAGATGCAAGCTGCTGCCATTTTTTCGGTCTGCTTTTCGGCATGGAAAAATAAGCGTCCACTTTTAGCACGAACTGGCCGACCATCGGCTTAAAGTCGGTTCCGACCTCGTCTAAAAAGCAAATCCGGACAAGGTTTTCATAACTGACCGTTTCTTTCGGCGTGTAGCTGTGCGCCGCACCAGACTTAAGCCGAACAACTCTCGGCCTGGCCTTTGCAACAGGCTCGCCCGGGATGACGAAATTGATTTGTCTGTTTTCGCTCATGGCTACAACCTCCCCCGATAGTCTTTGCCGACCATCGCTATTTTCCACGTCATTTCATGCAGTCTGCTGACGATCGCTGTCGCAGCTCTGATATCGAGCTCGTACTCGCCGTATTTGTTTTTTCCGGCAAGCCGATCCACCAGCTCCTGGTCGGAATAGTTGATCGTGACAATGACCGGTTTTTTCCGCTTACAGCGCACGTCAAAGATCCAGAAAAGCTTTTCTAGCGTCCATTCGCTCGGCTTTTCCTTTCCGAGATCGTCGACAAAGAGCAGGTCGACGTTTGTGAAAATCGCCATCAGTCGATCCTCCGACTCTCTGCTGTCCCTGTTGTAGCTGGACCGGATCCGCGATAAAAGCTCGACCGCCTCCAGCGCGATGACCGTTTTCCCCTGCTTGCATATCTCCAGCGCTGCCGCAGCTGCAAGATGTGTTTTTCCTGTCCCGGAAGGCCCGCTGAAAAGCAGACCTTTTCCGAACTCCTCTGCTTTGGTAAAGGAGCGAGAAAAACCCTCCGCTTTTGCCTTAGCAGAAACGATCGACGGATCCAGACCACCAGTGACAAACTCCGAGAATGTTTTTCCTCCGAAGGCGTCGATCAGCCTTGACTGCCTTAAAAGCCTGTCCATGCTGTCACGCTCTGCCTTTTGCCTGAGCTGGTGCTCAACCGCCGAGCGCTCTAGGTCGGTCATTTTATCGACTCGCGCCCAGTGATCCAGCGATGGCCTGCATCCGCAGCGCTCCGGTTCCGGCCTCCAGATGATGCCGTTGTCCTGACCAGTGATCTGCGTTCCCATAAAACCCCATGTGAGGATTTCCGCTCCGCAAAACTCGCATGTGCCAGGGACAGGCGTTGCCTCCGTTGCGACTCCCTTTGCAAACGCATCTCGATTGCAAATAAACACTTCCGGATGACTCGCAAAATATCGTTCACGCTGCCTCGGAGTTGTGCCCATTTCTGCCATCATGTTTTCAGATCACCTCCCATAAAGTCGGGAACCTTCCCCGGATCCTGCCCCCACGAATAGTCCTCCACAGCTGTCGGATCCCTTTTGCGTACAGGAGTCGGCAAGCGCGAAGCCTTAAACTGCTCCGCTGTTTTTATCCCTTCGGACTGGCATCGCTTCAAAATCGACTCGATGTACTTAAACGATCGCTTGTTAAAAAGGGCTGCCTCTGCTATTGCAGCAGTGACAAGCCCGGGATCAAGTTGATCGTCGGTTATCAGCATTTGTAATTTTTGAGAAACTGTTCCGGAAGGGATCCCGATATCCTGCTCGTAAGCTTTCAACACCGCTACGACTTGTTCGTTTTCAACAGCGGTTTTTTCGTCAGCAGCAGCGGACATGTCCACCTGTATATTAGATCCTCTACTGCTATTATTACTACTAGAGTTATTATTACTATATACTCTTCTCTTCTCTTCTCTTCTCTCGGGTTCTGGATGTCCTTTAGACGTTCTTTGGACGTCCTGCGGACGTCCTCTTGCTAATTGTCGTTCTTTTCTTTTTCTTTCAGCGTCTCTTTCGCGCCTTTTAATTAAAGTGTCCGTGTAATCTTCCCAATCGTGAATCTTAATATTTCCTGATTCGTCTTGATCAAGCCAGCCTGCTTCAATGCATGAGTTTACAAAAAGGTCTGCGTTTTTCGTCCACTCGGCAGCCTTGGCGATCATTCTGTTAGGAATCTCGGAAAGATCACCGTCCTTGGCATTGTCAACAGCCCAGGTCCAGAGCTTGATGACATGCGCTGCCGCGTAAATAACCTTCAAATTCAGCATATCTGCTAAAACATAGGTCTTTTTATGTGTAAAAACGTTGCTGTGAAGCTTGATCCACGTCACATTCGCCATAAAGCTACCTCCTGCCTAAAACGGATCTGTGTCAATAATTGTGCCCGGCCTGGCAAGTGTGATCTTCGCCCTTACGTCAGACGGGATCAGCCTTTCATATTCGTCCATGTCAAAATTGCTCGCGCTCATGTGGCCGAAAACGATCTTTTTTGCATGGCCCAGCCTTGGCTTAATAAATTCATATGCGTCAAGAACGGATAAATGACCGAATCCCGATTGCGTTCTTCCTTTTACCCCGCTCCATTGAGAAAAATTCGTCTCTAGAGCGGCGGGAGTGAAATTCGCTTCGATGAAGTAAAAGTCGCAGAGTGGAATCGATTTTTGATCAGGAACTTGACCACAATCGATTAAAAACAGCATTCGCTCTCCGCAAATTTCAATCACAAAACAGACCGGTTCTTCGGCAGGAAAATGAACAATTGGGAACGAAAAAACGGTGCAATGTTCGCAGGGATGATTCGGCTTTTCCGGAATACAAACATTTTTAAATCGCAGTTTTTTTCCGCTTTTATGCGACAAGGCTGTCAGTGTTCCGGCGCTGGCATAGATTTCAGCAGCGTATAATTTCCGGAGATCGGCAACATACTTTGAATGATCGCCGTGCTCGTGCGTGATAAAGAAAGGCATATTCGCAAGCGGAGCACCGGAGTTCAGAATCAAGGAAGGGTTCACCCCGGCGTCAAAATAGACACCGGGGCAAATGTCGTTATAGACCCGCACACAGTTTCCCGCGGAGGATGAACCGAAGACTTGAATTTTCATTCCTCTGCCCTCAATTCATCCAGCTTGTATCATTCGGATCTAAAAACGGCGCGTCCGGGCCTGGGTCCTGCTCAACATGATCATCTTGCTCTTCCGGCTCTGCTGGAGGCCCTGACTCAAGGGCAATGACCGGCGGTGTGGCGTCCTTTGTGATTTGCTCTGCCTCCTCGTCGTCAATGGCGTCAAAGGCCGCGCGGACCTCGCTGGGCATACGGATCGGGATTTTGTTGCAATGTCTCCTGACCGCTTTTGCCAGCGCCATTTCGTCATACCATTTTGTCCAGGCGGGACTGTTCGGAGCCTTGCTTGCCTGACGACGTTTTTCGATGTCGCCTTTTGTATGGGTCATAACGTTGCAGTTCGTGTCCTCGTAGATCGCGATGGTGACATAGCCTCTTGTCTTTCCCTCTCCAAAAACGTCCTCATCGTACTCCCAAACATCGCCGGCGGACGTATGTGTGACCCGGAAGGAATCACCTTCCTTGATCACAAAGCTTCTGAAATCAAAGAGCGGCTTGACCGAGTAAAGCATGACAAGTTTCTGAAGGCCTTTCGCGCTGGCCATGCACTGCATGTCGATCTTGCCCGTTTTCGGATTTTTGTAAGGGATTGCATAAGCCTCGTTGTTCCCTGCATCAAGGCCCATCGTCACGACGCGCGTGATGTCGTTGATAAACTTCTTTGCGTCAACCTTTGACCAGGGCAGCTGGGCCTCCTCTAGAGCAGCATTAGCGCGGATGACAAGCGCCATTGTCAGGCGACGGCCCTCCGAGTCGGAGATGACTTCCGGCATGGTCCGGAGAAACTTGCTGACCTCGTTGGAAAAATAGCCGACAGCCGTGCTGTTGATCGCTTTTCTGACTTCAAGATCGTTGGACATGGTTCAAAATCCTCCTTGTTTAAATTTCCTGCGGATATTTATTGATTACTTGCAGCGGATAACGTTTTTTAGCAAAGGCCACGATCAGCTGGCCCTTGATCGTCTTCAGGTCAAGATCCGGATAGTTCTCGATGTCGTCGATGATCACCGGGGACTCCACCTTTAGGCTGTTTTTCAAAAAGTCCATCAGCTCCAGGCTTGCGATCAGCTTGCCGGTTTTATTCAGTCCGGAATAAGGGACCCCGTTCAGTGTGATCTCGAATGTCTCTTTTGCCACACCGTTTTTCTGCATTTCCAGAACCTTCACGCTGATCGTTTTGAAATGCGCGTTTACAGCCTCGATCACCATCGTCGAGCGATAAAAAGCAAACTTCGACGCTTCGTTCACGGCGATGGTGTGCTGTTCGTACTCCTGGCCTAATTGCCTGACTTCTTTTTCCAGATCCGATTTTCTTTTGATGTTTTCCCGGTGCACGTCGATCCGGGCAAGCGCCCTGTCGATCTCGTCCAGCCTGTCCTGCATAGCCGGATCCATAATCGGCACTTCTTTCACGCCAGGCATGACTTGCAATCGCGCTTGCGCCGCTTTGATGTCATCCTCGAGCTGGGACACCCTCGAGCGTCCGGCGTCGTTTAAACGCGCGTCAGAGGCTTGCGTCTCCTCGATTGTTTTTTCCAAGGCGTCGATCTCGGCTTTAAGCGCGGCGCCTTGCTCGCTGATTTTTTTCAAGGTTTCCGCTTGTCTTGCTTTTGCCGCATTAATTTCTGCAGCGGGCAAGGTCTGCTTGCACATCGGGCAAGCGGTTTCAATCGCGACCGACTGTCTGTTGTAGTCGTTGATCAGCTCCTGGCGTCGGTCCTGCTTTCGGCTGAGCTCGACAATACGCATGTCAAGCTCCCGCCTGTACTCAGCTTTAGTCTGCAGAAGTATTTGCTCAATTTCGTCCTGGGCGTTCCGGATGATCGATTCGTTTTCCTGCTTTCCAACAAGGATCGCGCGATTGCTTGCTGTGGCTTCTTCTATTTTTTTGTTAAGCGTTCCGATCTTTTCACGCAGCTTTTTCCTTTCGGATTCCAACTCGGACTGGTCGATCGCCTGATGCCCCTCAAGCTGTGAGTCCAGCAGTTTGATTTGCGCATTGATCTCATCCCGGCGGCGCTCCACTATTTTCAATGCTTGATTGTGCATATCGATATAGCCTGCAGGAGTCTTGGTTTTCATGGCTTCCACCAGCTCATCGCTAAACCGGATCTTTTCCGATTTCATGCGGTCAAAGACCTTTTCCGGAGCCGGGTTTTGGAAAAACTCCATCAGAAGCGCGCGCTGGTCCTGCCAGGAAAGCGACTCGGTAAAATACAGAGGCATGGTGAACATTTTGAATCGCTGCTCATCGCCGAAGATCTGAGCAATAAAGTCGTTATAGGCTTCAAGCGTTTTGCAAGGCACATCGTTGATCTCGGTAACGGTCTTGCTCCCGTCCAGCTTTCTGGTCAGCTTGTACGGATCGCCGTCGACGACGATGTTCAGCGTCACGCAGGGATCTGCCTTTTGAACGCTGCCGTCCGGGTTAAGAGGAACCATCAGGAACCGCGTCCTGTTGATAAAGTCCTTGCCGAAAAGACACCAGACAAGGGCGTCCAATACCGTAGTCTTTCCCGAGCCGTTCGCACCGACGATCGTGTTGATTCCGTCAACAAAATCCATGCGGACCGGCTCACCGTCTTTAAAGGCCGAAAACTCAATATTCTGAAAAGTGATCTTCATGCTGTGTCCCCCCTTCGATCAGCTCAGCTTTTTAATGCATTCGCAAATGTATGCCGTAATGCTGGGATAGCCGTTGCGCCTTACCTTCGCTTGCAAGCCAGTTGCCAGCGCGATAGGCAGCCTTACGGTCAATTTATAGATATCTACGTCCCGATCGGCCTGATCGCGTTTAACGCGCTTTCTGTCAAGGCCAAAGTCAACGTCCTCTTTTGTGTAAATGTCCGTGGGTTCAACACCGAAGAAAAAGCAAATCTTTTTAAACTGCTTAGGAGTCGGAAGGCAGACACCGTTTTCCATCTTGCTGTAAAGGCTCGAGTCAAGGCGGTTGTCAACCGATCTCTTTAAAAAGGCTGCGACCTGCTTCGCCTGGTATCCTTTTGCGATGCGTACTTTTTTAAGCTTCATGCTTGCCTCCTCCTTTCTTAATCTCTCGGGTCCGGATAGTACCGGCCTTCTTGTCGTGCCTGGATATATTCGTCGTAATCATCCAGAGGGTCTGTTCCCTTGTGCGGCTCGTAGTAAAACAGCTCAAGTTCATCGATGAATTTTTGGTAGATATCGATTACTTCACCTTCAGACGTCTTAATTGTTTTTTTGTCCATACCTTCTACCGGGCTTGAAATAGCAATCCAATCCCCTAAAACATTGACAACATCGGCGCCTAGCATTCTGCCTATTGAGTCGCATAACAGTTTCTTTCGATCATCGATAACGCCTATTTCTCTGACCATTGCCCTGAATAGCCTTGTATTGATCTCCATGCGCTTACTTCCTGGCCTTTCGGCACCAAACAGTCCCGGCGTACCGATCGACGACTTCCAATGTTTGGAAAAATGAGCTGCGCTCATAAGCCTTCGGTGTGCAGAAATACTGAACTTCCGGACCGAAAGCTCTGATACCGGACATTGCATCCTCGCAAGCCTTGATGATCGTTTCTGTTATCGGCGGCTTGCGCTTGGAGCCGTAGACAGAAAACTGCCCCGGAGCGCTTACAACGTCGTGTATTGTGTCACCCCATCCTGTCTCCAATCGGTTTAGAATAACCGTAGCGACGCCCAGAGCGCCCTCATAAGAGCCATCGCACTCCAAGGCCGTGATCTTAACCAGCCATTCGTCAACAGGCTCTTTTACAGTTGTTTCTATCGGTTCGTGCTCCGCCGTTGGTTCTGTTGGCGTAATCGGTATAACCTCAAACTTATCTACAAACTCTGCCATCATTGCTAAATCGCTTTCCATGATCTTGAGTTCTTCCAACATTCGCTTTTGATCGGCCTTGATCTCGTTTGCGTTTGGAACGAATGATTTAATCGTGCCGATTACGAAAAGCGAAAGAACCGCAATAAAAGCAATCAGCGTAATCAATAACCATATTTCCAATCTTGTTATTCGTCTTCTCATTTGATTACCTCCATGATTGCGAGCGGAACGAATGTCATAATCGTTGCAATTGCGCACAACGAAAGAATCGCAAGCACTGCAAACTTCCATACTTGTTTATCAAGGACTGCATCCCTGTTTTTCATATCGCTCTCCTTTCCCGAATCAGCTTTACCAGCTCGTCGGCATCGATCACGATCTGATTAACTGTTTTGTCTTGTACCGGTCTTGGACCCCCTAAGAGCAGCCAGTCAACTTCTCCAGGCGTAAGTTGAAAGATGTCTCGGATCCGGATGATGACTTCGCCCGGCATGGGCTTGCCCTGGTTGATCCAGTTGCCTAAAGCCTGCGGAGTAAAGCCGCACAGCGGAGCCAAAGACTTGTTGGTATGCTTATGGATCCGCATAAGCTCCTGGAACTCGGTGTAATTGATTTTTCGTAGTGGTCGTGGTAGAGTTTTCATAGAAGGTATTCCTTTCTGCCGGGGTTCTCCCGGCGCCGTGGGCCGTCTGTTGCCGCAGATGGCCTTTTTTTAGTCACGTGCTGCCTCCTTCGGCATATCTATCCAAGTAACTTCGGCATAAAACTTCAATTGAACCTCAACAAACTGATGCTTTGCCTTAGAAACTTGAATGTCATTTATTAGGATTTCTGCTCCGTTTACATTTGTTGACCTCACAACAAATCCGTCGTCTACTAGAACCACAACTTTGTTTGTCGTTTCACTCATGCAATTACTAACCTCCCTTTCCTTTGTTGCTCCCCCTATTCCGCCGTACTTGTTCAGCTCGTATCATCGCTTCGCCCCCTCTGGCGTTTCGGGTCCCAATATTCAGTTGTCAATGTGCGAAATGTAGTGTGGTTGGTGTGTTGTGGTTGACTTTAAGCCTACCTCGAATTAAAAAAATATAGCCTCTTTTTCTTTTAAATCTGTTATTCGCAAAACATCACACAAGATGCTTACCTCTCTTCGCGTAAAATCATTTGTTCCTTTTAGCTTGAGATATAGGCCTTGTGGGGTTATCCCTAGATGTTTAGCGAGCGCGACTTTTGTGATTCCCATTTCAACGATCAAGACATTCAGCCGATCTAAATCCATTTGATCACCCCTTTCAATGTTGTCTTTAAGTCAACTATAAGCCTTTGTTTCCGTCTTGTCAACTGCTTTTTGTGTTTTTTGCAATTAAAGTTGACGGAGTGTCAATTTTGTAATATTATTGTAATGCGTATAGGGGGTAGTAAAAGTGAGCGATTTCGGGAAAAACGGAAGGAAGCCGGAATCAAATCAAAATATCTGTTTTGTGACCCGAAGGGCATGATGATCCGGCCGCGCGTCCTAGGTAACAACTGGCGGAAATGGCGGGCCAAGCACGGACTTACACTTACACTTCACGAACTGCGTCATACCTTTATCAGCTATAGCCGTGTTAAAACCAATTTAGATCTGGCAGAGTTCAAACGAATTATAGGCTACTCACGCGAAATGAACACGGACAAGATATATCTTCATGATATAGATAAGTCCCCCAGCGAGCTGGCAGCGGAAAAAGCCAAGCGGGAACAACAAGCAACGGTTATCAATACCGCTTTTTCTACAGCTATCAATAACGTCGCTCATAACGTCGCAAAAACTATATCCCCCAAATTTGAGACTATCCCAGAATAATGAAAACCCCTGAAATCATTACGTTACAAGGGTTCATGATTTCAAGGGCAATGCTTTGGCGGAGAGAGTGGGATTAACCAGATGAACGCCTGAAATGCCTTTCAACACGGCATTACAAGCATTTAACGCATTTTTATAACGTCATCTATCACGTCAACAGACAAAAAAAGACCTCCGGTCAGGGATCGTTCCCGGCCGGAGGTTTTCTCTTGCTTTATTTGTAGTCCTTTGCATTAAGCAAAGTGTTAATTGCCGCGCTATACCCGACAAGCATATCGTAGCGTTCCGCTGCTTTTCTCTTTTCTTCTGCAAGCTGTTTTTCTGTTGCGTCCAGGGCATGAGTCAGTTCGATGATCTTCTGTTCTTGCTCGTCACTTGTGCTGTACTTTGTGATCAGCTTAACAACCAATTTTCCGTAAATATCACCTGTAACAATCCCGGTCCTCGGCATTTGATAACTTTCCTCGATGTCTCTAACAAGCCTTTCCATGTGCCCGCCGTAGGACCCGTCACGACCGTCGAGCTCGCCTGTGTACGGGTTTTTCCACTCGCCAAGATCGTACTCCAGAACCTTTAAAAGCGTTTGGAAGTTATATACAGCCTCCCCCTTATCGCCTTTTTGCAACATAATGTCACTCCTTTTTATAAACGGATTTTTGCCAAACTTTGTAAACTGGTTGATCGGCGTATCGACCACGCCATGATCACGGCCCCTGGCTTCAGTAACGATACCCTCTCTGGTAACAATACCCATATGCTGGGCCTGGCCGGATGAATTAAACGCAGAAAAAGCAAGATCCCCGATCTGGGGATCTTCTGTCGGCTCGCACAGCCTCCGGAGACCTTCCGCGGTAGTATCGTAACTCATCAAGCGTAAAGCTTGAAAAGCCCAGACCGCAAGACCTGAGCAATCGAACATTAAAGGATTGATCCCCTTTGCCTTTCTTTCGTTCAATAATTTAATGGCTCTGTTTGCACTGCTGGTCGTGGTTTCTTTCTTCCGGATCAGCTCCT